>Ga0302326_10008477_pt1 | contig 22664 bp, 14 predicted proteins | sample Palsa_T0_3_FD_202264 | JGI IMG/M metagenome (GOLD analysis project Ga0302326, IMG submission 202264) | Peat permafrost microbial communities from Stordalen Mire near Abisko, Sweden - Palsa_T0_3 | ecosystem: Environmental > Terrestrial > Soil > Palsa > Peat permafrost | place: Sweden: Abisko... | reverse complement strand
GCGTGGCGCAGGCAGCCGTGCACTTCGCCGCCCGCGGCGAACGCTGGGCATATTGGATCTGCCTCGGTTGGCTGGACGGCCGCACGCGCCGCCGCCTGCAGTCGGTGCTTCGTAAGCGCAATCTCCACCAGGCCGTGGAACTGCCCGGTATGCTCGCCGAAGACGTGCTGCCTCCCGTGCGTCCGCTTCCCGAAATGGAAATACGGCGGGTGTGCGAAGGGCCGGTCAAGGACGCGTTCTGCGCCATCGGATCGACGTGCTTCAACGTGCCGCTGGTCTGGTTTTGCGAAGTCTTCGACAGCCCCGGCGTCTGGAACGACTTCGCCGCCTATGTCGGCTACGTGAATGGCGAGCCGGTATCCACGGCGGCCACCGTCATCGGCGGCGGTGTGGTGGGGGTGTACAACGTCGCCACTATGCCGGGCCGCCGTTGCGGCGGTTATGGCGAGGCGGTGATGCGCCATGCGGTGGAGCGGGCGCGCCGGGAGCACGGCCTTTCGCGGACGATCCTGCAATCCACCCCGCAGGGGTTCGAGCTGTACCAGCGTATGGGGTACCGGACAGTGACGAGTGTGGCGGTGTTTTGTTCGTGATTGCCCGGGCCGGGCGTGTCATTGCCCGGCCCGGCGAGACGACCCCATCGCTACTGCCCGGTGCCGGATTCCGCCGTGGTTACCTTGTAGCTCACGACGAAATCGCCAAAGTTGTCTCCATAACAGCTCGGCGTGCTGTTGTAGCTGCATGCGTCCGAAAAGCCAAGGTAGAGCACGGTCGCGCCAGCCGGAACGTAGAAGCGCTGCTTGGCGCCTGTTCCGTCTCCGGTAAGCCCGTCTCCTATGAAGAACAACTGGTTCAACTGCGGCGAAAGCGTCAGGAAATTCGTGCCGAAGCTGGTGAAATCCAAAGTGGGTGGAGGGCTTCCGCTCGGCGTCCCGCCGCTTTCGAAGACGCCGGTAACGAAGCCCGAGGTGGGTGCGACGATGCCCGAAAGGGCCCCGCCGTACGAGCTCATCGTCAGGCTCGACGCCGATCCCACACCATCCGCATCGTTGTAATTTCCGGTGCCGTTATCGTCGTTCACCGTGATGCACGGCGCCGAGCAAGGCGTTCCATAGCCCGCAAGGTTCAGCAGGCTTCCGCCGGTTATGGAAAATGTGAGGTACGAGGCGCCCGCCGGCAACGCAATTCCCGGCGGCAAGATGCCGGTGTCGTCCTCCGTGGTTGGGAAGCCGTAGCCCGCGCCGGATATCTGGGCCACCGCGTTGACGGTTACGGATCCCGATTTAGTTGGCGCGCTAACCGTGAAGGCGCCTTTGGCCTTAGCCACGCCGCCGACTGTGCGGACCTGGGCCCGTCCGGTGTTTGCGCCGGGTGGAACAGCGGCGGTGATTTCCGTATCGGAGACCACGGTGAAACTCGAATTGACGTCATTGAAGATGACTTCGAGGGCGTCTTGAAGGTTCGTACCTGTTATCGTCACGCTGGCGCCAGGCTCGCCGGCGCGCGGCGACAGCCCGGTAATTGTGGGCGCCAGAGCGGTCTGACTGTAACCGAACACCATGGAGGATTCCACCGGCGAGCCTGCGCCGAAATTACATGTCCAGGATGGTTCAAACGAAAAAACGCCACCGCTCGCATCCAAGACATAGGTCTCCGAGCCGTTATCAAACGACCCTGGCGGCATAAAGGGACCTTGGCAGTTTGGCGGGCCGTTCAAGCAGCCCGACGCCGAGCTCGATGCGGCAATATCCGCGCTGAACGCACCCACCAGGTTGAACCCGAAGTAGCCGTAGCCGTACGCGGTCTGAAACGCGGAGTACCAGTCGACAGTGAGGGTGTCCGCCTTGGAGGCGCCGCCTGTGGCGTTGCCTTGGTACGTGACCTGGAATACTGTGTATCCCGGCAAGTCCCCCCCATTACCGTTGCTCGATCCCCACCCTAGCCCGCTAACCAGATATTTATCGCCGTTGGGAAGCGTATGCGTGAACGTCACCGCCAGAGTATTGGCGGTGTTGTACGGCGCCAGCACCGCGGGGCAACTGGTGCCCGTTTCGCAGCGGCCGTTAACGGCGACCCCAAAATAGTTGTTGGCGGCGTTGATGTTTCCGACGAACGCCAGAAAACATGTGAAATGAACTAGGCGTAATCTCACGCAGGTGCTTTCTCCTTTTGGATGTAAACGTAATCGCATGATCGCTTTCTCCCCCTTCTGGCCGCGCGGTGCATCCGGCCACTTCCGTGCGGTGTCCCTCCGTCTATACTCTTGTAAGGCCCCGCTTGCAACAGCACAAGGTTCCAGGGGTCAAATCGGGGTCAATTTGCCTATTTAACGTCGTGTAACATCGCTGGTGTATAATCGATTCATTCGCCCGCGGGAGGGGAATGTCCGAGCAGAACGCAATCCGGCCCGAGGCCGCGCGCGCCCAACTCGACCGCATCCTGCTCTCGCCGGGTCTTGCCGCCAGCCCACGCCTTTGCAGCCTTCTGCGATACCTGGTCGATCAGACGTTGAACGGGACCGCCGCGGATATCAAGGAATACTCGATCGGACTCGAAGTGTTCCGTCTCCCGCCATCGTTCGACCCCAAGACCCAGTCGATTGTCCGAAGCACAGCCGGCAAGTTGCGCGAAAAGCTGGCCGAATATTACCAAGGTCCGGGCCTGTCCGATCCCATCGTTATCGATATCCCGAAGGGCGCTTATGTGCCCCGCTTCCGGACCGTGCGGAAGAGCGCGCCGGGTTGGATCTGGCCGGCGGCCGCGGCGGCGGCCCTGGTGCTGGTGGCGATGGGCGCGCTGGGCTGGCGCGGGGCCATTTCCGACCCACATCCTTCCGTGGCCGTGCTCGATATCCGGAATGCTTCGGGAAACGAAAACAATGCCTGGCTGTCCACCGCCCTGGCCGAGATGCTCACCGAGAATCTGTCCGCCGCCAGGAGGCTCCGGACCATCCCCACGGAGCAAGTCGCGGAGTGGCGTCGGGAGTTGCGCGCCCCCGATCTCCGCGCGCAGCTTGCGAACCGCGGCCGCGCGCTGCAGGATCGTTTGAGCGCCAGCTACGCGGTGCTTGCCGATTTCAGCGTGACCGGCGAGGGCGCCGATCCTCCGCTGCGCGTCAATACGCAAGTGCTGCGCCTGCGCGACGGCAAAATTCTCGCGCAAGCTTCGGATACCGGCAGTGAAGCGCAAATCTATTCCCTCACGTCCCGGATGGCCGCCCGGGTGTTCGCGGCGTTGGGAGTGGCGCGCGACGGCGACGGAGTACAATGCAGCGGTCCCAATTGCGAGTCCATGCGTTTGTATTCCGAGGCGCTGGTGAAGTTGCGCGAGTACGATCCGGTGGCCGCCAGTAAGCTGCTCGAACAGTCCGTGGTCGGCGACGAGTCCAATTTCATGGCCCGGTCGGTCCTGGCCGAGACTTACAAGGATCTGGGCCAGGAGGCGCAGGCGAGCATACAGGCCCAAGCGGCCTTGAAACTCGTCAAAGCTCTGCCACCGCTCGAAAGGCTGCCGCTCGAAGCCCGCTGCCAAAACGCCATGATGGATCGGGAGTCCGCCATCCGTTCGTATCGGAGGCTGTGGCGGACTTCGCCCGAGTCCATCGATTACGGTTTGAAGCTCGCCCGCCTCCAGGAACAGGCGGGCTTGCTTCCGGAGGCCGTGCGGACCTTGTCGGAAGTGCGGAAACAAGGGATCTCCACCGCCGACGAGGCGCGCGTGGATTTCGATGAGGCCCTTCTCCATCGGGATGCCAACGAGCAAGAAAGGTGTCTGGCGCTGGCGCGCCAATGCCGGGACAAGGCCAAGAGCCTGGGATGGCTTAGCCTTTATGCGCGAGCCCGCCTGCGTGAAAGCGGCTCGATCTCGATGCTCGGGCAGCCCGGCGAACTGCCGCCGCTCGAGGAGGCTCTGGCCGTGTGCCGGCAGCAGGGCTACCATCTCTGTGAGTTGATCGCGTTGGCCGGCGAAGGGAATTACTTCATCACCCGGGACCCGAAACGGGCGCTTGAGGTCCTCAGGCAGGGTGCGGATCTGGCGCGGCAAGTAGGCAACAGCAGTCAGTTTTCCGATATTCGCTGGGATATGGCCTATCTGGCCGTGGCGCAGCTTTCGGACGATGACGCAGAGCGGTATTTCCTCGAAGCGATCCCTATTGTCCATCATCAGCGGCGGCACAATATGCGCATGGAGGCGGAGTACGCGAGACTGCTGGTGGAAGAAGGCAGACTGCGCGACGCGGATCGAGTTCTGTACGAGGCTGGCGACCGCGCGCAGCGCGATATCGACTTGACGGTTGTGACGGCGTTTGCGGAAACCAATCGCGGCGATAATGGCTCCGCCGGGCGCCGGGTCGATTCCGCAGTCGCGCTGGCACGGAAGGGAGATCTCCCTTGGAATCTCACGTATGCCATTAGTGAAGCCGTCTCTATCCAGTTGGGGCAGGTCGATACGCGGCGCGCCATTACGTACGTGACCGAACTGGAGAGGTCAGGGGTCCCCAGCACCATGATTCCGGGCGTTCGGACGGCGCTGGCACTGGCGTGTTCCAGATGGGACGAGGCCAATGCGCAGGCGCTGGCGGCGCGGGGCGTCTGCCGGAGCGTACACGACTTCGCGTGCGAAGCCAAGGCCGCCACAATGCAGGCCGAGGCACAGGTTGGGGCCAGGCGGCCAGCCGAGGCGCTCCGCACCCTCGACGAGTTCGCCGCTCCGCTGGAGCGCTCCCGCCGCGTTCCGTGGCAGCTTCGTGCGCGGGCCATCCGCTACCGGGCGCAGGCGCTGCTCGGCTCCTGCCCGAGTGGTCCGCAAATCCGCGACCTGATGGATTCGGCGCAAAAGCTCGGCATCCCTTGGCTCTCCCGCGAAATCAACGCCGCCGCACGCCAGATTCACGGCAAGTGCAACCTCGCGGTCTCCGCGATGGCGGAACACGCGGGGACGCCCTCCCTACACTAAATACACCCGCGCCAACTCCTCGAAATCCGTAGGCGTCAACAAATGGAACCGCACTTCCAATTTTGAAAACCGCTGCAAATCCAGCGTCATCTCTTCGGACGGCAGCTCCGGTCCCGCCACGTACAACTGTCCCGCCACGATCCGGAACGGCAGCACCTTCCACCGTCGCGCGACCTCCGCGGGCACCGCCCGCGTGGCCGGCTCGGAAATCTCCGACGCATCCGGCGCGGCCAGCGGCAGGTTTTGCTGCAAGCTTAGCGCCACGTACAACTCCGCCTCGCTCAGTTTGCCGCGCCGCACCAAATACTCGCCGATGCGTTCGCCCGCGGCCTTCAACGCCAGCGCCTCGTCCACGTCCGCCTGCATCGCGTACTGCGATCCCACCAGGATCTGGCCCAGCGGACGAATCTCCACATCCGGCGCCGCCGGGTTGGGATAGGCGTGCTCGGTCTTCACCCAAACCAGCGGACGCCCGCGCAGTTTCGCCTCGAAATAGAGCGCCAACGCCCTCACCGTGGCCGCGCAGTTCAGCCAGTTTCCCACCAGCGCGCGCACCGGCACACCCATCGCGAAGCGCCACCCGTAAATGCGCCGCGAACACAACGCGCGCACACCCATCTGAAAGCCCGATAACGCAAACGTTGCCGAGAATAGCCACTGCACGGCCGGATGCCGCACGCCAAACACCCAGGCATGGCCGGTAAGCCGGCATTCTACCCAAGTCGCCGCTCCATAGAGGAACAGCAGATTCAGCACCGGCGTCAGCAGGTTCCCGATCACACCTTTGCGGTCGCGCCAGAGCCAATATTGTTGGCGCGCGGGCGCCCGCCATCCGCGGCGTTCCCAGGATTGCAGCACGATCCCCATCACCCACCGCGCGCGCTGCCGCACCGCCGTGCGGAAGGTATGCGGAAAGTATTCGCGCGTGGCCAGCAGGCTCCGGCCCTCCCGCCGCAGCAGTACGAACACTTGCGGGCAGCCCATGGCGTGGATGCGCCAGCCGTTTTCGTAGTCTTCCGTCAGGCACGCGGGATCGAATATCTGGTTGGAGTGCGCGCCCGCCAGCTTTTCCAGTACCGCGCGCGAGAAGGCCGTGCCCACGCCGTTGCCCGGCAGGAAGCCGCCCCACATCTGCCGTACCGGGATGTCCTTGGTCTGGAACTCGGCGAATTCGTCGCAGTACAAGCCGTGTACCCACTGCCGCAAGGGCGTGGCCAGCGGCAGCACAGGCACCTGCACCATGTCGTGGCTGCCCGCGAAGTAATTGATCCAGCGCAGCGATTGAGGGTGGATGACGTCCTCCGCATCGTGCGTCACGATCGTATCGAACAGTACGCCGTGGCGCTCCTCGTGCGCCAGCATGCGCTGATAGATCCAGTTGAGGCAGTCGGCTTTGGACGTGGGACCGTCGTGCGGGCACAGCGCCAGGTGCACCCGCGGAAACCTGCGCGCGGCGTCCCGCACGGCGGCCACCGTTCGATCGTCGTTGGGGTATGCGCCCACGAAGAACTCCACCGCATAATACAGCGTGGCCGGGATGTTTCGCTCCAGCATGCTGCCGATCACGGCGTGCTCGTGCCACAGAGGGACGAAGATGGCGATGCGCCGGCGCGGCGCGGCGTCCACTTCCGCCGGCGAAGGCCATGGGAACCAGGGGCGGCCAAACCAGTGGAATGCCACCCATCGATAGACAAAGGCGGCATCCGGAAACAGGTCGTCCAAGCCGCTGACCAGGACATATACCGCAAGCGGCACGAGCCATGCGGCGATCCAGGCATCAACGGTATACATCCGATTAAGGAAGTAGTGCCGGGATACCGGAAAATTCGCAGAAATTCGGTTTAAATGTGCGGCGGGTCTCCAGACCCGCCCTACCGCGACGGCGCGACGCAGATCCCCGCGCCATCAAACGAGGACTGGCCGCCCACGCTCACCGTCAGGTTCGATATCACGGTACCGGAGCATGCCTGTACGCCCACCGGAGGCGGCGGCACGATGAAGTTGATCTGGTACAGTCCCACGTACCCCGGAACAAGGCCGGAATACAACGGTACGGGAGCTGTCGGTCCAAAAACGCTAGGCAGCATGGCCTTGGTCGCCAGCGCGTTTGGCCGGAAATTGAAATCCAGGGCGAAACTCCCTGCTGTGGGCGTGGCGGTGGCTGGCGTCTGGCCGGTCTTAACGGCTGGAGTAGTCAACCCCAACCCGACAGCGTAGGCGATAACCTCCTCGCCGCCCTGTGCCGGGGTGCCCATCGTCACCAACGACCCATCCGGGTGTGTTACCAGGGGCTGACAAGGCAATCCGTCAAACTGTGCGGATCCGCTTGCGCCTGGAACCACCGTGTCGCAAGCCGTCAGGATGTGTACCTGATCGGCCAGCGGCATCAGACCCACCGGCGCTCCCGCAACGCCGTCTACGGTTACGATTAGCTGCGTTAATACCACCACGAGGCACACCGGATTCGTAAACCCGCACCCCGGATTCAGCTCGTAAGGAATCTGGATGGTGATGGCCGTCAAGCCGGAGCAGATGGACTGCGACGAGCAGCCGGACGGCGGGAGCACTTCCAATACCGGCGCCGTGAGGTTCTGCACGGTGGCGCCGATCGCGCCCTGTACGTTCCCCGCCAGGAACACCGTAATCAGTTGCCCCGGAGCTACGGAAACGGGCGGATACGAGTATCCCATGCCTGTGATCGTGTTCACCGAAGCGGTCTGGCCGAATGCGCAGGGCACGAGCGCCGCACAGCATGCGATCCATATCGATAATCGTTTCATAATTCCAACACCACAAAAAGCGGAAGGCTCCGCCATGCCCCGTTTGACGCAGGTCGTTTAGATGGAGTTGCATCCGTTTTTCGGCCCGTGGTACTTCTGAGGTTGCATGGATGACCTATTAGCCGCCATCGCCGCCAAAAAGGAGCGGCTCGACGAACTGCGGCCCATCTCGCGGGAGGCACTCGCCAATCTCGAACATTACGACGATATCGAGCTGACCTACACGTCGAACGCCATCGAGGGAAACACGCTGAGCGCGGTCGAAACGACGGTGGTGATCGAGCAGGGAGTCACCATCGGCGGCAAACCCCTCAAAGATCATCTGGAAGCGCTCGACCACTACGATGCGATCCGTTACGTGCGCGAGCTTGCCCGCCAATCGGCGCACCTGACCGAAGGCGATATGCGCAATGTGCACCGCTTGGTCATGCAACGTTCCCGACCCGATATCGCCGGGCGGTACGCCGATCTCGCGCGCTACGTCCGCACCGAGACGGGCAGGCATGCGTTTCCGTCCCCGGCGGAAATCCCCGCGCTGATGGGCGATCTCGCCGCCTGGCTCGCGACCGCGCCGGAGGCGCCCGAAACCGCGTTCACGGCGCATCGCCGCCTGGTGGATATTCATCCGTTCAACGACGGCAACGGACGCACCGCCCGCCTCCTGATGAACCTGATTCTGATTCGTGCCGGGTATCCGCCGGTGGCGGTGCGCCCCGAGGATCGCCTGGACTATATCCGCGGCTTGCAGCAGGCGCAGGCGGGGGAAGGAACGGAGAGCCTTGACGGCCTTCTCTATAAACGGCTGGACGCAACCCTGGAGGAGTATTTGAGCGCGATAGAAAAACCTCGAATCTAAGCCGCCGTTTTCCGGGGCCTTTGGCGCTATTCTGAAAGGGAGGAGCCGAGCCATGGAGGTGCATTTCAACGCCGACGTACAGGCAAATCCGATGCGACTATGCCCAACTGGAGCGCGAGGGAACTGCGCGCGTAACTTCAGATAGGCATACCACCAAATAGACAAACCGGTTATTTTCTTGCGTTTATATTGCGTAGCGTGTACTATTACGGGTAGGGGAGGATTTTGCCCGAGTCGGTAGAGTGTCAAAGCCAAACGCTGCGGAGCTAAAATATCGGCTTCAGTGTAGGATTGAGGACATGATTGGCTCTGTGTTTCACGTTGTGGTTCCATGGACGGCGGCGGTCCTAATCGCCCTGTGCTTTCAGAAGTCCGTCTCCTCGCTTGCGGGTCGGTAGACCTTCTCTCAGATCGGCGTGAGTTTCCTGGGCGATTTCAAAATTTCTGAAGCGTTCTCCTATATCTTCGGTGCCGGCGGCATCGCCTACGAAATCAAGCGGAGGCGGCTGCAGCAAGACAACGTGGAACGAACAGCACCAAGAATTTCCGACCTCGAAAAGCAGATTGACCCAAAGCGCAGTTCCAGTCGCTTAACGCCCAGAGGAGAGACGCGACCGGAGCCCAAGCAACGACGCCCCTCGCAAATTTTCCGGCCGCCATGCACCTACTTGTGGGCCTAGCGGCTTTGTGGCTTCTCGTTTTCAAGTTCGTTGCGGATTATCGGACCGATGCCCTCAGGGACAGGCTTTTCGCTGTACGCGAGAAGCTCTTTGATTACGCTGCACAGGGGGGCATTTCCTTTGATGATCCTGCCTATACCAAGCTTCGGATGCTTGTCAATGGGCTGATTCGCTTTGCTCATCGTCTTACCTTCATGCGTTTCGCCATGGGTGTGCTATTTATGGCTTGGCGCGACCAGCCATGCGACAAGAAATTGCTGGTGGAATGGCGTGAAGCTCTAAACGCACTGCCGCCTGAAGCCAGCCGTGAATTGCGGGATCTGCATAGTTCGGCGATAGCACTGGTCGTGAGGCACCTCGTCACCGGATCTCCGCTAATGCTTGCATTGCTGCTCTGCTTCTCTGTGTGGGCATTGCTGAACGGCTTCGCTAAGCGCCTCATGGAATCATTTGCAGACTACCTTCCTGGGCTAGATGTATTGGAGGCCCAGACGCTGAACGCGGACGCCGAAGAACGAACGCGACAGGAGGAAACTGCCTTCGCGAATCAATAAAAGCTGCAGACGCACGCCACGCTTTGCCCGACTCTGCCCGACACCCGCGCGAATCTGTTTTCCTTGAAGCAACAACGCTCACCGCGTGACGCCGCCCGAATTAGCTCATAGCCTACGCGCCGGATAAGCGGCCACTGTGGGTTGTCGCGGTCATGCATGGCCGCCGCAGCCCGCGCGTGATGGCCGCTATCTTGAGAGGTCGAAAGTAAGCGCCTCCTGCCTAGAAGCGCGCAGACGGAAAACCTCTCCAAACTTGGCTCTCCGCTTCCCGCCCGACGCGTCCGCCCCCCTACCGCGCCAGAATCTCCTTCGTATACGCCACCTCAAACCCATTGCGCTCGTAGTTCCGCTGCGAAACGCTGCCCGGCAATGTGGACGCCGTAGCCAAATCGCATCCCTCGCCCGCCGCCACGCGCAAACGCTCCCGGATCAGCGCGCCCTGCAATCCCGCACCGCGAAAGCTCACCACGGTGCCGTCCGCGAACAGCGTCGCCAGTCCGCCGTGTATCGCCATCGCCCCCGCCGCCGCGGCCCGCCCGGCGGCGAACGCCAGATAGCAACGCGAGTCCGGCACATGCCAGATGGCGTTCCCCACATCCATCTCCTCCGGCGTAAGGTCGTCTTTCTCCAGAAACCCGCGTCCCACCGTGCGCGCCCAGACGTACTCCTCATCGTCGTAGGCCAGCCGCACGCCCTCCGCCGGCGCGATCTCCGCCCCGGCCAGCTCCCGCGTCAACACGTTATTGGTCTCCGTCAGCCCGTAGCCGCGCGCGCCGAGCATCTCCAGCAGCGAAGCATCGGCCAGCGGACAAAGTTCCACATTGACTCCGGCGCCACGCGACCGGTAGAATTCCTCCATCCGGTCCAGCTCCTCCGCGCGCACCTCGCCGCGCATGCCGAGCCCCACCGCATGCGTCAGCGGCGATTCCACGCCTACGAAGATGGCGAAACCGCCGCAAACCTCCAGCACCGCGGCCCCCAGTTCCGGATTCATCCGCTGGTGCGCCTCCGCGCACGCCACGCCGATCCGCGCGTCCGCCGCTTCCAGGCGCCGCGCCAACTCCAAACCTGCGTGTATCATGATGTCCCGCCCGCCGCCATGCCCAGGAAGTTGCGCGACCCCAACAACGACTGCCCGCCGTCGCACACGCAGATCGCGCCCGTGATATACGCCGCCGCATCCGAGCAAAGGAACAGCGCCAGATCGGCGATCTCGTCCTTGCTGGCGAAACGCCCCAGCGGCACGCTCGCCATGGACTTGCGGCGCGCCTCTTCCGTGGGAGCCAGCCGCCGCATGCCTTCCGTATCGTCCACCGGCCCCGGCGCGATCACGTTCACCCGCACGCCCGCCGCCGCCCATTCGATCGCCAGCGTTTTCGAAAAAATGTCAATGCCCGCCTTAGCCGCGCACACGTGCGCCTGATACGCGACCGGCACGAACGCGTGCGTTGCCGAGATGCTGACGACCGACGCGCCCGGCTTGCGCAAATGCTCGTAAGCCGCTCGGCACGTGTTGAAAGTGCCCAGCAAATCGATATCGATCACCACCTTGAACCCGTTGGCGGACATGCCCAATACAGTCGCCGGAAAATTACCCGCCGCGCCGCACACCAGGATATCGATCGCGCCGAACGCCTCGTGCGTCTTGCCGAGCGCGTTCTCGCACTCTTCATAGCGGCGCACGTCGCCCGCGATTCCCACCGCCTCGCCGCCCACCGCATGGATGCCTTCAGCCGCGCGGTCGAGCTTCTCCTGCTTCCGTCCCATCAGGGCCACTTTGGCGCCCTGCGCGGCAAAACGTTCGGCGATGCGCAGATTAATCCCGCTGCCGCCGCCCGTAATGAAGGCTGTTTTGTCCTTTAATAAACGATCGCGAAATATATCGGCCATCGCTGGCACGGTAGCACGCCGCGGGTAGGAGCGGAAAACCGGCGAAATAAATCACTGCACCGTGCAAGCGCCGAATCCGATCGCCTTGGTGTCATAGCCCTGCCCGAAAACCGCATCCTTGCCGGCTGGCGCTCCCGCTGGCACCGTGAACGTGAGCGCCGTTTTCCCGCTAAACGTGCCGTATTGATCCGTCTCCACCATGCCCAGCAGAGTGCGTGGGTCGTTCCAGTAGATCTCCACCGTTTCCGGTGCGCCGAAGCCATCGCCCTCCACCGTTACTTTGGTGCCTGCCGCTCCCGACGTTGGATTCAAAACCAGCCGCGGCGACATCGAAAAGCTGGCCGCTCCCAACGTTCCGCTGCCTTGCCCCTGGCCCAGGAAGATCCGCGGGCCGTACGCCGACTGGGGCGCGCGCGCCGTAACGCTGAACGAGCCCGTCGAATCCGAGGTGGCGCTGGCCAGTACTGTCGAGCCAACGCCGCTCGTGTAGATCCGCACCGTCTCGCCGGGCGCGAACCCGCTGCCCGCGAAATCGATGCTCGACTTGTAGTACCCGCCAGGCGGATCGGCAGTCAGGTTGGCGTTCACAAAAACCGCCTCGCCGATGCCGCCGTCGGTAAACCACAATTCGCCATCGGGTCCCGCCGTGAGCGCGCTGGGACTGTTAGGAAGCTTGGGCCCGCTGGGCACCGGGTATTCGGTAATGACCCCCGCGGTAGTGATGCGCCCGATCTTGCCGCCCCGGGATTCGGCGAACCACAGCGCGCCGTCCGGCCCCACTGTAATCCCCAAGGGTCCGCTGTCGGCCGTGGGTATCGGATACTCGGTGATGGCCCCGGCGGTCGTGATGCGCCCGATATTATTCGCGTTTCCGCCCGATTCCGTAAACCAGAGCGCGCCATCCGGGCCCGCGGCGATGCCCCACGTGTACGCGTAGGCGGAAGGCGGCGTGTAATAGGTGGCCGCGCCGGAGGTGGTCATGCGTCCAATTCCATTGCCGCTCCATTCGGTGAACCACAGCGCGCCGTCCGATCCAGCCGCGATCCCAGTGGGGAAACCATCCAGGTCCGATACCGGGAACTCGGTGACTACGCCATCCGTGGTAATACGCCCAATCCCGAAGCCGCCGACACTTTCGGTGAACCAGAGCGCGCCATCCGGCCCCATGGTGATGCCGCCATTTGCTGGGCCATTCTTGGTGGGATATTCGGTGATCGCTCCGGCAGTGGTGATGCGGCCGACCCATCCGCCGCTCGAAAACCATAGCGCGCCATCCGGCCCCGCCGTGAGGCCCACTGGATAGCAAGTGCAGTTGAGCGCGTACGTCGTGACTGCCCCGGCAGTGGTGATGCGCCCGATAGAGGGCGATCCACCGGTGGTTGTAAACCACAGTGCGCCATCCGGCCCGGTCGCGATTCCGTTCGCACCCGTGACCGGCAAGCCGTACGTACCGATGGCGATCTGTTGGGCCAGCGAAATGGCCGGCAAACTCAAAAGCAGCGCCGCGATCTTCATGCATCCCTCCGATGCCCCGTTAGTGGGTCTATTTTGGGTCTTGTGGGGCGGGCAATTCTGCCAAGATTGGCCGCCCCACAAGGCAAACGGGCCCACTACTGATGCCTCAGAAGTTTATCATCATCCGCGTCTCCGAACCGCCGGAACCGGTACCCAAATTGCCGAAAATGGTACCGGATTTCCGCCGCGATCTCGGAGGAGCTACTTCACCGCGAAGTAGACCCACACGTCGGCTCCCGTAAGCGACCCCGTAGCAGATACCGTGTAGCTGCCGGGAGACGTGCCCTCCGGGACGGTGAAGGTGAATGTCGCCTTGCCGTCGAATGTGCCGTGCACGTCGGCTGCGGCACTGCCCAGACTCGCACCGTTCCAGTAGATGTCGACAGTCTCGAGTGGACCGAAGCCGGACCCTTCAACCAGCACTCGACTGCCCGGCGTCCCGGAATCCGGATCGATAGCCATGTGCGGACCCATCGTGAATGTGGCCGCCCCTAGTCTGCGACTGCTCTGGCCCACGCCCAGGAAGAGTCGGGGACCATTTGCCGACTGCGGCGCGCGAGCCGCGGCGGTGAACGAGCCGCTGGAATCCGCAGTGGCGCTGGCCATCACGGCCGAGCCCACACCGGCGACGTAGATTCGGACATCCTCGCCCGGCACGAACCCGCTGCCCGTGAACGTAAGTGCCGACCCGAAATTGCCTCCGGGCGGGGTGACGCTCAAACTGGCGGTCACGAAAACGGCTTCCTCAATTGCGCCGCCGCCGTTATCGCCCGTCCACAACTCGCCATCCGGCCCCGTCGTGATCGACCACGGTGCGCTATAGGCGTTGTGGGGCGTTGGATACCAGGAGAACTCACCGGCGGTAGTAATCCGGCCGATGGTGCTCCACGTCAGTTGCGCGAACCACAGGGCGCCGTCCGGTCCCGCCGTAATGCCCTCCGGTTCGCCATATTCTTGGCTAAAGCCGGCGGTGGGCAGCGGGAACACGGTGATTTCTCCGGCAGTGGTAATGCGCCCGATCGTGTCGCCGAAGCTGTCGGTAAACCACAGCGCGCCATCCGGTCCCGCCGTGATTCCATAGAGGAACTCGGCCCGGGGCACCGGGTAATGGGTGACCACGCCGGAGGTGGTGATGCGCCCGATAGCGGTAAGCTCCGCAAACCATAGAGCGCCATCCGGTCCCGCGGTAATGCTGAAGGCGGGCCCGGTCGGATACTCGGTGATCACACCCGCGGTGGTGATGCGCCCGACCTTTCCGCCGTTCTCCTCGGTGAACCAAAGCGCGCCATCCGGTCCCGCGGTAATCCCAGCGGGTCCTTTCAGAAACCCGTCGGGAGGGTATTCGGCGATTACGCCGCCGGTGGTGATGCGCCCGATCTTGCCGCCGTAAAGCTCCGTGAACCAAAGTGCGCCGTCCGGCCCCGCGGCGAGACCCCAGAGGTAGGTATTCCACACGCTGCCCGAGAAGGGCACTTGGAAACCGGTGATCGCCCCGGCAGTAGTGATGCGCTTGATCTGGTTGGCGTTAGAATCGGTAAACCACAACGCGCCATCCGGCCCCACCGTGATCCCAGGGAAAAACCCCGCGCTCGGCGCCTCCACGGCATACGCCCCTACGGCGATTTGTTGGGCCAACGAAATCGCCGGTAAGCTCAATAGCAACGCGGCCGCGATCTTCATGAGGGTCTCCCTTATCCGGCAAGCTTATCACTGTCGTCGTCTCCGAACCGCCAGAACCGGTACCCAAATTGCCGAAAATGGTACTGGATTCCGCTGCGCCGCCGCGCGATCTTATAATTGAGCACAGCATGCTTGTGGAGTTGCTGGTCGAAAACTACGCCGTGGTCGATCGCATCCGGGTGCGTTTCCATCCGGGTCTGAATCTGCTGACGGGCGAGACAGGCAGCGGCAAATCTATCGTGGTGGATGCCTTCGGCCTCCTGCTGGGTGCCCGCGCTTCGCCCGAAATGATCCGCTCCGGCGAGGCCCGCGCGCGCGTGGCGGGCATCTTCGACGTGCGCGACCGCGCCGATGTGCGCGCGCTGCTCGATCCCGCCGGCATCGCCATCGAGGACAGCGAACTGCTGATCGAGCGTGAGATCCTGGCGGGGGGCAAGTCGCGCGCCTTTCTCGGCAGCCGTCCCGTGGCGGTCTCGCTGCTGCGGGAGCTCGCGCCGCTGCTGGGCGATATTCACGGACAACACGATCAGCAGCTTTTGTTTTCTCCCGAGGCGCAGCGCGATATGTTGGATACGTTTGCGGGATCGGGTGATCTGCGGGTCCGCGTCGGAGAGATCTACTCGGGCTGGAAGGCCGCGGGCACGGCGCTCGAAACGCTGGAGCGCACCGAGCAGGAGAAACTGCGCCTGCTGGACCTCTGGGAATTCCAGCGCAAGGAGATCGAAAGCGCCGCGCCCATCGCAGGCGAGGACGAAGCTCTCGAAGCCGAGCGCCGCGTCCTGCAGAACCTCGGCCGCTTGCAGGATAACGCCGGTACCGCCTACGCCGCGCTCTACGATGCGCCCGAATCCGCGCTGGCGCAGGTGCGCCTTGCCGCCAAGCGCCTCGACGATATTTGCCGCATCGATCCCTCGCTGGCGGGCTTGGGCGAGCAGCTTCAAACGGCGGAGTTGGGGATCAAGGAGGCGTCCTACGGCCTGCGCGACTACCTTTCGGGCCTGGAGGCGAATCCCGGCCGCCTGGAGGAAATCGAGAACCGGCTGGCGCTGATCGACAAGCTGAAGCGCAAGTACGGCGCATCCGTCGCACAGGTTCTGGCGTTCCTGGCAGAGGTGCGCGGGCAGATCGAACAGGTGGAAAACTCCGGCGTTCGCATGGACGAGTTGCGCAAAGAGCGTGAGCGCCTGGCCGGCGACTACCAGCAGGCCGCGGCCGAGTTGACCGCCCTGCGCACCCGCGCCGCGCGCAAGCTGGAGAAGGGCGTGGAGGCGGAGTTGGCCTCGCTGGCCATGGAGCGCACTACGTTTCGCATCGGGATCGCCGCCGCGCCCTGGTCCGCGGCCGGCGCGGACCGCGTCGAGTTCCTGGTGTCGCCGAACCTGGGCGAGGAGCCCAAGGCGCTGGAGAAGGTGGCCTCCGGCGGCGAGATTTCGCGGATTGCGCTGGCGCTGAAGACGTGCCTGTCCGACGATATTCCGTCCAGGCGCACGCTGGTTTTCGATGAGGTGGACGCGGGCATCGGCGGCAGCGTCGCGGAAGGCGTGGGACGGCGGCTGAAGAAGCTGGCCGCCGCGAATCAGGTTTTGTGCGTCACGCATTTGGCGCAGATCGCGGCGTTCGCGGATCATCATTATTGCGTCGAGAAGCACGAAAGCCAGGGGCGTACGGTGGCTGGTATCGAGGAACTGGATCGTCCGGGCCGCACGCGAGAGGTAGGACGAATGTTGTCGGGGCAGGAGTTGACGCTGGAGGCGCTCAAGCATGCAGAGCGGCTGATTAAGAGCGCGGGGTGAGCCTCAATCCTTCCCGCCAGGCTCGGCTTCCTTCTCGGCCCGAAGGTTCTCGATGGTAGCGGCCACTTCATCCTCCCACGGCAGCTTTTCATACTTGGCCGGGTCGTAGGGAGGCAGGTTGGGAATCTCCGCGCCGAGCTTCTCCAGCAGGGCGCGGGCTTTGTCCAGTTCGTAGCGGCGAACAAACGGCTCGCCATCAGCCCAAGCCCATTTGTAGGCCTCAAGGGCATGCTTCTTCGCCTGCTCGCGGTCGCCGATCGCAAGCCAAAGGTTCGCGAGGGCGCGGCGCGAAGGATCCCTCGCGTTCGCAAGCTGCTCGGCCTCACGTTGTGAATCGGCGAGCTGACCAAGGTGGAATCTGTCGAGGGTGAGCCGCGTCTCTGCTGCCGCATCGACGAGTCCGACGGCGCGTGACATGCTCACTGCCTCGCGAAGACTGTCAGCCGCGAGTGCCCACTCGCCTCGCTCCAGTAGCCATTCGCCGCGCAGACCGTAGAGCCAACGGACCGCGTAGCGGTTCTTGCCAGCGCTCGCCAGTTGCTCGGCATAGGCGAGGTGTTCCTCGCTCAACTCGCCCTGCCTGAGGAGAAACCTAGCGTGGTCGTGCTCCGCATCGCCGGGGCGGCACACGCTGCGCGGCCAATTGCGGCCCATGGGATCGAGCAGATCCCAGATAGCTTTCGCTTCCGTCCACCGACCGATTGTGCCGAGCTGGTCGAATCGATCAAGTAGGCTCTTGAAGACCAGTCCGTTGTCGCCGATCAGAGTTGCAAGGCCGAGACACAGGAGGACACAGCGGTCCTCTTGCGCCAAGCGGTTCTGTGATCGAAGAACGTAAGAGACGTTTGCCAAGCGAAGATGGGCCCCAGGCCAGTCGCAGCCTCTAAGGTCAACCGCGAGGGCGGCGCCATATGCAGCGAATGCTTCCTGGAACGCGCCCACCTCCTTTAGGGTAAGGGCAGCCTGATTTCCCAGGAACGTCCCGTCGTCTCCGGCAACGACGCTGGGCAGGGTGGCCCAGCCCTGCGGAAAGAAAGGCCGCAGCAGAGACAAAACCTCCGCGTTGGCCTCCAGGTTGAAGTAAAGAGCATTTGCCAGATCGCCCCGGTATGCGTCGCTGGCCCGCTGGTAATGGCCCATCTTGAGCAACGTCCGGACGACGTGAAGGTTATTGCGGATATCCTCCAGAGTTTCGGCTTCGTCGAAAGGCCGGTGTGACTGCCGCGAGAAATGATCAACCACTCGCTGGCCGTACCCGTCCCGCTCTTCCGGTCGCAGCCCCCCAGCAGCGACGCCGCGGACCACGGGATGCAAATCATATCGCTTCGTCCGGGCATCATATTGCAGCAGGCCCCGGCGCAATAGGTCGCGAACGGTCTTTGCGAGTTCGTGCCGAGCGGAGAGGAACTCCGGCGATTGGAGCCGAGCCTTGACGGCCAGATCATACTCCTTCCGTCGTTCGTTTGCAGCTTGATAGTCTCGCTGTGCTTGTTTCTTCTGCGGATCGGGCATGGGTACCCCCACCTTCGCCGGCTCCGGCGGAAGGTGCGGATTGAGAGCGCTCAGCGTAGGGTAATCCACGGCTTCTGACAGCAGCGCCAAAGTGGCCAGAAGTTGGTGGCCTTTCTCAGGAAGGGCGCCAAGCGCGGCTTTAAGAATATGGTTGCGCTTTTGGACCAGATCGAGGTTCGCGAGATTGAGCCGTCCGCCGCCGTCCGCATCGGCCGCCCAGGCATCAAAGTTCCCCTTGTCGGGCAGGTAGTCGTTGATGAGGCCCGCGAGAAAACCCGTGACCAGGGGGTGACAGTCGCAGTGGCTCTTCAAGTAATTCTGGATCGCCTGCGAGTCACCCGTGACGTCGCAAGAGCGGAGCAGCGACTCGGCATCCGCCGGACGCAGGCCTTGCAGGAATACGCGGCGAACACCGGGGATGGACTGGTTTGCCTGATTGAGCAGTACCTTGGGAACCAATCGGGAAGTGATCAACAGTTTCGACCGGGTGTCACCCGCGAGCGCGCGGAGGAGGTCATCGTCTTCCGGACGGATGGCGGCGCAGGGGTCGCGCTGGGCGATCTGGTCGGTGGGTTGGTTGGCCTCCTCGTCGGTAACTTGGGCGGCGTCGAACCGATGGTAGGCCACCAACACGCGCTCCAGGCCGTCCAGAACGAGCAGCCAGGGGCGGGCTTGAAGCTGATGGAGCAGCCGCCCGCCAAGCTCGGGAGTTTTCATCTTGTTGAAGCTGTCCGGAGGATTGCCGGTCATGTAGGCGAGCGCGCGCCGGCAGAAATCGGCCATCACCGCGCCGCGCTCGTAGAACGAATACCAGAAGCGGCCCGCCCAGTCCGCTCGGACCTGGGTGGCGTGTTTGGTGGTCCACTCCCAGGTGAGCATGCTCTTGCCGGAGCCGCCGATGGCGTCGAACAACAGGACAGGATGCGGGTCCGCTGCTGCCGCCCAATCGCTCAAGGTCTCGAGTTCGGCACGCCGGCCCACGAATTTGTGGGAGCCGATGTACGGCGGCTCCGCGTATAAGGCTGGCGGCGCGGGGATCGGGTCGCCCGCCGGGGGCGGCGGTGGCGGGGACATGCCGGTGTCATCGAGGTACCGGCGGAGACCGGCGACGGCATGGATGACCTTAGTGCGGAATTCTTCCAAGCTTGCGAAGGTGTCATAGACGCGATGCACCTGAGAGTCCGGAGTCATCCGCTTGGCGCGCTCGCGAAATGCGTCCAGCTTCCCTCTTTTTGCCGCGTCGAGTTCAACGTCAGCCTCGCGCACTGGGTGCCCGGCATCCATGACGAACAGCAGGATCGGCCGGCCCAGCCGCTGAGCTTCATCGAACTCGAGTTCCGTGAGGGAGATCTTGTCGGGATTCCGCTTGGGGTCCGCCGGCGTCTGACCATACTTGCGGCTGATCACGCCAATGAACGCCGACGCATCCCGTACCATTTGGAGCGAAGAATCGATGACATCCACGAGCTTCGCCGTATCGTTCTCCATCGCGACATCGGTAAGCCCCTGGCCCTTAAGGGCGCCGATCAGCGCCGCCCGATGCTCCTCCAGGTCCGCGAAAGTGCTGGATATCATCACTCCGTGGATCAGGCGCGGCGCGGGACTGGTATCCGGCATCACAGTACACTATGGAACAAACGCCACCGGTTTTGCAATTGCGCCGGGCCTCCCGGCTTGTCCCCCGAATGCGCAGGTTGTCGGATTCTCCACCAAAGTGCTATCATAATCGGTAAATCATGCGCTCCCGAAGTCCCCGAGCAACGGCTGCTAACTCACCCGCGCCTCAACCCGAATCCCCTACCCCGGAGTGGCTGGAAGAGGTCCGTATACGAGTCGAGCAAGAGGCGCCCATCATGCAAGCGCTCATGCGGCGCGCCATCAACGCCGTAATGACGCTCGCGACGCTCTCCGAGGATTCCGTCGTCGACGCGACCGCCGCGCCCACGGACTTGGCGGCGCTCGTGCGCGCCCTCAGGTCCGACGAACTGCTCGAAGACCTAAGCCGGGCGGAGCCATTAGCGTCGGCATTCATCCGCGGAATCGAAGCAAAGCGAAAGCTCATCGAAGAACACGGCGGTACCTTGCCCGCCGCACATGTCGCGCGGATGATTGGAATTTCGCGTCAGGCTGTCGACAAGCGCAGGCAATCCGGAAAGCTGGTGGCGCTGGCAACCGGTCGCCACGGATACCGCTACCCGGTTTGGCAGTTCTCGGATTCCGGCACGCTGCCGGGGCTGGAAGAGGCGTTGAGCGTCCTGGCGTCTCACGACGAATGGATGCAGACGCTGTTCTTTGTCGGCAAACATCCGCGTTTGGGCAATCGTACTCCCATAGAACTTCTGAGGGCCGGCGGGCTGATCCAGGTTCTCGACGCCGCGCGGATGTATGGGGAGCAGGGACTTGCGTGAGCCTCGAAGTTTTGCCGGCTCCGCCAGCGAACGCGGGCCGGATTCACGTCACCGTCGTGGAACTGGCTGGGCCGTTTTTCCGAACGCACAGTGCCCAACGAAGCCCTTTGTCGCCTGGGAACACCGGGCTCAACCGATTCGACGCTCCGGACGCCTCCTATGAGGTTCTCTATCTCGGATGCGACGCGTACTGCGCATTTTTTGAAACTTTCCTGCACGCCAGCGGAACCCGAACCGTCACTACTGCCGCGCTAAAGACCCGGGCGCTGTCTCAACTCAAGCCACACCGGGCCTTGCGCGTGATCGACCTTGCGGGATCCGGAGAATATCAACACGCACAATTATGGTCCAAGGCGCTTCACGATCACCCGGCGAAAGCGGACGGCCTCTTATATCCCAGCCGCCTCGACCCATCCAGACGCGCTGTCGCGCTATTCCTCGATCGGCGCTTCAAATTCGCGGAATTGAGCCGCCAAAGCTGGTACGCGCCCGGGCCGCAACGCGTCCTTCTCGCCGAAATAGCCGAACACTATAAAATCGAATTGATCGAAAGTGAGTTCGTTGCTTCCCGCAAGCCAGCGCGTCGGCAGACCATCCTTTGAACCTCAATCGTAGAAATTACGCTCCCACGCGTGCCGCCGCAGCACCGCCAAAGTCTCTTCCGGCAGCGGACCCTTATCCGGCACGGCGCAATTGGCCTCCGCATTCCGCAAGCTCCGCATCCCCGGAATCACCGTCGATACTGCCGCATGCGACAAACAAAACCGCAGCGCGATCTCCGCCAGCGCGGCCGCGTCCACGCCGAGATCCCGCAACAGGCTCTCCACGTGTTCCCGCACCTGCTTCTTCCGGTCGCCCCGGAAATAGCCCACGCGGAAGTCGCCCGGCGCGAAGCGTGTATGCTCGTCGATCTTGCCGGTCAGGCTGCCTTCATCCAGCGGCACGCGCGCGATCACGCCGATATTGCGCTCGATCGCCAGTGGAAATAGTTTGCGCTCTGGACTCTGGTCGAATACGTTGTAGATCACCTGCACCGTGTCGATCAACCCCGTCTCGATAATCTCAAGCGCCGAATCCGGCTGATGGTCGTTGATCGAAATGCCCACCGCGCGCACCTTGCCGGAGCTTTTCAACTCCTCCAATCCGCGCCGCCACTCGTCGCGCGCGATCCATTCCGGATTCCACACGTGCAGTTGCAGCAGGTCGATGGTCTCCATGCCCAGGTGCTTCAGGCTGCGTTCGGCCGAGCGCAGGATGTAATCGTACGGAAACACCTGCTCGATGCCGATGCCGGGCCGCGCCGGCCACAACTGGTTCTTGGGCGGAACCTTGGTGGCCACGTAGATGCGGCCGCCGGACTCGCGCACCACCCGCCCCACCAGTTGTTCGCTGTGCCCCGCGCCATAGGCCAGCGCGGTATCGATAAAATTCAAGCCCAGCTCGATGGCGCGGCGTAGCGACGCTAGCGACTCGTCGTCGGTCCCGCCGAGCCACTGGGTTCCCCCGATGCCCCATGCGCCGTAGCCCATTTCGCTGATTTCGAAGTTGGTCCTGCCCAGTTTGCGATATTTCATGAAACTTCATTATAAGAATTTGAAACGCGCGGTGGCGCTAGACTAGTCGATAGAGGATATGCGGCGGGCCATCATCGCGCTGTTCGTTCTGAGCCTGGCGGCCTTCGCCGCCAACATCAAGCTGTACCTGAAGGACGGCGGCTTTCACCTGGTGCGCGAATACAAGGTGGAAACCGACCGGGTGCGCTACTACAGCGTGGAGCGCAGCCAGTGGGAAGAGATGCCGCTTGAACTGGTGGACTTGAAGCGCACCGAATCCGAGGTGGCCGAGCGGCAGACCCAAATCGCGGAGGAGACCAAGGTGGTCGCCGAAGAGGAGACCGCCGTGCGGGAGGTGCGGGCCGAGACTGCCAAAATCCCGCAGGATCCCGGCGTGTATTATGTGGAAGACGGCGCCGTGAAGCCCATCAAAGCGGCCGAATCCAAGATCCACAACAATAAAGGCCGCACGGTCCTGCAGGTCCTG
>Ga0302326_10008476_pt1 | contig 22668 bp, 19 predicted proteins | sample Palsa_T0_3_FD_202264 | JGI IMG/M metagenome (GOLD analysis project Ga0302326, IMG submission 202264) | Peat permafrost microbial communities from Stordalen Mire near Abisko, Sweden - Palsa_T0_3 | ecosystem: Environmental > Terrestrial > Soil > Palsa > Peat permafrost | place: Sweden: Abisko... | reverse complement strand
GCTGTTTCATTCGGCAATCGCAGCCGATGACGTGGCCAAGAAGGACTTCCGCGGCGCCATCGACGAGTACAAGGCCGAGTTGATGCTCTACACTCCCGAGCAGACCCAGAGTGGACCGGGACTTTCGGACACCCTGTATCTTGCCGAAGCCTACGTGAATGTGAACCCCAAGAAGCCGGACCCGAAGGACCTGATTAACGCCGTCTGGTTCTACTGCCGCGCCTGGGATTTCGCGCCCGCTAACTACAAGGCTCTCATCGAGAAGAAGGTCGAATACTGGTACAAGAACTATCACGGCGCACTGGACGGCCTGGACGCGATCAAGACGCAGGCCCAGGCCACCGTTTTTCCGCCGGGAACCGGTCTCGACATCTCGGCTGCCGCCACTCCGGCCGAGAAGATCCACAAATTGCTTCAGGATCCAACCACTGACCTCAGCCATTATGCCCTCGCGGATATTGAGACGATTCTCGCAGTGGGCAGCAAGGATGACGCCGATAAGGCCTGGGCGGTGCTGAAGGACAAGGAGACACCCGTCCCGGGCATCGTGGTTGACGCCACAGCATCGGTCATCAAGGTGGCCGTCACCGAGGATGCCAAGGCCGCCAAGACCGCTGACTTCGTCGTCAACATGAAGACGCCGCTCGCGGACAAGGAAATCCCTGCGGTCGGTTCAGAGCTCAAATCCCTCAAGGATGGCGGTCCTGAGCTGGCCGGCACCTACGACACCTACACGCAGACTCCGGCCACCGACACCACGCCCGCCTCGGCGCAGATCGTGCTCCGCGAGGCCTTCATCCAGACCAAGAAGGCAGCGCCGGTGCACCATCCGGTGCACCACGCGGCGGCTCATTGATCTGACCGGGCGCGCAGCGGCGGGTTCTTCGCCAGCCGCTGCTGCGCTTTCGAATTAGCTTGCCGATCCAAATGCTCCTGGGACGAAAAGGGCAGCCCTCGCCAGGCTGCCCTCTTCATTTGGCTCAAATCTCTTCCAAAGGTCTGCTCCGTGCAACGGTGGTGGTAGGCTAAGGGGAGTATGGAAAGCCCCAAAATCCTTCCAATTCTTCTCGCCGTCTTCTCTCTCGCCGCCGTCTGCCTCGCCCAGCCGGACCAGCCGGGTAGGGAACTGCCCGAGGCCCAGCTCAAGGTCCGTCCGGTACCAGACAAGAAGCTTTCCATGCCGTTTCCTCCCGGCTCCGAGACGCGAGCCCATGCGACTTCGATCGAATTTCGTACTCCCGAGCAGATGAGCGAGCAGGACAAGCTGGTCGAGGCCGGCGCCGAGGCCGCTATCCAGGAGCGCACCACCTGGGCGGATATGGATTTCAGCGAGGGGAAATGGAATTACAGGCAGGTGGTGTGTCCGGCGCTTCCCGGCCACATGTTCCTGCAGTTCACGCGCAACAACGGCACCGGCGACGTGAGCGTGTTTTCAGCTTCGATCCCGCGCCAGGGCGACGGCCGGGTGCGCATCGTCCCCATCCAGCGCCGCGGCTATTCGCTGTTTTCCCCCGCCCCGATCAACGCGCTCACCATCTCGGCGTTCAACCACATTCGTGCCGAGGAGAGCCCCGACACCCCACCGGACTGGCTGGGAACCGCCCTGTGTTATGCCGCACTGGCCGGAGCGCGTCCTGAGGCGTTCTTCATGACCCGGGATTCCGAGCCGCAGACATTTCCCGCCGGTTCGGCCCCCATGTTGGAGATTCCGTCGAGCGGTGGCGCCGTGATCCGCTTTACCGATATGGCGGGCACGCCAAGGCCGATGGAGTGGATCATGACCTTCAACGGCAAGGGCAAACTTCTGAAGGCGGCCCACTCTCCGGCCACGATGATTACGGCCAAAGTTCTTCCGCAGGGCACCGCAGATCTGAAGGGCCGGCCGATTCCGCAGGGGGCCATCGTAGCAGCGCCCTATGTGCCCAACCCGTAGCATCCAACAGCATGGAATTTCCGACCGTCCCGCCATTTGTTGAAGAACTGTCAGGCCGCTGCGTTCCAGCGGCCTTCTCGCGCTGGCGCGAGAAGGCCCGGAAACGCGGCGCGCCGTTTGCGATCAGGGATGGATCGCAGGCTCGTGCAGGTCGGCTGCAACGGGGCGCGCCGGCATTGCGCTTACCGCGTGCCGAGCGGGAGGGGCGGCCGGCGCAATGGTTCTCGGTTTCATGTTCAAAATGGTCGGCTTCGGTCCCGGTTTTTCTGGAACAACGGGGCGATCCGCCGGCCGGCCCTGCTTCACTTCAGCCGTGTAGCGGTCGGTCACATCCACAAAGCGGTCTGACTCAAAGCCGCGCCGCTTTGGCAATGAATCGAAGTGTGGGTCGTAGTCTTGCTGGAGTAAAGGCCAGCTTGCTGAGGAATCACGCATCTCTCCAAAAACCGCTGTGGAGGAAATTGCAGGCTCGGAGCAGAGTGGCATTCCAGAGTGGTTTGTGACGGCGAGCCCCGCGAATGTCTCGCCAGTTGGAGGGTGCCTGATCGCCCGGCCTATTCGCCGAGCATGATGCGCTGAATGCGCGTGGCGCGCCCGGTCAGCGGGTCGCAGCTTACCAGCGCCGCGCACATCTTGGGGTTGCCCCTGGCGGCCTCGAACTTGCCCGGCATCCCGGTCAGGAACTTGTGCAGCACCAGCTCGCGCTCCACGCCGATCACGCTGTCGTACGGGCCGCTCATGCCTACGTCGGTCTGGTAGGCGGTGCCGCCGGGCAGCACGCGCTCGTCGGCCGTGGGCACATGGGTATGCGTGCCCAGCACAGCGGTCACGCGTCCGTCGAGATGCCAGCCCATGGCTACTTTTTCGCTGGTCGCTTCGGCATGAAAATCGACCACGATCACCTTGGCTGCGATCGGCTTGAGCAGGTCGTTGACCGAGTGGAAGGGATCGTTGGTGTTGGCCATGAAGACGCGGCCCATCAGGTTGATGACCGCATAGTCCACGCCGCCCGCGGTGGTGCCTTCGTACACGCCATAGCCAGGCAGCCCCGGCTGCAGATTGGCTGGCCGCAGCAGCCGCCGCGCGCGTCCCTGGCTATCGGCCGGCACCGAGTTCAGATAATCGATCAGCTCGCGCTTGTCCCAGATGTGGTTGCCGGTGGTCAGCACGTCCGCGCCCATCTCGAAGATGTCCTCGGCAAGCTGCGGCGTTATTCCGAAACCGCCAGCGGCGTTTTCGGCGTTGATGATGGTGAGGTCAACCGAATTGGCGCGGCGTACGTGGCCAATGTGCTCGCGCACGATCTTGCGCCCCGCGCTGCCGAAGATGTCGCCGACGAAGAGGATGTTCAAAGCTGGCCGAGCTCCTGAGTGGACATAAGATACATCAATTTGAACCCCGTAATACATAAATGACCCAGGGCGCGATGCGCGTCTCGCTCACCCAGCGGTACGGCTCGTCACCATTGGCCAGGGGCTTGCGCATCTCAACGATCTCAAGACCCGCGCGGGAATATACATCGAGGTAAGACTCGTGCGGCCAGAAAATGTCGACGCAAGGTGTCGGATCATCGAACTCCGTGGTGATGGTTCTTACCGTGTCGCCCGGTTTGGCGCTTCGGTTCTCAGGGAAATCTCTGGTCGAAAAAGAGGCCCACTCGTTCACGTAGATCTCCGGCGAAGAGACGATGTTCGCCAGGATGCCGTCTGGCTGGAGCAGCCCGCGCAGATCGCGAAACAGGCGCACCTTGTTGTCGAGGCCGGGGATATTGTCGAAGGTGAATGCCGACTGGATGAGAGAGAAACTCGCGTGCGGCAGACCGCTCATGTCGTCACCGGGAATCAGCCGGTAGTCGCCTTGCGGATCGATCTCGTGCCCCTTGGCGACCATCTCCGGCGAGATGTCCACGCCAATGGTTTCAAACCCAAGGCCGCGCAGAAATCGTGTCGAACGGCCGGCCCCGCAGCCAAAGTCCAGCGCCGTATTCCCCTTGACATGGGCCGAATAGATCGCGGGCAGATCGCGAAAGGCTAGATGGTAGGTGTTGGAGAAATCGAGCTTGGCATAGTCGCCGGCGTAAGCGACGCTCTGATACGTATTGACGAATTCCATCTGCCGTCCTTTCCGGTCTGTTGCGTAGATAGGCTGACCAACTTATTCCGCGGCTTGCGGTCCCTGTTCTTTGATCTCCGATTTTTGCTCGCGATTCCTCATGAGTGGAAACAGGATCACGTCGCGGATCGACTTGGAGCCGGTGAGGAGCATGGTGAGGCGGTCAACGCCGATGCCTTCGCCGCCGGTGGGCGGAAGGCCGTAGGCCAGCGCGCGCACGTAGTCCTCGTCCATCTGGTGGGCCTCGTCGTCGCCGGCGGCGCGGGCGGCTAGTTGGTCGGCGAAGCGCTTGTGCTGCTCGACTGGATCGTTGAGTTCGCTGAAGGCGTTGCCGAGCTCGAAGCCGCCGGCGAAGAATTCGAAGCGCTCTACGTGCGCTTGATCGTCGGGCTTGGCTTTCGAGAGCGGCGAGACTTCGGTTGGGTAGTCGTAGATGATGGTGGGCTGGATTAGGTTGGGTTCGACCAATCCTTCGAATAACGAGTAAACTGCTTTCCCAAGCGACCGTCCCCGCTTGAGTTCGCCCGCTGATGCAAACATGGGTGCGTTCGCGATCATCGCCCGCTGGAACGACTCGCTTTGAGGCTTCTCGTGCCCGGCCAGTGCGCCAACGTTTTCAGGATGTCTTGCAAAGCTCTCCTCGGCTCTCAACAACAGGCCTCGCAATGCTTCCGGAGTAGAGAATTCGGCCGCGGTGGGTTGATCGCCGAAACATTCCGTTTCCCAATGTTCGATGATCGCCTCCACCATCGTCAAACGTCGCCACTTACTCAGGTCAATCGAATGCCCGTTGAACTCAACAACCGTCGTCCCATTCACCTCGTGCGCCACAAACGCAATCAGGTCCTCGGTGATCTGCATCATGTCCTGATAATTCGCATACGCCTGATAAAACTCCAGCATGGTGAACTCGGGATTGTGCTGCGTGCTCACGCCCTCATTGCGGAAGTTGCGATTGATCTCGTAGACGCGGTCGAGCCCGCCCACCACCAGCCGCTTCAGATAAAGCTCCGGCGCGATGCGCAGGAACAAATCCATATCGAGCGCGTTGTGGTGCGTGCGAAACGGCCGCGCCGCCGCGCCGCCCGCCACCTGCTGCATCATCGGCGTTTCCACTTCGAGATAGCCGCGCGCATCGAAAAACTGCCGCAGCGCCTTGAGCACTTTGGCGCGTTTCACAAACACTTCGCGCGCGTCGAGATTGGTAAACAGGTCAACGTAGCGCTGGCGATAGCGCAGCTCCACATCGGCCAGGCCGTGAAATTTCTCCGGCAGCGCCAGCATGGCTTTCGACAGAAACGTCAGCGTCTCCACATGTACCGTCAGTTCGCCGGTGCGCGTGCGAAACAGGTAGCCGGTGACGCCGATGTGGTCGCCCATGTCGAGCAGCTTGTAGAGTGCGAATCCCTGCTCGCCGACTGCGTCGAGGCGCACATAAATCTGCAGGCGCTGGCCGCCCTGCTGCAGCGTGGCAAATCCCGCCTTGCCCTGCGCGCGAATCGCCATGATGCGCCCGGCCACGGCGACCGTGGTGCGATTGGCTTCGAGCGCCTCGGCCTGCGCCTCGCCCCACTGTGCGCGGATCGCCGGAATGCTCTCCGCCTCAGCGCCCGCCGCGGCAGGGAACCGGTTGGGATAGGCCGCCTGCCCCAGCTTCACAATCTCTTCAAGCTTTGTCCTGCGCAGTGCAAACAGGTTTTGCTCAAATTCGGAATCGAACTCCATGTCTTCCTTCGCTGAATCTCATTGAGGTCCAAGGGTCAGTATAGCGGCTGCGCTAATTGAGCCGAACAACGTCCCCACATCAGCGTCTCGCGTCAACGGGCGCTCGTCCTGTATAACCACGATTGGTGCCCTTCAACCGCCCCATTCCGGATTCGAAGCCGTCCGCCAAGTTGTCCGGCGGCATTGGCGGCATGATCCAGGCTGAAAGAGCCCTGCAGATGGCGCTGACGCTGCCCTCGGCCGTGGCCGTCGGATGGTTGCTGGGCGCCTGGGCTGACCACACCTTCCATCAGGAGTGGATCGGTATCGCCGGCATCGTGCTGGGCAGCGTGGCTGGGCTCACTTACATCGTCCGCATGGCCATTGCCGGCGAACAGGCTTCCCGGCCTGGGAACGGGGCAGGCGGTGGGCCAGAAAAGGGAAGTTCCGACCGCAAGCCATGACCGACGAACCGCTGCCCACGGCCGACATCAGCAACGAGGCGCTTGACGGAGTGTTCCGGCGGGCGCTGCGCATCTCCATCATTCTGGGCGTGATAGCGTCACTCGCGCTGCTCATCGGCTCGGGGTGGCGCAACGCCGCCATGATGCTCTCGGGCGCGGCCATCTCGTCCGCGAGTATTTTGGAATGGCAGCGCCTGGTGCGCCTGGTGATGGCGCGCCTGGAAAAACGCAAGACCCCCACCAGCGCCGCGGCCGTGGTCATCTTCTTTGTACTGCGGCTCTCCATCTTCGCTGGGGTCATTTATGTTAGCCTAGAGTGTTTCCGGGGTTCGGTTGTGGCGCTGCTGTGCGGCTTGGGTTTAGCGGTCCTGGCCATCGGGTGGGAAGCGATCCGAATGCTCCTCGACTGATACAGAACATTGCAGTTTTGCCCCAAGAGGCAGAAAGACCAAAGGTTTCATGCCCGAATATCTCTTTTTTACCCGTTGGCTCAATCTCATCTTCGGCGGCCTGGTGACCGCGGTGATGCAGATGCTTGGCCTGCATCCGGCTCATCCCGGTGCGCCCATCGACGACCGCACTGCTCTCGAAATCCTGGTGACGCTGGGCCTCATCGCATTTTTTGTGCTGGTGCGGCTGACACTTTCTGTCGAGAAGCCGGCGCCTCCTCAGCACCTGGCGGAAATGATCTACGAGGGCATCGGCGGCCTGGCAGAGCAGATCATTGGCCACGGCTATGAGCGCTTCCAGGCGTTCGTCACCTGCATTTTTCTGTTTGTGCTCCTCAACAATCTGCTGGGGTTGATTCCCGGCATTCCGGCACCCACCAGTGCGCCCATGGTGACGCTGGGCATCGCGGTGCCCACGTTCCTCTACTACAACTACCAGGGCCTGCGCGCGCAGGGGCTCGTCGGCTACATCAAGCAGTTTGCCGGGCCCATCTGGTGGATGGCGTGGCTGCTGCTACCCATCGAGATCATCTCGCACCTGGCGCGGATCATGTCGCTCACCATTCGTCTTTATGCCAACATGTTCGCCAGCGACATGCTGACGCTGGGCTTCTTTTCGCTGTTCCCCATTGGGATTCCGGCCATCTTCCTGGGGCTGCATGTGTTTGTTTCGGTGATCCAGGCATTTGTGTTTACGCTGCTGGCCATGATTTATCTTTCGCTGGCGGTGGCGCACGAGCATTGAGGATTTTCTGAGCACGCAGGCGCAGATTTGAAGGGGCACGGCTTTAGCCGTGCCGCCTCAGGCGCTCAAGAAGCAACGGGCTTTAGCCCCTGAGGGAAGGTATGTTGAACAACTGGCATCCCTCAGCGGCTAAAGCCGATCCGGTCTGAGACGCTTTTTCGGCACGACTGAAGTCGTGCCCTTTCAAAACTGCAAGTTTTTTGCAACTGGCTTTTGCCGCCCAAGAAATCAAGTTTTCGGAAAGCCATTCAATCCACGTCCAGGACGGGGAAAAAGATTCCGCCGGAGAGCGCTTCCGCTCCGGAGCAACGGACGGCCGCAAGCGTGAGGGGGCCAGCACGGTGAGCCTCAACCACCCACTGGCGGCCAATTCCAGAGAAGCAGGAGAGCAATGCGTAAATTCCAATATGTGTTCATGGCCCTGGCGGTTCTTTGCTTCGCCGTTCCGGCCTTTGCCGACGGCGGACCGGCCGCCATCAACCTGGTGCCTATCGGCGCCGGCATCGGCATGGCGCTGGCCGCGGGGCTTTGCGGACTGGGCCAGGGCAAGGCGACCGCCTCAGCCTGCGAAGCGCTGGCCCGCAACCCCGGCGCGCGCGGCGGCCTCATGATCTTCCTGGTCCTCGGCCTGGCGCTCATCGAGTCGCTCACCCTCTTCACCCTGGTCATCATCCTGCTCAAGGTGAAGTAGCCACGCCTCAACCAACAACGGCCTTGCCCACTTTGGACTCGGTGGGCGGGGCCGCTTTGTTTTGACCGCCTCATGCGATAAGCTTCCCGCAGCATGAAAGACATTTATATCGCCGACCTGGCCGGTTTCGAAGAGGGCAAGCCCTTCGACAGCTATTTCCTGCTTCTCCAAAAGCAGCAACGCACCACGCAGACCAACAAGCCCTACCTGAACCTGACGCTCGGCGACAAGACAGGCCAGATTGAGGGCCGCGTGTGGGAGCCGGGCGATCCGCGCATCAGCAAGGACGCTGACCGCGGAGACATCGTCAAGATTCGCGGCTGCGTCTCGCGCTACAAAGACAGCCTGCAGATGAAGGTCGACCAGATTCGCCGTGCCACGCCGGGCGAGACCGACAAGGCCGACCTCATGCCCTCGACCACCTGCGATGTGGCGGAGTTGTGGGCCACGCTGCTTGCGTTCGTTGAGAGCTTCACCGATCCCGATCTCAAGCGGCTGGTCGAGGCTGTGCTTGCCGACCCGGCCATTGCGCAGGCTTTTCGCGAGGCGCCCGCCGCCAAGCAGCTGCATCATGCATGGCTGGGCGGGCTGCTGGAGCACGTGGTCAGCCTGCTCAAGCTGGCCGACCGCGTGGCGCCGCACTATCCCATTCTGCACCGCGATCTGCTGCTCACCGGCATCCTGCTGCACGACATTGGCAAGATCCGCGAACTCAGCTGGGACATTGGCTTCGAATACACGCTGGAGGGCACGCTGCTGGGCCATATCCAGATGGGCGTGGCGCTGGCCGAGCGCACCATGGACGCGCTGCCCGGCTTTCCGCCGCGCCTGAAGACGCTGGTGCTGCACATGATCTTGTCGCACCACGGCAAGCTCGAATTCGGCTCGCCCAAGCTGCCCATGATTCCCGAGGCGCTGGTGCTCAACTTCCTGGATGACCTGGACGCCAAGATGCAGGCCGTGCAAGGCGAGTTCGACAAGTCGGCCCGCGAAGGCAAAGGTCCCGACGAGCTGACTGGCAAGGTGTGGGCGCTCGACCAGCGGCAGTTGCTGAATACGCGGCGGTGGCTGGGAGAAGTCGATGACGCAAAACTATCGTAAGCAAAGTCTACCCAGCGATGCAGCGAAGGATCGCCGCGGTTCCTGCGTGATCAACTTTGAGCCGGACCGAGGACGCGGCCCCGATAATGCTCCGGATGTTCAATGATGAACTGAGTCTGGCCAGCAAGCACCAGCAGATCCTTATCCCCTGTGACCAGCAGATCGGCTTTTCCGCTGTGCGCCAGATGAAGGAAAGATTGGTCTTTGGGATCGCGGCACACAATCGGGCATTCTCCGGTTGGAATGACACGTTCGCAATACGGAATGTAGAGCGCAATCAATTCAAGTCGATCAAGCTCTTGGAGCTTTAGCCTGGAGTAGCCAAGAACTCGGATCAGCTCCTGCGCTGTTGCCGGGGAGACGATCGGCACGATGCTGCCGTCAGACCAGTGTGGACGAAGCCATGCCAAGCGTCCGGACGGAAACAACAACGCAGACAGAACAACATTGGTATCGAATACAACGCGAATTATCCGTGCGGGGGTCACTGGGTCTCGCGCGCCCACTTCACGGCGTCATCCACATCCTGCTCCTTGATGCCGAGCTTTTCCAAGTGCTCCCATATTTCTTCGAGACGGCTGCGCCGCAATGGCTTCAACGTGATCGTATGTCCATCTGTACTCACATCAAAATGCTCAACCCCTGCAAAGCGTGTTGCGACCGCTTTAGGGATTGTGAGCTGGTTTTTCGAAGTCAATTTCGCTAGCATCCGGCCCTCAATGAAGCAAACAAGGAAATCTTACTTCATTCCGCATAAGGATTTCAAGCGTGCCGGTAGCGATCATCCCAGAAGCCACTCCCACTGCTCCTTGGTCAGCGGCACCACCGACAGCCGACCAATCACGACCAGCGCCGAACCGGCAAAGAGCGGCTCGGCTTTGATGTCGGCAAGGGTTTTGGGCCGCTTGATCCGCGTGCCCACCTTGACGCGCACCACCGGCACTTTGGGGTCGGCCGCGTCTACGCTGACCACCGTGCCGGTGCCGACCGCCGTCCGTTCGTCGCCGGTGTGGTAGAAGATCCACTTCGTGCCGGCTTTCATCTCGCGCAGGTGCTTGACGGCTGTGGGGTTGGTCACGCCGTCCCAGACGGTTTGCTTGTCGCGCACAAAATCGTCGAACGAATAAACATCCGGCTCGGTCTTGAACAGAAAATATGCCATGCGCTCCATCGTAAGCCACTGCGCGGCGTCAATGGAAACGGCAGCCAGGCCGCACCCCGACCGCATCCAACTGGATGTGTGCTACTCTGTCGCCACCATGCATGGCTCACAGGACTCGCCCCTGGCGCGGGGGCATGAGGCTCGCAGGCAGCGCCATCCCGACGAGGCAAGGACCCTGTTCGCGGAGGCCATCGACCTCTACCAGCGCCACAACGATCCCCCGCGGCTGGCTCAGTCTTTTATTGGCCTGGGACAGACCGAGCGCGACCTGCGCAACGTGGACGCGGCACTGGCGCACTATGAGGATGCGATCGCCATTTATCGCACGCTGAACGAGCCGCTAATGCTGGCGCACACTGTCCGGCACGTCGGAGACATTCTTCAGGACCAGGCGAAGCTCGATCTGGCCGAACCCTGCTACCGTGAAGCGCTCGACATCTATCGCTGCCACCCTGAGACGCCGCCGCTCGACCTGGCCAACACGCTGCGCGGCTATGCGTTGCTCAAGGGCGCCCAGGGGCGCGCGCAGGAAGCCAGCTTGCTGTGGCTGGAGGCGAGAACGCTCTACATGGAAACCAGCGTGGCCGCGGGAGTGACCGAGAGCGAGCGGCAGATTGCCCGGCTGACGAAGCAATAATCTGGCGCCTGTTCCCTGATCCCCGTTCCCTAATCCCTGTTCTTCCCCGTTACAATCAAAGAGATATGATCCGATTCTCAACCGCCGGTGAATCGCATGGCGAAGCCCTGATTGCGCTCATCTCCGGGCTTCCCGCCGGTACTCCCATCGATCTCGCATTCATCGATCACGAGCTGTGGCGCCGGCAGCAGGGCTACGGCCGCGGCGGGCGCATGAAGATCGAGACCGACAAGGCGCACATACTTTCCGGCGTAAGACACGGTAAGACAATCGGCTCGCCCATCGCCATCGAGATCGTGAACAGCGACTGGAAGAACTGGGAGCAGAAGCTGCCGGTCGAGACCGGCGACCCGGCGCTGCACCAGCCGGTAGCTTCCCCGCGACCCGGTCACGCCGACCTGGCCGGCGCCCTGAAATACAACTTTCCCGACGCACGCTATGTGCTGGAGCGCGCCTCGGCCCGAGAGACCACTGCTGCGCACGATTGGGATCGAAGTCGCCAGCCATGTCATCCGCGTGGGCCGCGTGGAGCTGGCCCGCACCGCAGCATGGCCTGAGATCGCCGCCGTTGCCGCTCAGGACGAGATCCTGCTCAGTTGCGTTGACCCCGCCACCGAAGCGCGCATGAAAGAAGAGGTTGAAGAAGTCGCGCGCACCGGCGACACGGTCGGCGGCGTCTTTGAGGTAGTGGTGCACGGTGCGCCTGCCGGCCTGGGCACCTACGCCAACTGGGACGAGCGCCTTGACGGCCTGCTGGCCTGGGCGGTGATGAGCCTGCAGGCCGTGAAGGCGGTCGAGATCGGCCGCGGCGTCACAGCGGCTGAGTCGTTTGGCTCGCAGGTGCACGACGCAATTCACTACGCCGCGCCGGACGAGGAAACAAATGCCGGTCGGCCCACGCGCTTCACACGCGAAAGGAACAACGCGGGCGGCATCGAGGGCGGCGTCTCCAACGGCGAAGACATCGTGGTGCGCGGCTATCTGAAGCCGATCTCCACGCTGCGGCGGCCGCTTGAGTCGGTGCGCTTTGACACGCGCAAGGCCACCAGCGCCAGCTATGAGCGGTCGGACATCTGCGTGGTTCCCGCCGCCGGCGTGGCCGCCGAGGCCATGGTCGCGCTGACCATTGCCCACCTTGCGCATGAAAAATTCGGCGGCGACTCAGCGCTTGAAATGAAACGGAATTTCGACGGATACATCGAACAAATACGGAGCTTTTAGGCAGGCAATGATTTTCAAGATCGCCAAATATCCCGAGCCGGTGTTGCAGCAGCCGGGTGAGCCTGTCACCGACTTCGACGCCGGGCTGCGCCAGTTTGTGGCCGATATGTTCGAGACCATGTATGCCGCGCAGGGCATTGGCCTGGCTGCGCCACAGGTGGGCATTTCAAAGCGCATCACCGTGATCGATCTCAGCCTGGGCAAGGATCCCAGGCAGAAGCTGGTGCTCATCAACCCCGAAGTTATTTTCAGCGACGGCCGGCTCTATGAGGAGGAGGGTTGCCTCAGCTTTCCTGAGATCCGCGAGAAGGTGGTGCGGTCCGCCAAGGTGAAGATTCGCGCGCAGGACGAACAAGGCAAGTGGTTCGAGATGGACGGCGAGGAATTGCTCTCGCGTTGCATGCAGCATGAGATCGATCACCTCGACGGCATGTTGTTCATCTTCCGCATCAGCGCTCTCAAGCGCGACCTGGCGCTGCGCCAGATTCGCAAGATGCAGCGCGAAGGCAAGTGGTAGCAACATGCGACTTGTCTTCTGCGGAACACCGCGCTTTGCCGTACCCACGCTGGAGGCGCTGCTCGCCGCCGGCCACGAGATCGCGCTGGTGGTTGCGCAGCCCGACCGGCCCGTTGGGCGCCACCAGGAGATCGCCGCTCCGCCCGTCAAGCAGGCCGCGCTTGCCGCGGGGCTTGCCGTCACGCAGCCTGAGAAGATTCGCAACAACATCGAGTTTCGCGCACAGCTTGAGTCCATCGCGCCCGACGCCATCGTCGTGGTCGCGTATGGGCGCATCATTCCGCCCTGGATGCTGGCTCTGCCGCGTCACGGGTGCATCAATCTGCACGCCTCGCTGCTGCCCAGGTATCGCGGGGCCGCTCCCATCCAGTGGGCTGTGGCCATGGGCGACGCGCACACCGGCAACACCACAATGCTGCTCGAAGAGGGGCTCGACACGGGACCCATGCTGCTGCAACTGGCTCTTCCCATCGTGCCGGAACAAACCGCCGCAGACCTGTTTGAAGTGCTCGCCAAAGCTGGCGCGCCGCTGATTGTGGAGACGCTGACCGGCCTCTCAAATGGGACCATCGAGCCGCAGCCGCAAGACGACTCGATGGCAACACTGGCTCCGCTGCTCATGCGCGAAGATGGTCGCATGGATTTTGCCGCGCGCACCGCGACCGAGCTCAAGAACCGCTGGCGCGGCTTTCAACCGTGGCCCGGCGCATTCACCGCGTTGAATGGAAAAAAGCTCATCGTGCATCAACTCGATGTTGCGGCGTTGCCGGCTGCCGATGAAGCCGCCCCTGGTCAGATTCGCATCGATAGCGATCGACTCCTCGTGGCTTGCGCGCAGCACACCTGGCTCGAACTGATCGAGCTGCAACTGGAAGGCAAGAAGCGGCTCACAGCAGCAGAATTCCTGCGCGGCACGCAACTGGCGACCGGGGCGCGGCTGGGTTGAGCACCGTGGCTTCCATCTCGCCCGCCCGCAAGGCCGCTTTTCAGATACTGGTCGCCATTGAACGCGGACATTTCCACTCCGACGATCTGTTGCGCGGCCGCGCAGTCAACGCGCTTTCCAGCGCAGACCGCAACCTCGCCACTGCCCTCGTGCTCGGCACGCTGCGTTGGCAGATTCGTCTCGATGCCGAACTGCGTCCGCTGCTCAAGCGGCCCAACGCACGCCTCGATGCTGAAGTGCTCATCGCTCTCCGCCTCGGTGCATTTCAGCTACTTCACATGGATCGCATCCCCGCGCACGCTGCGATTGGCGAGAGCGTGGAACTGACCCAGCGTGCAGGTCACCACTTCGCCTCCGGCATGGTGAATGCCGTGCTGCGCAAACTGGAAACATCGCGTCAATCTGCGAATCGAACCGCACCGCCGGCCGCCAAACTCGTAGCTCAGACTCACCCGAGCTGGTTGGTCGACCGCTGGACAAGCTTCTACGGTCTTGAGGCAGCGTGCGATATTTGCAGCCATGGCCAGTCTCAGCCGCCGCAAATCATTCGCGTTGCAAATCCCGGGGTAGCAGATGAGCTCGCTACATCAGGCGTTCATCTTGAGCCAGGCGAGTTGCTCGCCTCGGCGCGCCGCGTGGTCTCCGGCGACGTTGCGGCAACCGATGCCTTTCGCGAAGGGCGCGCATGGTTTCAGGATGAAGGCTCGCAGCTTGTCGCGGAGATTGCTGGGAAGGGAAGCCAAATTCTCGATTGCTGCGCTGCGCCCGGCGGCAAGACGCTGATCCTCGCAGAGCGCAACCCGAGGGCTCGCATCGTTGCGTGCGAGGCCAGCGCGCCGCGCCTTGAGCAGTTGCGTATGCGGCTCGCTCGCTTCGGCGATCGCATCGAGTGCAGGCTCCTCGACGTCACAAAGCTCGACGATGAAGCCGCCTGCGACCTGGTACTCGCTGACGTTCCGTGCAGCGGCACCGGTACCCTTGGCCGCAATCCTGAGATTCGTCACCGCCTGCGCATGGAAGACCTCCCGCGCCAGGCCGCTCGCCAGCGCGAGATTCTCATGGCTGCGTTGCGCGCCGTTCGCCCCGGCGGACGCGTCATTTACTCCACCTGTTCCCTCGAGCCGGAAGAAAATGAAGAGGTGATCCAGGCAGTCCATTCGCAATACGCGGATCTCCGCCTTATTCGGATCGAATCGCGCATTGAAGAGCTGCGAAGTGAAGGTGCATTTGCCGCCCATGCTGCAGACAAGTTGCACCGTTGCATCACGCTCGATGGAGCATTGCGCCTGCTGCCCGGCGTGTTCCACTCAGATGGATTCTTCGTCTGTGTGATCGAGCGAACCAGGCAATGACCCCGGCATCCCACCTTCGACCCGTAGTTTCATCTCCGGACCCGGCCTCACGGAGTTTGCCAGATGTAGGTAACCGTTTGACGAAGATTTGAGTAGACGGCGCGTTGAACGATGCGCTCGGATTGAAGGTTCGCAAACGCCCCGGAGAGCGAACCAATGTTGCGGGAGAAGAACGAAGGGGTGGTGGCGCCTTCCTCCGCTCCGTTAGGTTCGGTTGTTGCGCCCTTCTGTGAATCGTGTGCCTGGTTGTTGCTGCCATCAATGAGCGAGGTGAGCCGTAGGTAAGGAGCGCGCTGGCTGGAGTGATTGAAGACTGCGATCAACGTGGCCGGAGTCGTGGCCGTCTCGGGCGAATTGGCGGCGATTTTGTGCAGCAATTCTTCAAGTAGGGCTTGATCGTCGGCGAGAAGGATGAGGTTTCCCTGCGCCGGGGTCGATGAAATCGAAAAGAAAAGCGGGCGCGGGCCGGTGACGCCATAGACTTGAGCGCCAGCGACGGTGGCGGGCTCGAAGTCGATGCCCATGCTGGCCGTGGTAAGAGTGCCGCGAAGCGTCTGCTGGAGCGCGGATGCCAGGGTTTGCGGATTCGCGGGGCTGGCTGTGTGCAGGACGACGGCGGAGTGAATCGGGACCCAGAGGCCGTCGTTTTCCGCGGGAGCCAGAGCTGAGGAAAGGGTGAGGACAGCGTCGAGGCCGGCCGATTGAAATACCTGCGCAAGGCCGGCGGTCGATGCCGATGGCGCGATGGGCGGCAGAGTGTCGATACGCGTTTCAAGATCGCTGTCGGAGCCGGCCTGCGCGGTGTTCAGGCTGGGATTGGGAGCGTAGTCGGGGTCCGGCTGCGGTGCGGTGAAACTGCCGAGAAGCTTCTCTTTGATAGCGGTGACGGCGACCGATGGGTCCTGCGTCGAAACGACACGAAAGACACCGGTCGTGGCCGGAGCGAGAGCGGCCAGAGGCGCGAGGTTGAGCCCGGCGGGTTGCGCATCGGTGGATTTTGGTAGGAGAACACGCTCTTCGCGGAAGCGCGCTGGTTCAACGTAGAGGTCGGCAGCGGCGGCGCGGAATTGCCGGGTCCATGTAATGTTGCGCTGAATCCAGTATGTGCGGAAGTGAGGATCGTAGGCGATCCGATCGAGATTGAGCACCATGTGGAGCGCGGGTCCGGGGTTCTCCATGGGGAGCGCGGCAGAGACATCGCGGAACCAGGGTTCCTGCTGGATGGAGTCAGCGGGCGAGGATGCGGCGATGAGCTTGAGTGCGTTGGCGATGAGGTCTTCGCGCGTGGCCATCAGGACAAGGTCGCCGGACGCGCCGGGAACCTGGGCGAAAGCTACGGTGCCATATTCGCCACCGGAGGCGCGGATATAGAAATCGGAGTTGCCGGCGTGACGGCGCTCGAAAGTGGAGCGCGCCTGGAAGAGCTGGGTTCGCTCGGCCTGCGCGGCGGGCATGCGAGTGATGTAGAGGAATTCGAGCCTGCCGATGTCGTACCAGGCGAACACCGACTCTTTGCCGGCGGCCTGGTTGAGCAGGTCAACGCCGGCGGGAATACCGGCGGCTTTGGCAAAGGCGGTTTGTGCATCGTCGAGGCGGCCGAAGAGACGCGAGTTTTCAAAGACGGAGTAGTTGTCGGAAGCGAGCCAGGCCTTGCTCTCGGCTGAGTTGTTCCACCGGTGCAGAAGCGATGCGAAGTCGGGCGACTCGATGGTGAGGAGTGCATCCTGCGGGACGAAGCCGGTGAGCGATGCGGGCGCTGCAGCCTGTCGTGCGACTCGGACCTGGTACGCGATGGCGATGCCGGCCGTAAGGAGCAGGAGTGCGAGTGCGGCTCGGGCTTTCATTGGCTTTCCTCCTGAGAGAGGGTGGAGGCCGTGAGACGTGGACGAACCTGATTGGGCTGTTCCAAAGCGGGGTGCAGATCGGGACGCCTGAGGGCGTTCCGTCGATCGAGCAGGACAGCCGTTCTGAGCTCGTCGCGGCGACGCGTCAACTCCGGCTGCGGAGCCTGGCTGGAAAGGCTGACTGCCAGCTCGGCGTATCCGAGGGCGGATTCGAGGTCGCCGTCGCGCTCGTTTGCAGACGCGACCTGCGTGGCGAGGTGGATGCGCGTGGCGAGGTCGAGGCTGGCGGAGGCCGGCGGCAAGGAGGCGGCTGGGACGACTACGTTGTCCGGTGAGTCGATGGCTGCGCCGCGGACGGGTGTGCCGGGATCCGCTGTCCCGGCGGCGTCCGCGGTGTCGTCCGTGGCATCGGGCGCGTTGTCCGATTCCATGTCGTCGCCGGCGCCAGATGGGTTGGAGGAGTCATCGCGCGGCGCGTTTGAAATGGTGCGCAGGATCGCCAGGGTGGCGGAAGCATCCGCGGTGGCTGGCTGCAAGCGCAGCAGGTCAAGGCGCGCACGGTCTGCATCCGCACCGGTGGGGCTGATGGAGATGGCTTCGCGGAGAAGCAGTTCGCGGTCGGAGGCGGAGGTGGAAGCCGCCGCAGCGGCAGCGATGCGGCCTTCGGCAAAGTAGGGCTGACGCGCGCTTCCAACGGAAGACGGGTGAGCGATGAAGGAAAGCTCCTTGCTGCCGAGTTCGATGGGCTGCGATGTGAGCTGCACGAGGGCGCGGGCGGCCTGGACGCGCAGATCGTACGGCGCGGAGGCGTCGCGGGCCACGGTGAGCAGGTCGATGCGGGCTTGTTCCTTCGCGTTGGATGCGAGTTCCGCCTGGGCGAGGCGCAAGCGATACGAAGCATCCCATGGAACTGACTTGACGAGCGACTGCAGGAACGGGATGGCCTCGGCAGAGTGATGATTGTGTTCGAGCAGAGAGGCGGCGTAATCGGCATTGAGGTAAGGATTGGGTGCATCGTCGCCAGGGTTGTTGCCGATTCTGGCGGGCTCATCCGGCGGGAACTCAAGTTCTCCGTGTTCTGGGAAACTGATCGCTCCGTTTTCGCGGCTTGAGACCGGCTGGAGCGCCAGTTGACGGAGCAGATCGAGCGCGCCGGGCAGGTCGCCCATGTCGAGGCGCAGTTGCGCGAGGGCAAGGAAATCGGTCGGAGCGAGCCTATCGTTCTGTCTCCTGTATTCGAAGATGAACTCCTGCAAGGGGCGAATAGCTGCAAGATCGGGTTTATAAGCAGTGGTCGGCTTGCGCAGATGGTAAAGTGCCGAATCGAGCTTGAACGGCTCGGGGATGAGCTCGGAATTGGCGCGCCACTTGTCCAGCAGCGTTTGCAAACGGTTGGTGCGTGTGGCCAGGATGATGCCGTCGATATCTTTGCCTGCATTCGTTTCTTTGCTTGAGACCGAGTCAAGCAATGTCTGCGCTTTCGCCAGGTGGTTTTGGTCGAGATAGAGTTCGATGAGCCGGAACAGATAACCGGTCACGCCCTGCGGTTTCTGGTTGCCTTCAGGATGGCTGCGCGCGAGTTCTATCTGGCGCAGCAGGATGAGTTCGCGCGACTCTTCGTCAAGCCATGCGTCTCTATTCAAATCCTGGAGGATCTGGTTCGGATCGGTGGCAGCATTTGCCACCGTGACGATGAAATTCGCGCCTTCTTGTGGAGTGGCCGAGGATTTGTAGACGGCCTTGAGCAATTCGTTGGAGCGATAGTTTCCGTTTTTCGCAAGGTAAGGTCCGAGGATGGTCTCGATCCAGGGGCGAAAGTCTGCCGTGAGTTGGTGCTCGCCGAGATGACGCGTAACGGTTTCGAGCGAGATGAACCACGACTCAGGGTATGTGGCGTGCTGCTGCATGCGGCTCAGGATGGCGAGAGCCTGGCGCCAGTGAGTGAGCGCCTCGTCGTGCCGATTGGCGCGGTAGAGAGTGGCGGCGAGTTCGTCTTCAATAGCTGGGTCGGACGAAGAAAGCTCCTGGGCGTGGTTGTACTCTGCAACGGCAGCGGCAATGTTGTGCGACTCGGCGTAGGTGCGTGCGAGGTTGAGGTAGCGCGCTGCCGACGCGGGAGAGCCTTCGAGCTCAGCCGGGACGAAGTCTTCAGCGTCGGGCAGGGATTTGGCTGCATCGCCGCTGTGCGGGACTGTGGTGAGGAAGATGCCAAAGCGGCTGGCGTAATAGAACCAGGTATCGCCGGTGAGTTGGCGCGCGGGGTCGGCGGGCGAAGCGAGTTGGGCCGCGATGGTCGCGTCGGCTGCCAGCGATTGATTGAAATCTGCCGGATCGATGGGTCTCGATGCTGGGCCTCCGAAATAAGTTTGGACAAGCGATGCCGAGGCCGGGCGCCAAACCGGATGGAGCGATTGGCCGCGATTGGCGACGGCGGCCAGCGCTTGGGTCTCAGACCCGTGAGCGACGGTGTAATTGAGCGCGGCATCGGCAAGGTTGCCGTTGCGGTTCGCTGCGAGTTCGGTGAAAGCGGCCGGATCGTGGCGCAACAGCAAGTCGAACAAGCGGCCCTGGAGCTGTGTTTCACCTCCGAGCACCAGGCTCTGCGTGAGCCGGATTTCTTCGGCAGTGCTGCCGGCGTCGCGGAAGGCCTGCGCGGCCTGGGTCAGGATGGGCTTGCGGCCATTCACTGGCAGGCCCGCTGCATGCGCTTCGAGATCGTGTGCAAGGGAAGCAAACTGAAGACGGCGCTGCTGAAGCGACACATAGAGGCCAACCTCCGCATCATCGCTCTTGCCGGTGAGCAGGCTTCGTTTGCGCCAGTCGGCTTCGCGGTCGGCGAGGCCGGCGGCGGTTGCAACCTGGAGGGCAATCCCTGGGTTGGAATTGGGCTGCGCGGAGTCGTGCAGTTTGTCCAGGGTCAGCGCCAGCGCTTGTTTCTGTTCCGGCGTGTAGTGGGTTTGTACCGCTTTTCCGAGGGCGTCAATGGCGGCTTTGATGGTCTGGTCAGCGAGCTGGCGGCGCTGCGTGGCAAAGTTCTGGCGGAAGCCCGCAGCTTCGTCGCCGCCGATGTTTTCGCGGGCGAGTTCGGCCGCCAGAACGGAGGGCGATGTTGCTGCGACGTCGGCCGCCTGCCGCGCGGCCACCAGAATTCCGAGGGCGTGTTCGGCCTGTCCGGCGTGCGCCAGGATGCGCGCGTAAACCACGGCCCCGCTCTCCGGCTCCGGGTAGGTGTTGACTGATGCCGGCGTGAGCAAATCGGATCCCGCGAGGGCGAGGCCTTGTTCGGCAAAGGTGTGGGCTTCTGCGAGCAGGTTCCAGCGTTCCAGTTGCGCGGCCACGGTAAAGAAGTCGCCAGCCGCTTTGGCGTGGCCGTCGATATACGCCGCCTGCAGCGCCTTGACGGCGTCAGCGGGGCGGCGCTGGCGTGCGCGTAACTCGGCAAGGCGGACCATCCACGATGGGTCGTGGTAGCTGAGCAGGTAGAGCCGCTCAAAGTCGGCGGCAGCCAGTTCCGATTGCGCAGGATCGGACTGGCTGAGCCGCATTTCGATGTCGGCGCGCGCGGTGTACAGGTCCACGCGGTCCTTGCGGATATTGATGGCCTGCGAGTACGCGGATTCCGCTGCGGGCAAGTCTCCGAATGCAGTCTCGGCGCTGGCCAGCAGGATCATGAACCGGGAGTCGCGTGGGGATTGCTTCACTGTGGTGCGCAGGAAGTCGAGGAGCTGCGGCTGGCGGCTGTGTTTGAGCGTAAAGAGCACGGCTTCCTGGCTGAGGCTCGCGTCTTCAGGAAATGCTGAGAGCAGCGCGATGTATTGGCCGGTTGCGCCGGTGAAATCGTTGAGCCGGGTGAGCGCAGGAATGAGGCCGCGGCGCAGGAGTGCGATGTCCTGCTTGCGCGTGTCGGCAGTGAGGCCGGGAGCGCCGCGTGCTGCATCGAGTTGCGCCAGGTAGAACTGCTTGAGGCCGGCGTCGTCTTGGGTGCGGGCGTAGCTGGTGGCAATGATGTCGAGGACGCGTGCGTCAAAGGGGGTGTCTTTGAGCAAGGCAAGGGCCAGCGTGCGCGACCTTGCGGTATCGTTGGCGTCGTTGGCGCGGCCGGCCGCTTCGAGAGTAAAGTCGCGGGCCAGCGCTGGGGTGGCGGCCCTGGCGGCATCGAGCAGCGTAGAGATGGCGAGCGCCGGGCGGTTGGTCCGCACGTAGAAATCGGTCGTGGCGCGGACCACTCCGAGGATGAGCGGGTTGGCGGCGTGTACGGATTCGATGATCCGGGTTGCGCCTGGAATGTCGTCATGAGATTCGAGCGAACGGGCAAGTGAGTATTGCAGCTCGATCTTCTCGACCGGATCCAGGGTGAGCGCGGCTTGTTTTGCCAGGGCGCGCTCATATACCGGCGTAAGACTGCGGGCCTGCGCAAGCGCGCCCACGGCGGCTGCCTCATCGGGCGTCGATGTGCGGTCGAGAGCCTGGCTGAAGAGCGCGGTCAACAGCGGGGCCAGTTCGGGCGCATGATGCTGCGCGGCGAGGACGTCGGCGCGGAGCGTCAGCGCCGCGGTGTCGGCGGGATTGGCAGCCACGGCCTTCGCGGTCGCAGTGTCGACAATCTCCTTAGTGGCGGGACGGGTCGCGAGTTGAATGAGGCGCGCGTCGGACTCCTCTGAGCCGAAGAAGTTTTGCGCGGTAGAGCGGAAGTTGCTGTCGCCGGCGTCGGAAGGCGGCTTGAGCCATGCATCGATGACGCCCAGCGCGGAGTCGAAGTGGCGCGGAATCTCTATCGGATGAATGACGGAGTTGGTGTATTCGGCCACGGCTGCGGAGAGGTTGTGGCGATTCTCTTCGATCGCGCCGGCTTCGTATCCGAAGAGTGCAGGCGAATGAAAGCGGCTGCGAGCGGCGGTGACCTGGGCGAGGGCGTCGTCGAACTGGAAGTAATCCCAGAAGATGGTGGCGCTCGTGAGAAAGCCCTGCGTGGAGCCGGGGTGCAACTCGGGAATGCGACGCCAGAACGGGGCAGCGGAGATAAGATCTTCGCCCCCGCTGCTCGTGGCTTCGGCGTAAAGGTCGCCAAGTGTGGCCAGGCGGTCGGGACTGTCGGGCGCCGCGGCGAGAAGATTCTTCTCGAGAGCCACGGCGCGAAGAGTGGAAGCCGGCTGGGGGTCAAGGTAAGCGAGCGAGCGATAGAGCGAGACGGCGCGGTCGCCGGTGCCGGGGTCTGCTGGGTAGAGATCGACGACGGAGCCGAGGAGCGGAGCAGCCTGCTCAAAGTGCGATGTGAAGATGTCGATCTCGGCTTGTTCGCGGAGAGCGGCGGGAATTGAGACTGGCTGAGGCGCGGTCGGCTGGTTGTTCAGGGCCTCGAGCTGGGCGAGTTCGGACTCGAGCTCGCCAGTGCGGCTGAGGTATGTGAGGAACTCATCGCGGAGCTCGTCGGACTCCCACCATTGGCAGCGAAGCAGCGCCTCGTAAGCGGCGGTGTCGCGCGTCTCTGGCGCCTGATAGGCATTGAGAAGATTGCGCGTGAAGACCAGGTCGTGGGGGAAGCGTTTGGCGGCGTAGAGGTTCAACTGCAGCGCAAGTTGCGGACCGATGGCCTGGTTGGCGTTGACATTTGCAAAATACTTGTCGAGGTCGGTTCCGGAAAAGATGTCCGTAACCTTGCGCGTGAGCTCGCCGAATGCTTCACGCCTCTTCTCGCGCAGATAGAGGCGAGCCAGCTTGTCGTAGTACGAGGGTTCCTGGAACTTCGCCAGCGCCTGCATGTAGACCTGTTCCTGCTGAGCGGAGAGATTG
>Ga0302326_10008475_pt1 | contig 22669 bp, 16 predicted proteins | sample Palsa_T0_3_FD_202264 | JGI IMG/M metagenome (GOLD analysis project Ga0302326, IMG submission 202264) | Peat permafrost microbial communities from Stordalen Mire near Abisko, Sweden - Palsa_T0_3 | ecosystem: Environmental > Terrestrial > Soil > Palsa > Peat permafrost | place: Sweden: Abisko... | reverse complement strand
CGATGACATCCGCATCCCGCCGGGGTCGGCAAAAACGGACTGGGAGGTCGAGCTAGCGGTCGTTATCGGCAAGAGGGCCAGCTACCTGAGCGCGCCAGCAGAAGCCGACCGATGCATCGCCGGTTACACGGTGAGCAACGATGTCTCCGAGCGTTCCTTCCAACTGGAATGCTCAGGAGGGCAGTGGTCGAAAGGGAAGTGCTGCCCGACGTTTAATCCCATGGGGCCAGGTCTCGTGCTCTCCGATGGCATTCCCGACCCGCAGGCACTCAGGCTGTCGACGAAGGTCAACGGTGACCTGCGGCAGTCATCATCCACCAGGGACATGATCTTCTCCGTCCGTTACCTGGTATGGCATCTCAGCCAGTACATGACCCTCGAGCCCGGCTACGTTATCAACACCGGGACGCCACAAGGCGTAGCTTTGTCGGGCCGGTTCCCCTACCTGCGTGATGGTGATCTGATCGAGCTGGAGATTGAACAGATCGGACAGCAACGCCAGCGGGTCTGCGGTTAGGATTGTGCAGTGTCCACAGCGGCTGTCAAATCAGCGAAACGTACGGTTGACATCCTGGCCCTGATGACCAGTCGTGAAACACGGATGACCTTTACCGAAATTTCCGTGGCACTCGACTTGCCCCGTTCGAGCCTTCATGGCTTGCTGACCACGCTGGTAGAAAGTGGGTGGGTAGCATACGACGCGGGGAGCAGAACTTACGGGCTCGGGATACGCACGCTCGAGGCGGGTAATGCATACCTGCGTACCGACGACCTGCCCAGCCGGGCTCGTCCCTTCATGGAGCGGATACGCGACGCGCTCGACGAGACGGTACAGCTGAGCGTGCTTGACGGCCGTTTCAATGTATACGTGGCCAAATTCGACGGGCAGCAGGCGCTGGTTCTGGCCTCAGAAGTGGGCCGTCGCCTGCCGGCCCATGCCACCGGCGTCGGCAAAGTACTGCTCGCCAGCCTCGACCGCGCCACCCTCGATCGCCTGTTCAGCAACGTCAGGCTGGAACGCTTTACGAAAAACACGCCGACCGACAGGGCCGCCCTCTACCGCCGTCTCCAGACCATTCGCGAGGTTGGCTACGGTACGGACGAGGAAGAGTACACGATAGGTGTACGCTGCGTAGCTGTCCCCATACGGGATCAGCGAGGACAAGTCATCGCCGCCATGAGCGTCTCGGTACCGGTCATCCGCTTCGATGCGGACATCTCAGCGCGCGCGCTGGCTCTTCTTATGACGGGTGCATCGGAGCTGTCAGCGGCACTTGGCTACCGGGAGACACCGAACGGGGACGGTCAGCTGGACCGCTCTTCCTCGGTGCGACCTACGCGGGCGAGCCGAGGTTTATCGTCGTACCCGGCCGGCACCGGGTGCAGGTCCCATCCGGGAACCGCCCCGGCCGTGACAAGCCGCCTGAACTCGGCGGCCACCCCGTGGATCTTCGGCCAGGGCGAGCTACACGGGCATGGCTATCCATCCGTGCCGGTTCGGCGCGCGGCAGAGGTGGAGCCGGTGGCAGGCCGCCGCTTGACCGGGCTGGGACCTTCGCCTCTACCGGCAATACGGGGATGGTTATCTGCTGGAAGATGCACCGCGGTGGATGTGCCGGCTCAGGCGGGCTGGGGTCAAGAACGCGGTCGGCACATCCTGGAGGGTCGGTATGGATTCGGTTTCGTACACAGCGTTGTCGCCGCTGTCGTTCCTGGAACGGTCAGCGCGAGTATGGCCGGACAAGGTCGCTGTGGTCTACGGCGCGCGGCGGCTCACCTACCGCGAGCTGGCGGCCGAGGCGCAGCGGGTGGCGCGGGCGCTGCGGGCGAGCGGTGTCGGGCCGGGCGACCGGGTCGCCTACCTGATGCCGAACCTGCCCGAGATGCTCATCGCCCATTACGCGGTCCCGCTGGCCGGCGCGGTGCTTGTCGCGGTAAACACCCGGCTCACGGCCGAGGAGGTGGCCTACATCCTCGGTCACTCGGGCGCGAAGATCGTGGTTGCCGACGCGGCGCTCCTTTCGACGGCAGTGGCGGCCGTGAAGGACGTGGAGGCGGTGACCGAGCTGGTGGTCGCCGAGGACACCGAGATTGCGCCGGCGGATCTGGATTGGAGCGGCGAGCCGCGGCTGGTGAGCTACTCCGAGTTCCTGGCCCGGGGCACGGGGGAACCGCTGTCCTGGTCGGTCTCCGACGAGCTCGCCCCGATCGCGGTCAATTACACCTCCGGGACCACGGGGCGCCCGAGGGGGGCGATCTATACGCACCGGGGTGCTTACCTGAACTGTTTCGGCGAGATCATTCACTCCCGGCACGACGAGAACAGCGTCTATCTGTGGACACTGCCGATGTTCCACTGCAGCGGCTGGTGCACTACATGGTCACTGACCGCCATCGGCGGCACCCACGTGTGCCTGCGCGAAGTCCGCGGCGACGCGATCTGGCGGCAGCTGCGCGAGCACGGTGTCACCCACCTCAACGCGGCCCCGACCGTGGTGAGCAGCATCCTGAACACGCCCGAGGCCGGCCCGCTGACCCGGCCGGTCCTGATCACCACGGCCGGCGCGCCGCCCAGTCCCACGACCATCGCGCAGATGGAACAGATGGGCTTCCAGATCGTGCACGTCTACGGGCTGACCGAGACCTACGGCCCGATCTCCTACTGCCAGTCCCAGCCGCAGTGGGCCGGGCTGTCATCCGAGGAGCGTTCCGTGCTGCAGGCCCGCCAGGGCGTGAGCATGATCCAGGCCGAGGGCCTGCGCATCGTGGACAAAGCGATGGCCGACGTCCCGGCCGACGGCAGCACGATGGGCGAGATCGTCATGCGCGGCAACAATGTCATGGCCGGCTACTACGCCGACCCGGCGGCCACCGCCGAGGCATTCCGCGGCGGCTGGTTCCACAGCGGGGACCTCGGCGTCATGCATCCTGACGGGTACATCGAGCTGCGCGACCGCATCAAGGACATTGTCATCTCCGGCGGCGAGAACATCTCCACCGTCGAGGTGGAGCAGGCGCTGATGAGCCACCCGGCCGTGCTCGACGTCGCTGTCATCGGGGTGCGCGACGAGAAGTGGGGCGAGCGCCCGAAGGCGTTCGTCGTGCTCCGGGCCGGGCACAGCGCAACCCAGGAAGAGCTGTTCACGCACGTAACCATCAAGATTGCCCGCTTCAAGGCGCCACGCGAGATCGACATCGTGGTCGACCTGCCGAAAACGTCCACAGGGAAGATCCAGAAGTTCATGCTCCGCGAACCCGACTGGGCCGGACACACCCACCGCGTACACGGCTAGCAACTCCTCGTTCAGGTACGGGCGCTGCAGAGCCCGGATGGCAGCCGTGGAGAGGGGGTCGTGGTGGCGACCCTGGACCGAATGGCTGATCGCCCGCTCCGGTCGCGAGAAGACGGCCGGGGCGACGCTCGGGAACCGCCAGTAGCCGCCGCTCGCCGAGGCTCCCGGCATCTGCGTGTTCGAGTAGCCACAGCCTGATCAGCAGGCCCTACAGCCGCCAGGCGCAGCGGCTGCGCGGACCCGACGGCATCTTCCGCTGGGTATCCGATCCGTGCCTCGGGCAGACAATGAGACTGCCACCTCCCCGGCCCAGGGCGGTGGCAGTTAAGGGCCCAAAGACCCCAGCTGCCGAGCCGTTAGGCATGACTCGTGGCGACCTTGAGCCATGTGGCTGGCCGTACATCCTGGCCCGGTGATCCGAACTCGCCGCACACCGTCTCGAAGACGTGCAGGTGGTAACGGTGCCAGTCGAAGGCGATAACGGGACGTCAACAACCGGCGCCCGTTCAGTCTTGCTGATCAAGGCTGAGACGGCTGAGGAGCTGCTTTGCCTCACCGGCCAGGTCCGGCGAGCTGCCGAAATAACGATTATCCTTGGTCCACCAGTGCACATAGCGTTCGAACTGGCGCCGCGTCGACTCGATGGGGAAGACGTCGTGGCCGCCCGCGAGCACGCGCCTGACCAGCTCGCTGAGCCAGTCGCTGGCCTCATCGAGGCGGGCATCCAAGCCGGCCTGCGGCGCGATCAGGCAGAGTTCGGCCAGCGTGCCTGCTGCCCACGGCTCGTTGTCGGCCTCGGCGGCTTCCTTCGCTGCGTACCAGCGCCCCACCCGCTCGATCCGCCCGGTGAGCACGGCCTCGAGCGCCAGCGACTGAACCCCGGTCCAGTGATGCGACAGGCTCCTGGTGAAGCTCTCCTGGTACCAGTCCTTCGCCCGCCACAGGGCCTGTTCGGAGTCACTCATCCACCTGGGAGTGTCGTCGCCGAACGCGGCCCGGTGGAAGTACAGCTCGGCCAGGCGCTTCTCCGCGCTCCCCAGCCAGCCCAGGTTCTCGTTCATGGTGCCGGCGGTCATCCGGCTCGCGTGCAGGTGCTGGAAGCGCTCGAGATTCTCGATCCGCTGCTGCAGGCCGGTGGCCACATCCGCGAACGTGGCCGAGTCCCGGCTGCCGTGCTCGACCAGGTGATCGGACCATCGCTGCGCGGTCAGCAGCGCCGCGCGCTCGGCCTGCAGGCCCACCTCGGCAAGCCGGTCCGCGTAATCCTCGGGGAGCTGGACGTAGGCGACCAGGCTGGCCCAGTCGTGGCCGGGCTGATCACGCAGGTCCACCCGGGCCTGGTGGAGCGCATCGCGGACGTCATGGCCGGCCAGCATGCGGCGGTAGAACGTTTTCGTGAAGGTGACCGACCCGCCGAAGGTCAGCGGGAGCTGGGAGGCCACCACGACGGGGATGCCCGAGGTGTGCAGCTCGTGCGCGAGGCTGCCGCCGCCGGCGATGCTGTTGGCCTGGTTACCCGCGTCGCACGCGGCCACCGTGACGACGACGAGGTTTCCGGCGATCGGCGCCAGCGCGGCGCTGAGGTCCTTGGGCGTGACCTTGATCAACTTGCTGGGGTCGCGGCTTTGGTGCATCGCGAGCCCGAAGCGCTGCTTCCACGTGCTGGTGCCGAGCGTGCAGCCGTGCGCCAGGATGTGCAGGTGGGTGAACGGCCTCCCTTCCTCGATCGCCGCAAGGCCCGCCACACGGATGGCTTGCGGGCTGGCGTCGCACACCACCGTGAGGACGCTGTCCACGTTGCGGATCGCCTCCGGGAACCCCTGCAGCGGCTCAATCCACGGCGTGAGGGCTTCGCGCAGCGCGTCCTTGTGCTCCTCGGCGGGCACCGGATCGCCCGCACCGGGAGGTGCGGCGACCGCGAAGAGCACCCGCGGCGTGGCCCACCAGGCCGGGCGCTCTCCATGCGAGTCGCGCCGCACCCGCCGGGTGAGGATCACGGGCACGCCGGAGACCGCGAACAGGGGGTTGCCGTCCGCGCCGACGGCAAACTCGAAGGGCAGCGCGGCGAGTTCGGCCGCGTTGGTGACCAGGTCGATCTGCAGCGCCTCGCCGAGCGGCGTGACGGAACCGAGACCCAGCATCTTGGTGACCACGCCGGTGAGCTTGCCGAGCGCGCGCAGACGCTGGGCGTCACTGGTCTGCCTGCTGTAACGGAGCAGGTCAAGCAGGTCCATGAAATCGTCATGATCGATCGGGACGGGAACCTCGCGGGCAGGTTCGTTCCCCCGGGCCCGCAGGTACCTGTCCCCCTGGCGGAGCATGCCTTTTTTCTGGTTATTGAAGCGAAAAAACTCGATCAGCTCTGACCGCATGGCGCATCTCCAGGGCGAGCGGGCCTCAATCGTCAGATGTCATCGTCGAGCTCGTCGGCGTCTTCGTACTGCACGAGATCTTCATCCCCGTCGGCCGGGCCGAGGATGCGGGTGCCGCCGACGGCACGCAGCTTAAACATGCGCAGGCCCACCACGCCGGTATTGCCGACTATCTGGAGACCGACCTTGTCCTCATCGGAGACGGTCACGCCCGCGTTAGCGTGGCCCAGCTCGAGCTGCTGCAGCGCGTTAGCCTTGCCGCTGATCTCGACCCTGGAATTCGCGCTTCGCGACGAGAGGATGGTGCAGTGACGCCCGGTATAGGTGGCGAAGACGACCCGGTATTTGCGCCGCCACCCGGGTCGCCGCCGCAGTTCCGCGCCAACCTGCGCCAGGTTTCCGATCTCTTTGACGTTCAGGTGCGCATCGATGTAGAACGAGTCGGCCGCATCGAACTCGACCACGAGTTTGGCGTCGATGTCGGCTTGCGGCATGGCCTGGATTTCCGCGCCGCCGACGAACCGCCTGACCCTCGTCCCGTCCGAGCGGAACTTCAGCTCGGACGGCTTGCCGTCAGCTTTGGCGAAGGACACACCGAACTCGTCGATGTTGCCCATCTTGACCAGCACGCCGTTGCTGATCACACCGTAGTCGCCGAGCCGGAAGGTGTTCGTCACCGGCATCCACGCCGCGTAGGCACTGATCTCGTTGTGCAGAATGCTGCTGAACAGTCCAGCGGTTCCCACAGTTCCCCCCGCGGATCACGGTGTTGCCGGGCTGGACGCCTCCGCCGGCCCGCTACTCATACTGCCCGGCCATAGGCAAAGCCGGCAATATGATCGCAGGAATGTTACCTGGCCGCCGACTCCTCATATACCTCCATATCCGGTCAAAACCTACTAATTGCGGCGAAAATTAACCAGGCTCTCTTGAACCAGCCGGCGCGTTTGGCATAATCCGGATATGAACGAGCCTGCCCGGGAGAGGCCGGTCGACTTCTTTATCTCGTATGCCAGCCAGGACCGTCCCTTTGCCGAACGCCTCTACGAACTGCTCGAGGCGCGGTCGAATCCATATTTCGACCAACGGTCGCTGCGATCGGGCCTGGCCTGGGACGATCCGCTTCTGACGGCGCTCAAAAGCGCGCGTGTCACGGTCGCGATCGTATCATCGTATACAGCGGAGGCGGAGTATCAGAAAGACGAAATCGCGCTGGCGGTAAAGCGCTCCAGGGAGAGCTCCCATCGGGTAGTGCCGGTGTTCCTGGGTCAGGACATTCCAGATCTCTTCGGCCTGATCCGCATCGAGGGGATCACGGTAACGCCGGACACGCACGTCGAGGAGGTGGCCGAAAGGCTGCTGCGCGCGCTCGGGAACGCACCGGGCGAAGCCGAGCCGGCTGCCGAGGTGCCGCAGCCCTACGAGCCGCTCACCCGGGGCGTCGCCACGGCCCGCCTGCAGCTTGACGGATTCCTCAATGCCTACCTCGGCACTCCGGACCATCCGGAGCCGCTCGCCGGACGGCAGGCTGAGCTGGCCAAGCTGGACGCCTGGCTCGCTCAGGATCGGGCGTTCGCACTGGTCACCGCGCCTGCCGGGCGCGGCAAGTCGGCCCTGCTGACCCGGTGGGCGATGAACGTCGCCGGACGCCGCGCCGCCGACGTGGTGTTCGTGCCCATCAGCCTGCGCCACCAGACGACCCGGCCGGCCGACGTGCTGAGCCTGCTGGGAGAGCGGCTGGCCTGGGTGGTGAGCGGCGTCGAGGAGAACAGCCCGCCCGACACGGCGGACGACTGGCGGCGGCGCATCGCCCGCGCCCTGACCAACGTCACGCCCGCGCGGCGGCGCCCCCTCCTGATCGTGGTCGACGGAGCGGACGAGATGGCCGGCTGGCAAGACACCCGGCTGCCGCTCCCGATGATCCCGCAGCCGGGCGTGAAGGTCCTGGTCGGCGCGCGGCTGCTGGCTGACCGCGACGCGGGAGGCTGGCGGGACTGGCTGAACTGGCGCGCCGAGGCGACCGTTTCCTTCGGTCTGGCACCGCTGGACGAGACCTCGATCGCCGCGCTGGTCAGCGACTATCTGCCGGCCCTGGCCGACTCGGCGGCAGCTGAGATCAGCCGCAGGCTGGCCAAGCTGACCGGAGGCGACGCCCTGACGCTGCGGCTCTATGTCGGCGATCTGCGCGAGCGGCGTAACCGCGGCGCCGAGATCACCGCGGACTCCCTCGGCGAGCAGGTGCCGGGCCTAGCCGGCTACTTGCAGAAATGGTGGGCCGAGCAGGAGCAGCAGTGGCGCGCCGACGGGCACGACCCCATCGAGGAAAGTGCGGACGCCGAGGCCATCCTCGGCCTGTGCGCCGCGGCGTACGGGCCGTTGCGGGAGAGCGAGATTTCCGCTCTGGTCCAGGGTCGGGCCGCCGGTTCCCTCTACCTGGGGCGCAAGCTGCACGAACTCGGGCGTCTCCTGATCAAGGTCGAGACCCGTGCGGGCAGCGGGTCCAGCCTCGCCCACCCCCGTCTGGCGGAGCACTTCGCGGACCTGCAGCCTGTCGGGCGGGATCAGCTCATCACGTACTGCCGCCGGGGACGGGAGGCGATCGGGCTCGGCGCGGCCCCGCGCAAATGGAACTACGTCGTCCATCACTACGCCGCGCACCTCCAGGCGGATCCGGAGCTGTGGGAGGAACTGCAGACGCTGGTGGTCCCGGCCTGGCGAGAAGCTTGGCAGGCCCTGGAGGGAAGCGACGAGGGCTTCCTCGACGACATGGGGCAAGCGTGGGCATCGGCCGGCCAGATCCTGGCCGGTGGGCCGGAGGCGGCCGCGGTCGGAGCCCAGCTCCGCTGCGCCATGGCCTCGGCGTCGATCCACGGTATCGCCGGCGCGGTCCCGGCGCAGCTGATGCTGGCTCTTGTGCGCGAGGGCGTGTGGAGCGCGGAGCATGCGTTCGACCGGGCCCGGCGAGTGCCGTCCATTCCCAGGCGGGTGTCCGCGCTCGCCGGGCTCGCTCCCGAACTTACCGAGCGTGACCTGCGCCGTGGCGTGCAGGACCTGCTGACGCTGCAGGACGCGGCGGAGGGGCTGAAGGGCGTACCCGTCCTCGCGCGGCACTTGCCGCCTGGCGAGGCACGGCCGATTCTGGACGAGGTCATGGCGCGTTCGGCGGATGTAGCCGAGGAGTGGGACCGCGGCGTGATCCTGACCGAGTGTGCCGGCGGCCTCGCCGGCGTCGGTGATCTCGCGGCGGCGGTCCGGCTGGCCAGGTCAAGTGACCTCGCCTGGGTCAGGCCCGTCGCCCTGGTCGAGGCCCTGCGCGCGGGCGGCACAGCCAGTGCGGAAATGTTCGCGGAGATCGAAGCGGGCGCCCTGGAGCTGCCCAGGCGCTATGGCTACTGGGCCGCCTGGGCGCTGGCCGGTCTCGCCTCGCTCAGCCCCGGTGACGCCGTGCGATTGCTGAAGCTGGCCGCGGACCGCGGACGGGTACTCGCCGATCCCCGGCAGGCTCTCCGGGTGGTGACCGGCATAGCCATCACCGCGCACCGGCTCGGATTCTCCGACGTGGCCCGCGAGATCTGGGCCACCGCCCCGGCACTGCCCGAGGGGGTCATGGGCGAGGTGATCGCGGAGAGTAACGCCAAGAAATGGCTCACCGACTGGGAAGGCAGCGAATGGGGCGCCGAGGCAGAACTCGCCGCCTCGAAGCCCTCGCCCGAGCGCGAGGAGACGCTCGGCCGGCTGACCGAACGGGCACTCGAAGTGCTCGGCTGGCGCTCCCGGCATTCGACGCTGACCGCGGTGGCTCCCTGGCTGCGGGGCATGCCGGCCGGGACGCTGCGGCGGGTAATCGACGCCTTCAGCGAGCACGCGAACAGATTCGAGCGTGGCGAAGGCCTGGCCGAGCTGTCGGCCGCCCTTCCCCGCGAGGAACGGCCGCCTGTCCTGCGCGCAGCGCTTGTCCCGCTCGAGGTGGTCCACGACGAGTACGAACGCTCGGTCGCGCTGGCGGCTCTCGCCGAGCAGATGGGAGAAACGGAGCGCCGCCGGTGGGCGGCAACGGCGCTCAAGCTAGCCCGCCCGCTGACCGGCCGCGATCGCGCCTATGGCCTTATCGCGGTGGCCGCGGCGGCCGATCCCGGCGAACGCCCGTCCCTGCTCGGCGAGGCGCTGGAAGCCCGCCGCGAGGCCGAAGACTTCCTCAAGGCCGATGTGGTCTGGGCCACGGCGCGTGCCTACGCCAGGCACGGCTTGATTAACGAGGCCATCGAGACCCAGGCCTTGCTCGGCACGGACGAGGAACTCGTGAAACAGCTAGCGGCGGCGGCGAGCCTTGATCCGGGCTACCTGCGCGCGATAACGGTCGCGGCGGGGGTTCTTCCTGACCCCGTCCGCACGGAGACCATCGCCGGGCCGGTGACCCAGCTGCGTGCGACGTCCAGGCCGGACGAGGCGCTGGCGCTGGCGCGTCTGCTGGCCCGCCGTTATGGCACCGGCGCCGTCGCGGCCGGGCTCGCCCCCGAGATCGTGAGCGACCTGACCGACGTCGCAGTCGAGGAGGCGCACCAAGTCCGCGATGTCATCCGGCTGGTCCGGACTCTCCCCTACCTGCCGGCGGCGGAGCTGCCGCCCGCCAGGCAGCGCGTTCTGGAGTTGCTCGGCGATCCCCAGAATTCCAATGACCAGGAGGGAAGCCTCTCTCAGTTCATCTCGGAGCAGCTCGCCGCCGAGATCGCGAACTTCGCCGAAACCATCTCCGACCCCCGTTACCGGGGACGCCTCCTGCGGAGCGTGCTGCCGGGGTTGCACGGGCCCGAGCGAACCCGTGCCATCCAGGTCGCCTGGGCGGCGCTCGAGACGGTCGAGCCCGACTTCGTGCGCGCCGGCGACGCCGGCCAGCTCGCCGGCGCGATCGGGGACGAGATCGCCTTCGGGAACCTGCAGTCGGTCACGGCCGCCGTATGCGACCTGGACTATACCCGGGAAGAACCGCTGCGCGCGGTGACGTCGGTGGCGCAAAGGCTCAGTCGTCCGCGGCTCACCGAGTGGTGGAATGCCGCGCTGCCCCGGCTGGCGCGCCGGCCGAGGGAGACGCTCCTCGGCGACATCGTGATACTCGCCCCGGTTATCGCCCGGCTCGCGGGCGAGCCAGGCCTGATCCGGGCCGCGGAGGCGATCGAGGACGCCAGCAACTGGTTTAGGGCTCAGCCCGCCTAGCGTGAACGAGCCGTCGCCCCGGCCAAGGTCCAGCGGAGCCCGGGACCCGAACCAGGTCATCGTGCGCCTGCCGGTGTACGTTACTATGCATTACATCATACTTATTAATAGGTGTGGGCGTCAGCAGCATCAGTAAGGAACAGGAGCTAGCTCCGCGTGCGGCTGGCCGTCTTCGGGGACACGATCGCGGTGTGGCTCACCAGGACGGCGCGCACCGAGTCGTACGGGGCAGGACTGCGGAGCGCGCGGGAGGTGATCATGGCGCCTTCCACGCCGGCGATCACGGCATCAGCCAGCACGCGCGCCGCGGCCCGGTCCACGCCGAAACCGACGAAGTGGAAGGCAAGCCGGTCGGTCATCTCGGAGAATCCGCGACGGCTGGTCTCGCCCAGCCCGCCCGACTCCTGCGCTGCGCCTTCGGTCACCAGCGGCGCGATTGCGCAGCCCCGGCCGTAGCCGCTGGCCACCATCCCCTCGCGGCCGAGGTCCACGTACCGCTCGATGAGCTGGGCCGCGGAGCCGGCTTCCCCGGCGGCGCGGTCGATGATCTCGACCTGCTCGCGGGCGTGCGCCTCGGCCGCTTCTATCCCCAGTTGCGCCTTGCCGCCAGGGAAGTGGAAGTACACCGAGCCGCGCGGTGCGCCGCTGAGCGTGAGCACATCGGAGAAGGCGGTCGCGCCGTAGCCGCGCTCCCGGATGAGCTGCCTGGCCGCCTGCACCATCTTCTGCTTGGCATCTGATCGCTTTCCCACGTGCGCACCTCCTTTTCCTCATTTATACCATGTATGCTGCCCTACATATCAACTGGGACTGAGCGCTCAACCCGGGAGACTCGGGCCAGCTCAACCGGGACCGCCCCGGAAAGGATTCCTCATGCCCTTCGTCACCATCTCACTGGCTCGTGGCAAGTCGGGCGAGTACCTCGAAGCCGTCTCGCGGGCCGTGCACGACGCGCTGGTCGCTGAGCTCCAGATGAGGCCGGAGGATGACTTCCAGGTCATCCACCAGCATGAAGCGGGCGAACTGGTGTTCAACCGCAACTTCCGGGGCGGCCCCCGGTCCGACGACTGGATCCTGTTCACGATCACCGACGGCCTGGACCGCGGCGAGCGGGCCAAGCGCCGCTTCTACAAGACCCTGGTCCGGCTGCTCCAGGAAGGCCCGGGTGTCCGGCCGGCCGACGTCTTCGTCATGATGACCGTGACGCCGCCGGAGAACTTCTCCTTCGCCGACGGGGTGATCGGCACCGACGTTGTGGCGATCGAGGCGCTCGACGCAGCCGAGAAGGCCCCCGGCAGCCGGGAGGCTTACACGAAGGCCGAGATGGCCTACGCCATCACCGAGCTGCTCGGGCACCGTAACACCAGCCACATCCTGCCGATGCTGCGCCAGGACATTGTCCTCAAGCTCCCTCCCACGCTGCCTTACGGCGGGGAGTTCACCGGTCCGGAGCTCTTCGCTAAGTTCTTCTCGGCGACCCCCGGCGGCGCGGAGGTGTGGGAGTCCTTCGACGTCCGCGTCGATCAGGTCATCGAGTCCGCCGACTACCTGATCGCACAGCTCACCAACACGGCCGTCCTCAAGGCGACCGGCAAGACGGTGGTGCTCCAGAACGTCTGGCTCTTCGAGGTCGCCAGCGGCCGCCTGGTCAGCGCCCAGCTCTACGCGGACACGGCCGCTGTCCGCAGCAGCGCGGGCTGACCGGCTTCAAGCTCTTCCGCAGGCCCCGCGGGCCCGCCCCGCACCGACGGGATCTGTTCCTAGCTCCAGCTAGTGGCGGGGATGCGAATCAGCCGAAGCCGAAGGGACCCGCCGAATCCCGTCAGCATATGTTGACGGATCCGGGTGTCAGCATATGCTGACACTCATGGAATCAGCACTCGCGATCACCGAGGCCGCCTCCGGCAGCGATCCAGACACCGGGCTGCGCGCGGTGGCCGCCCTGCGGGCCCTCACCGAACGGCTGGAGATCCTCCAGGTCGACAACGCGCGGACGCTCGGCTGGTCCTGGCAGGACATCGCCGCCCGGCTCGGCGTCACCAGGCAGACCGTGCACCGCAAGCACGGCAAGCGGACCGGGAGGCAGTAATGCTCATCTACCCCGACACCTTCACCGACGACGCCCGCACCATCATGTTCCACGCCCAGGCGCACGCCCGCCGGCTCGGCCACACGCACGTGGGCGGCGAGCACTTCCTGCTCGCCCTCGCCGCTGCCGACGTGCCGGTCGCAGCGGTCCTCCACGAGCACGGGGTCACTCCCGAGCGTGTGGAGGAGGAAATCGTCCGCCTAGAAGTACTGGGCCCGGCCGCCGCCCTCCTCGCCGGCCTCGACGCCGGCGCACTGGCCGCCATCGGCGTCGATCCCGGCGCCGTCCGCGGCCGGCTCGAGGCCTCCTTCGGGCCTGATGCCCTCGCGCGGGCCGGCCAGGCCACCCAGGAGAAACCACCCCGCCGTCCCTCCGGCTGCCTGACGGCCCCATCACCCGCTGGCGCCTCCGGCGCCACGCCCGGTCCATGGCCCCGCCCGCTCCCATCCCCCCGGCACCGCCCGGTCTCTACCAGGCCGCCGGCACCGCGCCTGCCGGTCACACCCCGCCCACACCCGGCGCCTGGGACGCCGTGAACCAGAGCGTCCACGAGGCGATGATCCGCCACCACACCCGCATCCGCGCCGAGCACTTCGCGCTCGCCTTCACCGCCATGACCACCGGGCTGGTGCCGCCCATCCTGTCCGCCCTCGGCACGTCAGCACCCGCCGTGCACACCGCGATCCTCGAACGCAACTGGCAGGCCAACTGAGCCCGTTGCTCCGCGTGCACGAGCGCTGGTGAGCGGGAGGCCTCCTGCGATACGCCGAAAAAGTGGGCGTCTGGTCACTGCTGCATGCTGTGCACGGCGGCACCGGCGCGCTGAACCCGATCACCTTCTTCGACGAGTCCTCCACCATGGGGACGGTCCTGATCCTGGTCGTATACCTGCTCTCCAACCTGGCCCTGCCGTTCTACTATCGCAAATTCCGGCCAGCGGAGTTCCACCCGGTCAAGCACGGTGTGCTGCCCGCGCTCGGCGCCGTAGCGATCATCGTGCCGCTCTACTACCTGGCCAAGCCCGGGCAGCCGACACCTTATGACTGGTTCCCCTACGCGGCCCTCATCGTCGTGGCCGTGGTCACCATCTACGCGTTCGTCCTTAACCGCAGCGACAGCGGTCTCGCTGACCGGGTCGGGTCCCTCGTAGCTGATGACTAGTCGCCGCGGACGAGGCCGGCAGGCGGATCTGGGGTAAAGGCGCGAACGCAGGCCGGCCGCACCCATGTCCCCGAACCCATTGATCCCGAACGAACGGTGGTGCCAGCCCTCTCCTGCGTCCGGGCCAGCCGGATGGCCTCGGAGACGAGCTCGGCGGCACGCTGGCTTCGCTTCATGGCAAGTTCGGCGAACACGGCGCGGGCCAGCTGATCCGCGGTACGGCCGGGCTGCTCGCGCTCGAGCGCGCGGACGGTCTCGGCGAGCTCTTCCAGGCTGAAGACACGGACCGGGTTATCGAACAGGCCCAGCTGGGGGCGTACCGGACGTGGCGGCATGCCGCCACGGTAACCCGCAGCCGGGCGGTCCGACGGGGTAACAGAGCTGTTGCCGTGGCCGGCGGGATTTGCGCCGGTGCCGGATCGGGAGGATGGTGGGAGTACTGCTTTGAGGCATTTCGTGCCCGTCTGCGGAGGATGGGCCGTCCCAGGGTGTGGCTTTAAGTCAGCTGTCCGCCGCGGCGGGTTCCTGGGACGGGTCGTGGACCATGGCCGATGTGGGCACGCCCGACGACGTGGCGGCGAGCATCGTGGAGATGCAGGCGCTGCTGCTGGGCACCGAGACCATCGAGGAGTTCCTGACTGAACTGGCCGGCCTGGCGATCCTGACCGTGGGTCAGGGGCTGTCGTGCGGGATCACGTTGCAGCCCAACGGGCGCCCGCTGACGGTGGCCTCCACGGACGCACTGGCGGCGCAGGTGGACGAGGTGCAGTACGGCCTGGATCAGGGTCCGTGCCTGCACGCGCTGCGCACCGGCAGCCAGGTGTACATCCGGGACCTGTCCAGCGACCAGCGGTGGGCCGCCTACGCGGCCACGGCCTTCCAGCACGGAATCCGGTCCTCGCTATCGCTCCCGCTCAGCAGTGGCAGCGATACCATCGGCGCGTTCAACCTGTATTCGCGGGTAGCCGGCTCCTTCGGGCCGGAGGCGACTAGCCGCGCCGAGAGTTTCGCGCAGAGCGCCTCCGGGGCACTGTCGATCGCGATCAGGCTGGCCGGCCATGTCGCCCTCACTGATCAGCTGCGCGCCTCGCTGGCCTCCCGCGCGGTCATCGACCAGGCGATCGGCGTGCTCATGGGGCAACGGCGGATCACCGCCGCCGAGGCGTTCGCGATCTTGCGCACCACGTCGCAGAACCGCAACATCAAACTCCGGGCCTTCGCTGCTCAGATCGTCGAGGGCGCCGGCGCGGCGCCACCCCAGCCGCCCCCCTTCGACCCGCCCCGCTGACACGACACGGCCCAGGGTCAAATGCCCGAACTTTCCGTAATACGAAGATGACTAATTGTAGAATTCCGCATGTCAGCGCCATGAGCATGCCTTAGAGTCTCTGTCGGCACCAGCATGCGGTCCTGAGATGCGGCTCATGCAATCGAGTAGATCTGCAGCGACAGCGGAGACTGTCTTGGACTCGATGGGTTTGCAACTCACCTCACATAGGCGTGGCCGTTGCCTGGTGGTGAACGTCTGCGGGAACGTCGGAGCTGGCACAGAGGGGCTGCTGCATACCGGGCTTCGCGCCGCTCTGGAAAGCGATCTCCTGCTCATCGCGGCGAACCTGGCCGAGGCGGTGCTGGCCGACGCCGCCGCCCTTGATGTGCTGACCAGCATCCACCGCCGCGCGGCCGCGGCCAGCAAGGTGTTCCTGGTGGTCGCGCCCGACCCCCAGGCACACGAGACGATACGGGCCACCGGGCTGGACCAGTCACTGCTGGTCTTCCCCACCGTCGCCGACTTCAACGCCTGGAATGGCGACCCCCGCACTCAGTCCACCCACCACCTCGGCACCCAGTCAGATGACGGGGCATCCTTAGCTGCGGATAAGCCCCAGCTTTCCTTGTGCACCTGGCTGGGGTTCTTATCGGCGCGCAGCCCGCGCCAGCTGGGGTGGCGCAGGACCTGGTCGGTGGTCCACTCGGTGAAGGCAACCTCGCCGACCAGCCGTGGTTGCACCCACTGGGCGCCGCGGGCGTGCGGTGCTGGTACTGCGGTCCCGAAGGGACTGTCGGCGCGGCGCAGCGGCTGCAGCCGGTGCGTCAGGTCGGCGAGGGCGGCCTGGGTGAAGCCGGTGCCGACATGCCCGGCGTACCTCAGCTGGGGCCCGTCCCGGACCCCGACCAGCAGCGAGCCGATCGTGTCGGCGCGGCGGCCCTGGCCCGGTTTCCAGCCGCAGATGATGACCACCTGGTGCCGGACGTTCTTGACCTTTATCCAGTCCCGGCGCTGACCCGGATGGTAGGCCGAGGCCAGCGGCTTGCCGACCACCCCCTCCAGGGCATGGGCCAGGCTGACGGCCCGGACGTCGACCGCGCCACCGGGATACCACGGCGGCGTCCGGATCGGGTCGGCGTCCAGGCCGAGCTCGGCCAGCCGCTCGCGCCGTGCGGTATACGGCAGCGGCAGCAGCGACTGTCCGCCGTGGTGCAGCACGTCGAAAAGGTACAGCTGGACCGGGGCCTGGCGGACCAGGCTGGCGGGCGGGTGGCGGACGTGCATCCGGGACTGCAGCAGCCCGAAGTCCGGGCGTCCTCCGGCGATCGCGATGATCTCCCCGTCCACGATCACCTGGCCGTCGACGCGCTGCGCCAGGACGGCCAGCTCCGGGTAACTGCCCGTCACGTCCCTTCCGGTGCGGGAGAGCAGCCGGACCTGCCCGCCGGCGACATAGGCGATCGAGCGGACGCCGTCCCACTTGAACTCCCACCCGTACCGGTCGTCATCGTGCGGCAGCCCGCGGCGCAGGCTGGCAATCATCGGCTCGATCAGCCGAGGCATTTCCCCCATGCCTCATCGCCCCCTGAGGCATCACATACCCCAGATGACCCAGCATTAGGCCACTGACCAGCATGGATAACCCAGAGCTACAGTTAGCGGCATCACGTAGTGAGCGACACAGCGTGCAGAGCGGCCTGCGGCACGCTGGCCAGCAGCTGCTCGGTGAAGTCGTAGGGCGCTGGCCAGCGGCCAGCCTTTTCCCGGCCGCTCGTTCGTAATTACCTGACTCGCGTCACCTATCGCAGACATCGTTAACAGGATAAAAGCCTTAGAGTCGGCGAAAGAGGTGCTGGCGATTAGGACTTGGCATCGAGAGAGGTCAAAGATGGCGTGCCCAATAGAAAATTAGTCAGGTTCTATTGAAGTACGATATGGCCTGATGTAGTGTGGTCGTGACGCGGCGAGTATTCCCGTAGCCGTGTTGGTCTCTGCTTAGGCACTTTGAGCAGCGTCCGGGAGCGTTGCTCCGGACCCTGGTAGCGCTAGGCTAAGCGGATTGGTCCATGAGACGCCTGGTTCGGGCTGGACGACCGTCCGCGGTCTGTCGCCCCGTGCGGTCTCGGTGCCTCCTCAGCTAGCGGCGAAAGACCGCGACCACTGTATTCAACGACATGCGGGAACCCGTTTTGGTGCCGTTTTGGTGCCGGGAACCAGCAGGCCGGCCGTTCGCGAGATACCCGGATCAGGAGATTTCCTCGCCGCGGCTTATATCGGTGAGACGGGAAGTCAAGCCCGTGGGCCGATGTTTTCTTCGCCGTTTCCGGCTCTGCTTCAAGTATTCGCGTCAGGATTACGGGGAAAATATGGTACTCAGATCTATTACGCCAGAACCGGACGCATTGGCCGGCGGCAGCCAGACCGTCCCGGCTGCGCATTCGGTCGACCTGCGCAAGACGTACGGGACGGGACAGGCCACGGTGCATGCCCTGGCCGGCGTCAGCGTGACCTTCGAGCGCGGCCGGTTCACGGCCGTCATGGGCGCGTCCGGTTCGGGGAAGTCGACGCTGATGCAGTGCATGGCGGGCCTGGACCGGCCGACCTCAGGGCAGTGTTTCGTGGGCGGCCTGGACATCGGGAGCCTGGATGATGCCGGGCTGACCCAGCTGCGCCGGGACCGGATCGGGTTCGTGTTCCAGTACTTCAACCTGATCCCGACGCTGACTGCCGCCGAGAACATCACCCTGCCCGCCGCCCTGGCGGGGGCCAAGGTCGACCGCGAGTGGTTCGGTTACCTGGTGGGGCAGCTGGGGATCGGCGACCGGCTGACGCACCGTCCCGCTGAGCTGTCCGGCGGCCAGCAGCAGCGGGTGGCGTGCGCCCGGGCGCTGATGAACAAGCCGGACCTCATCTTCGCCGACGAGCCCACCGGCAACCTGGACTCTAATTCCTCGTCGGACCTGCTGGGGTTCTTGCGCCGGTCGGTGACCGAGCTGAGCCAGTCGATCGTGATGGTGACGCACGACCCGCGCAGTGCCGCGTACACGGACCGGGTCGTCTTCCTGGCCGACGGGAAGGTGGTCAGCGAGCTGGAAAAGCCGACCGCCGATTCGATCCTGGAACGGATGCGGGCGCTGGGGACCTGACATGCGGAACGTGACCCTCAAGGGCATGCTCGCCCACAAGCTCCGGCTAGCCCTGACCGGGCTGGCGATCGTCCTCGGCGTCACCTTCATCTCCGGCACGTTCGTCCTGACCGACACCTTGCACAACACGTTCTCAGTGCTGTTCGGCAGCGTGTACCAGCATGTCGATTTTGTGGTCCGCGGGGACCCGCAGCTGGGCAGCAGCGGCGCGGACGCGGTCCGCAACGAGCTGCCCACCTCGCTCCAGGCCGTCGTCCGCCAAGTGCCCGGCGTCGCGGTCGCCGAGGGGGAGGTCGAGGGCTACGCCCAGTTCGTAGCCCGCGACGGCAAGCCGATCACGACTGGCGGCGCGCCGGCCCTCGGCGTGAACTTCGACGTGGACCAGCAGCTGTCCAGCCTGCACATCATCGCAGGCGGCCCGCCGGTGACCTCCGATGACGTGGTGATGGACGCCGGGACCGCCGGCAAGTACGACTTCACCGTCGGACAGCAGGTCCGGGTTCTCTCGGCCGGGGCGCCGCGGACGTTCACCATCAGCGGCATCGCCGAGTTCGGGTCGGCGGGCAACCTAGCCGGGGCGAGCCTGGCCGCGTTCACGCTACCCACCGCGCAGTCCGTGCTCCAGGAGCCGGGCCAGTTCGATGACATCAGCGTGATAACCGCCCCGGGCGCCAGCAAGCCCGCGGTGCAGCGGGCCATCGCCGCGGTCCTGCCCGCCGGGGTGCAGGTGGTCACCGGGCAGACCGTGATGAACGAGAACACCGCCGCGATTAGCCAGGACCTGTCGGTCTTCTCCACCGCGCTGCTGGTCTTCGCGTTCATCTCGCTGTTCGTCGGCGGGTTCACCATCTTCAACACGTTCTCGATCACCGTCGGGCAGCGGACCCGGGAACTGGCGCTGCTGCGGATCGTCGGCGCCAGCCGCCGTCAGGTGTTCCGGTCGGTACTGGCCGAGGCGGCCATCACCGGGCTGATCTCCTCGGTGATCGGCCTGGGTCTGGGTGTGCTGGCCGCGCTTGGGCTCGAAGCGCTGCTGCGCGGGTTCGGGACCACGCTGCCCACCGGGTCGCTGGTGTTCGAGCCGCGGACGGTGCTGGTGGGCCTGGCCGTCGGGGTGGGCGTGACCGTGATCGCCGCGATCCGCCCGGCCCGCAACGCTGTGGGTATCCCGCCGATCGCCGCGCTCAGCGATCGTCAGGCTGACGGTGGCGTCTCGCTGCGGCGCCGGTTCATCGGGGGCGCGGCCGTGGCCCTGGCCGGAGCGGTCCTGCTGGCCATCGGGCTGGCCGAGCCGGCCATTGCGCTGGTGGGCGTGGGCGCGGTCGGCATCTTCGTCGGTGTCGCCATGCTGTCCCCGGCGATCGCCCGCCCGGCCTCCAGCGTGATCGGGCGTCCGCTGGCCCGGTTGCTCGGGGAACCGGGCAAGCTCGGGCGGGAGAACTCCATGCGCAGCCCCCGGCGTACCGCCCAGACCGCCTCGGCGCTGATGGTCGGCCTGGCCCTGGTCGCCGCGATGTCGGTGTTCGGCGCCTCACTGTCAAAGTCCGCCACCAGCAGCGTGGACCAGGCGATCAGCGCCGACCTCATCGTGACGGCCAGCGGGACCGGAGAACTCAGCGATTCGGTGCCGGCCGCAGCGTCGGCCGTGCCGGGCGTCACCGCGACCACCACCGTCTACAGCGGGCAATTCGAGGTCCAGAGCTCGCTCGCCACGCTTAAGGCGGTATCGGTGGCAAACCTGGCCAGCACGCTGATCCTGCGCATGACGGCGGGTACCTCCGTCGCTCTCGCCCAGGGGGAGCTGCTCATCGACTCCACCACCGCCACATCGAAGCACCTGTCCGTCGGCGACACGCTCACCGCGACGTTCGCCCGGACCGGTTCTTCCACCCTGCGTATCGGCGGCATCTACCAGGCGAACGCCCTGATCGGCGGCTACCTGGTCAGCGCCGGGTTCTTCACCTCCCACTTCAGCAGCCAGCCGCCAGCCGCGCTGCTGCTGCGAACCAACGGCAGCGGCACCGTGAACGATGCCGTCACCAGTGCCCTGGCCGCCTATCCGAACGTGCAGGTCCAGACCAGGGCTCAGTTCGAGAAAACGCAGGCCGCCGCCGTCAACCAGCTGCTCGGGCTGGTCTACGCCCTGCTCGCCCTGGCGGTGCTGATCGCGCTGATCGGGATCGTCAATACCCTCATGCTCTCGGTGTTCGAGCGCACCCGCGAGATCGGCCTGCTGCGGGCGGTCGGCATGAAGCGCCGCCAGGTCCGGACGATGATCCGGTCCGAAGCGGTGATCCTGGCGATCTTCGGCGCCATCATCGGGATCATCGTCGGCACCGGGATGGGCGTCGCCCTGGTGTCTTCGCTGAAACAGCAGGGCATCTCGGACACCGTCGTGCCCGCGTCTAGCCTGGTGGTCTTCCTCCTGATCGCCGCCCTGCTCGGGCTGATCGCCGCCAGCTGGCCCGCCCGCCGGGCGGCCCGGCTGGACGTCCTCGCCGCCATCGCCGCCCAGTTATGCGCACACCGGTTCATGACCACCGGCTCATGCGGCTAGGCCAGACGGTCAAGACGACTTGCGAGGTGTCCATTCACGGGTAACCCCGCAGTCAGGTGAGATTTTCCAGGTGCCGGACTACCTGTGATAGTGGTGCAGTGGCGTCGATCTCGATGGTGGCGGTCGCGCGCTGATCACCATGCCGCGTGTGGCGAGCATCCGCTGCAGCTCGCGAATCAGCCGAGGCTGACGTGCCCCGCCTGGGCGAACTTCTCGATAGCGGCCGGGGTGACCGGCGTGAAGAAGTTGACGAGGTTGCCGTCGGGGTCACGGAATAGAAGCGACCGGTTGCCCCAGGGCATAGTGGTGGGCTCCTGAACGACGTCATCGACCAGGCCGGCCAGCTCTTGGCGCGCCTTGTCCACGTCGTCGACGAGGAACTCGATGATCACGGTGTGGTTGCCGGCGGGGCGGGCGACGCCGGACCCGAACAGCGGCACAGTCCGGGTACTGCCGATCGCAAGGGTCGCGCGCGCGGTAGTGATCTCCGCGAAGTCCTCGGTGTACCAGGTTGCGGGCACCCCCGTCGCGCGCTCGTAGAACCCGACGAGGCGCTTGATGTCGCCGGTGATGATGCGGATCGAGACGAAGTTCATGGTGATCTCCTTAGCCGGTGTTTCGTTGCTTTCCACGCTAGGACTAATACCGGACAGAATCGGTCCGGTATTGGCGTTAAATCTATGCCCGCCCGGCCGCTCAGTGCTCACCCGGCCGACGCTGACGCGGGCGTGTGGCCTGGCGGTGCGTGGCGGGACAATGAGCTGGTGATCGACATCGAACCGGGCCGCTTCGAGGAGATGGTCACCACGGCGCTGGACGGGCTGCCCGAGGACCTCGGCGCGCACATGCGCAACATCGCGGTGACCGTCGAGCAAGGCCCGGGCCCGCCCGGGCTGCTCGGGCTCTATCAGGGCGTCCCGCTCACCAGCCGCACATCGGCTTACGCGGGGGTACTGCCGGACCGGATCACCATCTACCGCCAGGCCATCTGCGCGATCTGCCATAGCGAGCGGGAAGTCGCCGAGCAGGTCCGCCGTACCGTCATCCACGAGGTCGGCCACTATTTCGGCATCGATGACCAGCGGCTCAGAGAACTCGGCTGGTAAGAACCGCCGGCAGGCTTGAGATACCCGGGTTAGCGGCGGCGGACCTTTGGTCGTTCCTCCAGGCGCTCAGCTGCCACGAGTGTGCTGGCCTGCTTGACCTGCCGGTGGATGGGGCTCACCTCGGCAGACTCCACTCCGGGCAGGGCGCCGACGCGGTCGGAGGTGAACTCGAACAGTTCGTCCAGGTCGCGACAGTGGATGACCGCGTGGAGGTTGTTCCGTCCAGTTATGGCTGCGGCGAAGCCCACTTCGGGCATCCGTGCCAGTGCGCGCCCCACAGACTTCGTCTGGGACGGATGTACCCGCAGCCATAGATTCGCCCGGGAGTGGTATCCCAGCGCGGCCGGCGCGAGCTCCACGTCGATGTGGACGACGCGGTCCGCGATGAGTTTCTGTAGTCGCCGGGACACTCGGCTGGGGGTGAGGTCAGCGCCGGAAGCGAGGTCGGCGAGGCTGGCGCGCCC
>Ga0302326_10008473_pt1 | contig 22672 bp, 17 predicted proteins | sample Palsa_T0_3_FD_202264 | JGI IMG/M metagenome (GOLD analysis project Ga0302326, IMG submission 202264) | Peat permafrost microbial communities from Stordalen Mire near Abisko, Sweden - Palsa_T0_3 | ecosystem: Environmental > Terrestrial > Soil > Palsa > Peat permafrost | place: Sweden: Abisko... | reverse complement strand
AGATGAGAACACTTCTGGCAAGAAGGCCAGGGGAGCGGTAGTCTAACGATATGCCGGGGCGCGAACAGGCCAACCAAAACGAACAGATGGCCGGCGGTGTTTCCATGGCGCGCCGCTGGGCCGAATATTTGATCGCCATCCTGGCCGGCAATATCGCTTATCTGTTCATGGAGCCGGGGCTTCCGACATTCCTGCGTCATCGCGTGTTCCGCGTGGACCTGGGGCTGGGGCTCGATTTCCTGATTTGCGTGGGGGCTTACATGCTCGTGCGGCTGGCCCGTCCCTGGGGCAGCCCCAGCGCTTGAGGTTTTGGGCCTGTGAAGTTTATCTAGTTTTACGAGCCGCCGTCCGGCGGCGCGATCCAGCGGCCAGGAAATAGAGCACCACGCCAAAGGCAATAATTCCCAAAGCAAGCATCAGTTCGTTGGTTGCGCCAACCTCTTCGCTTTTGCTGCGCACCAGGCTCAGGATCACCAGGCCCAGCGGAGGAAGGCCGATGGCGATGGTTCCGGCCAAGCCGCCGGGCACGCGATAGGGCCGCGCAAGATGGGGTTCGCGAATTCGCAGGGCCGCCAGGGCCCAGAATTCCAGCAGAATGCTCAGGCCCGTCAGCAGCACGTCGATGATCAGCAGGGATACGAATCCAAGGGGCAAGCATACGGCCCAGGCAATCGCGCAGGCGACGATCGAGACCCATGGCGCGCCGGTCCTGGCATCCACGCGCGCAAAGACGCGAGGCAGGTAGCCGTCTTCGGCCATGACCGAAGGGAGGCGCGTGAGAGAGAGCATCAGGGTTCCGAACGAGCCCACCGCGCCGATCACTCCGGCGGCGGCCACGGCCATGGCCAGCAAAGGTCCGCCCACGGAGCGGCCGGCGTCCACCCATCCGCCCGTGGCCCAAACGTCCATGCGGACATGCGCGTGGGCCGCGGCGGCCACCGGCAGCACATAGCTGGCTTCCACAAGGAGCAGCGCACCCAACATCGCCAGAGGATAGGTCCGCTGCGGGCGGTCCACCTCGCCCGCGACCGTGGAGAGGTTGTCCCAACCCATGTAATTCCACATGGCGATGACGATGCCTCCGAGCAGGTCCGGGTGGATTGGTGCTAGCGTGGCGGCGGGCGCGGGCGCTCGCGCCACGGCCAATCCGACCATTACCAAGAAGGGCGACAAGAGCAACGCGTTCAGCCAAACCGAACCTTCTCCTACCGCATGGGCGCCGACGATGTTCCACGCCGTGCAGACAAAGATCACCAGAAGTTCGATCACCCAGGCGCGGTATCCAGCGGTGACTTGCGGCGCAAAACGCTGGAGATATCCCACGACCAGCGTGGGATATAAGGCCATGTCGAAGATGCTGCCGGCCAGCGAGAGCCAGGCCTCCTGAAAACCCCAGAAAGGCCCCAAGGCCCGGCTCACCCACACGTAGAAGCCGCCTTCCTCGGGCAGGGCGGTGGCCAGTTCGCTGACCATGAGCGCCGTCGGCAGGCTCCACAGCAGCGGCGTCAGCAACAGAACCGCGAAAACAGCCCTGTAGCCGGTCCTGCCGATGAGATCTTCCAGGCCATAAGGGCCCCCGGCAACCATGAAGTAGGTCGCGGCAATCAGCATGGAAAGGGTCAGTTTGCGGGCAGCGCGATTGGGCCGGGCGATGCGGGGCAGCGGAGAAGGCGAGGTATCCACGCCGGACTTGTATATCACAATTAATGCTGGTAACCCTGGGGCATTGCCGTCGATAAACCTTTAAGGAGCCTGATAACTCCGCAGGGGTTTCCGGCGTCTAAATCAATAGGGGCCATTCTGTTCGTTCGGCCTGGAGTTGATTCTGGGAGGTTTTACTTATGTCCTCCGAGAGCATGCCGGTTGAGGGATTAGCAGCCGCCAGCGGGGTAGCACAAGGCCTTGCGGAGCTTGACGACAGGGAGCTGATTGCCCGCGCGCAGGCGGACGACCGCGCGGCATTCGAGACTCTGGTACATCGCTACGATCGCGATATCCTCCGGTTAATCCTCAACGTGCTGCGCAGCCCGGAAGATGCCCACGACGTATATCAAGATTCCTTCCTCAAGATCTACCGCAACCTGCACCGTTTCCGGGCGGAGTCCAGTTTCTATACCTGGGCCTATCGCATTGTGACCAATGCCTGCCTGGATCATCTGCGCAAGCGGCGCTGCCGCCCTGAGGATCAGGCCCCGGAAATCATCCAGGGATCGCGCGAGAGCGGCGCGGCCGTGGACTTTTTCGAGAGCCAGCAGCAAAGGGGAGTGGAGTCCAACCCCGAGCGGCGGATGCTGGGGCAAGAGATTGGGAAGCAGATCGACACGGCCCTGGCTTCCCTTTCGCCGCGCGAACGGATGATTTTCGAGATGAAGCATCATCAGGGCTTGCGGCTGCGCGCCATCGGCGAGGCGCTGGGCGCCTCGGAAGAGACGGTGAAGAACTCCCTGTTCCGCGCGACGCGGAAGCTGCGGGCGCAACTGCAGGGAATGCGGTAAGAGACACAACATGCCGGAATCGTTCCCATGCGAACATTTTGAAAGCCAGGCGGTGCTGTATGCCGCGGGCGAGCTTGACGACGCCGAACGCGCCTCCGTGGAGGCCCATGCGCGCGAGTGCGCCGCGTGCGCGGCCCTGCTGGAGAATGAAATCAAGCTGCAGGATGCCGTAGCCGCGAACGAAGCCGGCGAGCGCATCGATCTTTCGGGGCTGTTGCTGGCGCGCTGCCGAAGCGAGTTGGGTGAAACGCTGGAGGATGCGGAGAAGTGCTCGGGGCGATCCGGGTGGCGGGCGCTGCTGTCGCCCGCGGGCTGGGCGGCGGCGTTCCGCAAGGCTCTGATTTTCCATCCGGGCTGGAGTACGGCCGCGCTCTTAATTGTGGGCGCGCTGGGAGGGTTGGGGGGCCGCGCATGGTATCTGGAAACGTCGCTGCCGTTGCCGGGAAAACCGCTCATGACGGTGTCGGCGGCGCCGCGAATCAGCGATCAGGATCTGGAAACCATGGGCGTGCAAGGCGTTCGCATGGAGCCGCAGGACGGCGGGGAAGCTGCTCGTGTGGAGGTGCAGATGCTTTCCAGCCATCCCATCGTGCTGCAAGGCTTTTCCGACGACGCCGAAATCCGCCGCGTACTCACTTACGTGATCGCCCATCCCCAGAAGTTTGATCCCGGCGTGCGGCTCGATTCGCTGGATGTGCTGCGGACGGACACGTCCGACCCGCAGGTCCGCGGGGCCCTGTGTCAGGCGGCGCGGCGTGATGGCAATCCCGCCGTGCGCCTCAAGGCGCTGGAGGCGCTGCACGGTTCGGGGGACGATCCGGATGTTTTGCAGGCCATGCTCGACGCCCTGGCCGGCGACGACAATTCCGGTGTGCGCATCGAGGCCGTGAATGCGCTGCTGTTCGCGCTGGACGCCACCAATGAGCCTCCCAATGAGCTTGGGGCCGCGGCGCCGCTGGACGCCGGCGCGATGAGCATTCTGCGGGACCGCATGCAGAACGATCCCAACCAGTACATCCGCCTGCGCAGCGCAACGGTGCTGGAGCGCCTGGCATCGATGGAAACGGGCGCGGCAGACGCTCCTCCGGCTGCGGGACAACCCCATCCGTGAAAATCCTCAGGCAAAATGGCGCGAATTGGACGCGGCGCGGTAAGTTGCCCCGCAGCTTCGCAGGGCCCCTCTGCTTTGTGAAACCCCGCTGGTTTGCAATGCGAGGTGTGCTTGCTGGGACTGCTCTGGCCATCCTGGCGGCGATGCCGGTGATCGCGCAGGATTGGCACGCCGCGCCGGCTGCGCAAACAGTTGCCGTGGAACGCACGGGCGCGGTGCCCACCCATGATGGGCTGCGGCTCCGGCTCATGGCCGGCGCGGGCAGCGTGAGCATTCTCACTGACGCTTCCAACGAAGTGCGCTACCGCGTGCGTGTGCAGGCGGAAAGCGGCGATCCCGCGGCAGCCGTTCTGGTCCGGCAGTTTACGGTTACCGCAAACGCCGCACCTCGCGGCGTCACCCTCACGGGAGCGATGCCCGGAGACTCCAACCTCGCGCGCGTGCAAGTCAGTTATGAAGTTCACGTGCCGCGGCACTACGACCTGACGATCTCCACCGAAGCCGGCGACATCACGGCGCAGGATATCGCCGGGCGCGTGACGCTTTCCACCGGCGGCGGGGACATACGAATCGGCAACGTGGCCGAGGCCGGCGCAAAACAGGGCCAAGCAAGTGCGGATGAGTTTACCGTGCGCCTGGCCACCGGCGGCGGCCATATTTTCACCGGGGATATCGCCGGCGGGCTGCGCGCGGTGACCAATGGCGGGCACATCACCGCCGGAAACGTTCACGGAGACGCGGTACTGCACACCGATGGCGGCCATATTCAGGTGGGCCGCGTGACGGGAACCGCGCAGCTTTACACCGGCGGCGGAAACATCGTGGCCGAGGACGCCGGCGATGGCGTCCTGGCGGAAACCGCGGGCGGGCGCATTGAATTTGGCACCGCCGAGGGAGCCATTCACGCGCACACTGGCGGCGGGGGTATTCGCATCGCTCGCCTGGCCGGTCCGACGGAGCTGGCTTCGAGCAATGGAGGGATTTCCCTGGAGGGAGTCGAGGCGCCCTTGCGCGTTTCGACGGCCACGGGTTCGATCACCGCATCGTTTTCGCCGCTATTTCCCGAGGGTTCGGCGGCCTCCACGGCTGACGGCGCAGCTGGCAACATATCTGGCAACGCATTGGGAGCGCCAGGCCGCGGGCCGCGGCAATGGGCGGAGGCCTCGGAACTGGTTTCCGGCCAGGGCGACATTATCGTCTATCTGCCCAGGAGGATCGCGGTCACGATTGATGCGCAGGTGGACGATGCATCGGGCCACCATATCGTCGCGGACCCCTCGCTTCCGCTGCGCGTGAACTATGCGAACTCCCCCAGCGGGCGCGCCGTGCACGGCAAGTGCGACGTGAATGGCGGAGGCGAAGTCATCCATCTGAGAACTTCCGGCAACATCATGCTGCGCTATTTGGACGCGCAGACGGCGCCGCAGGCCGGGCAAGCGGCGGCGCCCGGATTGCAAGGCCAGGGCCAATTTGCGAACGAGCAGGCGGCGGGCGTTAGCGGGGCCGTGGCGGCGGATGCAGCTGCGGACGCCGCGGGCGCGGACACCGTGGGATCCGAGGCGGACACGCGTTTTGCCGCGCTTATGGGCATGTTCGACGAACTGTGGTGGGGCGGAGTCCGCGTCGATCCCGAGCAGCAGCAGAAGAGGCTGGTGCACTCGACCATGCCGGATTATCCGGAGGCCGCGCGCGAGGCCGGGATTGAGGGCGACGTGGCCTTGCGCGTGTGGATTGGAAAAGATGGCGCCGTTAGCGGCATGGACGCGCTTTCCGGCGATCCCGTGCTGGTGCGCGCGGCCATGCGCGCCGTGGAGCAGTGGCGCTACCAGCCGGCGCTTCTGGCGGGGCGCCCGGTGAGCATTGTGACCACGGTGATGCTGGCGTTCCGGTTGCGTTAGGCAGGTTTCAATTGTTTTTCCAAGGGAGTGTGCGATGCGAAGAATGAGTCTGATGGCGTTCGCGGCGTTATGGGCGGCCAGCCTGGCATTTCCGGCCTGGGGGGCGGAGCAGCAGACCTTCGAGCGAACCATTCCGCTGGCGCCCGGCGGGAGTTTTTCCTTGCAGAACGTCAACGGGCCGGTCAGCGTGACGGGATGGGATCGCGATGCCGTGGTGGTGCGCGCGGTGAAGACTTCCAGCCAGGCAGGCGCCGACCTTTCGCAAGTGCAAATCAACGTCGCGGCGAGCGGCCAGAGCGTGTCGATTACCACCACGTATCCGCAGGAAGAAGCCGGAGTCGCCGTAGCGTATAGCGTGCAGGTGCCGCGAGGCGCATTGCTGAAGCAGGTTTCCACGGTGAACGGAGCGGTGCAGGTCAGCGGCGTGGAAGGCGCGGGTGAATTGCACTCCGTCAACGGAAATATCGAAGTATCGGACTGTGTGGGTGGGCTGTCCGCGCGCACGATCAATGGCGATATTCATCTGGCATTCGCGAAATTGCTGGCTCCCCGCACGCTCAACGTGGAAACCGTGAACGGATCGATCGTGCTGGCGCTGCCGGCGGACGCCTCGGCGCTGCTGGACGCCCGCAACCTCAATGGAAATTTCCACTCGGAGCTGCCCCTGTTGGTCACCGGCGCGTACGGCTCCAGAGAGATCCAGGGCCGGCTGGGCAGCGGCAGCGTCGCGGTTCCCGTGCTTCTGCATACGGTGAACGGAGCGATTCGCGTGGTGGCGCTGCCGAAACGAACCTAGCGCGGCGGTGCTCGCGAATTCCGCGGCTGAGTTGTGGTTTTTTCCAGGGGGCTATTCGCGGGTTACCACGACGTTGGCATCCGGAACTTCCAGGCGCATCAACCGGCGCCTGGCGTCGAAGTAAACTTCAATCTCCAGGTCGGCGGAGCGCACGCGAAGTCCATCGAGCGCCGCGCCATTGAATGTTTTGGATCCCAGGGGCTCGAGGGTAATGCTGCCTGGCGTGGTGTCCTGAGGAATTAAAACCGGAAAAGTCTGCGTGCCCTTGGCGTTCCAATCGTAAAGCCGCGCCAGAATCGCGTATTGGTCGTACAAATTGTTGTCCAGAATGGCCACTCGCGGCGAGTCGAATTTGAAATCCTGCAGGACGGGGGCCTTGCCGCCCAGATTGAGGCTGGTCTTGGCGGTTCCGTCGGCGAAATCCACGGTACCGGAAACCTTCTTGGGAGATTGCGCCATCCATTCGTAATGAACGGGCGTCCCGTCGGCCTTAAGACGCAACTGGCCGGTGGAGCGAATCTCGCCGTCCGGGCTGTGCAGAACCGTTTCCCCATGAGCAATCCAGAAATCTCCCGACTGCGCCAGCTCGAACTGTTCGGCTCCCGCTTCGGCCCCTCCTTGCAGGATGCGGAGCTTGCCCTTGTCGGCGGTGAAGCCCGCTTGTGCGGCCGGGGGCGCCGCGGCGGTCAACGGCCCGCCCGCCACGGCGGCCAGCCAGGATGCCAACAGCAGGATCCCGCCAAGCAGCGCGCGCTGTTTCATGGTTTCACCCGAGAGGTACATTCTTCGGTTACCCCCGGCAACCGCCCGAAGGGCGGCAGCGAAAGAATGCGTTCCACGACCTTCTGCGATTCATCGCCGCCGACAACGCGGTGATCGGCCAGCTCGTAAAAGGGAAGCCGCGCGGCGAGAAGCGCCCGAAAACTGGGCTCATCGCGGAACAGCGGACGGTTGGCCATGGTGGCGCAGCGAGCCAGCAACTGCTCCACCGGGCAATCGATCCAGATGACCAGGGCTCCCGCGGCCCGGAGCCGCTCCACGGCGCCGGGTTGGGCGTAGGTGCCTCCGCCCAGCGCGAGGACCAGGGCCTCTTGCGATTCGGCGGTGCGAGCCAGAGCCGCGTCCAGTTGCTCGCTTTCGACCTGGCGGAAGGCCGGTTCGCCCAGGCGCTCAAAAATCGCGGAAATACCAAGTCCGGTGTAATTCTCGATGCGTGTGTCAAGGTCTTCAAACCGCCAGGCCAGTTGGCGCGCCAGCAAGTTGCCCACGGTGGTTTTGCCGGCGCCCATGAAGCCGGTGAGGCACACCACGCGTGCCGCGGAGGAGCGTTTGGGGGAGGGCGTCAAGTGTGAGAACGAATCGTGCAACGGAGGCGCTGGCGTTTCACTCGCGCTTAAGAATTTTGATTGTACCACTGAAGGAGGAGAGTTCGACCTTGGCGTGGCCTTCGTTCAGCGAACCGAACAAGCTCTTGGCCATGTTGCTGCGCGGGGCCGGCATCTGATGGCGGTCGGGGACCACCGGGGCCTGGTTGATCACGTTGCCGTACAGGGAGGCGGCGTTGACGTCAAACGAGTCGTTGCTGGAGAAGCGAACTTCAATGGTGCCGCTGTAGTTTTTCAGGATGTAAATGCCACGGCTTTGGAAATCGCCGTCGAACAGAATATTGCCGGAGGAGGTTTGCACGCGGACGTCATTCATGACCGGTTGAATGAGCTGGAAGTTGCCGCTGATGGAAGTGGCGTCCAGGCGGCCCGCGCAGCGCGTGCACACCAGGGAGCCGGCGATGCTCTTGATCATTACGTAGCCCGCGACGTCCTGCAGGGCGAGGTCCGCCGCCACGGTGTCAAAGGACATATCCCCGTGAACGCTATCCACGGTGACGCCGCCCGAATCCGTGCGGATTTGCAGCTCGCTCTCGGTGGGCACGCTGACTTCGTAATCCGTTTGGATGTCGGCGGGAGAGGGATGTTCGGCGGTGACGCGCGTGACCACCTCGATGCGATTGCCCACCTGTTCGGTATCCACTTCCACGCTGTTGGTGGCGGAATTTCCGACAATCATGACTTCATGCTTGTCCCAGGCTTTTACTTGAATGTGCCCGGCGGCGTTTTGCACGGTGACCACCGGATTGCCCTGGACGGCGAAGTGCTTCTCCACTCTGTGCGTTTGCGCGTCGGCAGATCCGGACAGCAGGAGAACGGCCATGGTGGCTCCGGCGACCGCGAAGCGAGATGCCGAATGGATTCCCGTGTTCATCGATCCTCCAGCGTGCTGCGGTCCATTGCCGTTGCCAGCAATACCGCCTTTTGTTGGTAGGCCCCGTAAAGGTATTCGCGCGCCATGGGGTTGTTGGGTTGCTCGCGAACGGATTTCTTACACCCCTCGATCAGATCGTCGACAATGCCCAGATTATGCTCGAAGGAGTCTGTCAGCGCAACATCGCCCGCGGGCAGCGATGCCATAACCCGCTTGATGTTCCCGTCCAGCGTGCTATCCAGCCCGGACGGCGTAAGGGAAGCCGTGGCCACGGCGGAGTTCGCGCCGGAGGGAAACTCCGCGACGGTCCATCCGCGATTGTAATCGCTCAAGAAAACGGCCACCAGCAGCACGGCTAGACACGAGCAAGCCAGAACCAGACGCGGCGCCCGGCCAAACCAGCCGGAAAGCCAGCCGGCCGCTGCGGGTGCAGATGATGCGGGCGCGCTGTCGCGCACCAGGCCTTCGGATTCCAATTGCATGCGGAGCGCGGCCCAAACCCGCTCCGGCGGCTCCGGTTCCTGGGCTCCCAGTTCGCCCCCCGCCTGCCGGATGGCCTGGAAATCTTCCCAAAGGGCGGCGCAGCCGGCGCAGTCTTTCAGGTGCGAGGCTGCCGCGGGAGGCAGGGCACCGTCGGACTCCTGCTCGAGAATCTGTTCCAACTCATTGCATTGCATTTTCGTTACTCCATCCACCTTGTTGCGAAACTCGACTTCGTTGCTCGACTTCGTCGCGAAACTCCACTTCGTCGCGAAACTCCACTTCGTTGCGAATTCTTCCTTGCCAATTGCTTACGAACTCTGTGTCCCCCGGGCCGCGCTTCAGCCGGCCCCCGGAGCCCCGCCCTTGGCGGCGCGCCGGTCCTCGCGGGATTTGTCGCGCTGCGCGTCCTGCAGGAATTTGCGGAGGCGCATCCTGGCCTTGTGCAACTGCGACTTCGAATTTCCAATCGAGCAATTCATGATGGTTGCGATCTCATTGTGCTCGTAGCCTTGCACGTCATGGAGCACGAAGATGGACCTATATCCCGGCGGAAGCTGCCCAATGGCGCGCTCGAGATTGACCCTGTCCACCGAGCCGGATAGGCGCAAGTCCGGCCCTCCGATATCTTTTCGTGGGCCACCGGATTCTTCATCGGGATCGGTTGTCTCCTCGAGAGAAGTCTCCGCGAGCTTCTTCTTGCGCAAGCGCATCAGCACGACGTTCACCGCCAGGCGGTGCAGCCAAGTCGAAAATGCCGATTCGCCGCGAAACGTGGCGATTTTCCGAAACAACTGCAAGAAGGCCTCTTGCGCGAGGTCTTCCGCTTCCGCCGGGTTTCCCACCATCCTCAAGCAGAGCGCATATACGCGCCGACTGTGCAACCGGTAGATGCGCTCAAACGCCGCCGCATCTCCTTGCTGTGCCAGTCGGATTGCCGCTGCTTCGGTGAGCTCGCCGGTCTCAGTTGGTCTCGTTCGGGCCACCGGTCCCGTCGGGACGCATCCTGGGGGATGGGATGCGCTCCCTGCTCCCTGAGTTGTCTCTATTTTTGTACGGGTGGTGCGGAAGACGCGGCTCTTCGGAAATGCCGGGGACGGCTGCAAACGCGCGCGGAACGCCCGGTTGCCGGACTGCCGGCAACTGTTTGGCCGCCCGCGGGTCCTGGCCACGGGAACGCAGGGCGATCGCCGGAACCAGGAACAGCAAGCGCGCCCGGAACTGTTTCAGTTCATCGGCGGGCAGCACACAGAAGAAGGATTTCAGCATGACCGTTGTTTCGCACAGACAGGTATTCAGATCGTAGTGAAGAATTTCCAGCCGCTTCCATCGTTTGCTCATGCCCACGGGGGTCTCGGAGGCCATCTTGCCCGCGACGTTGTGCGTTTCCTTGTTCAGATCGGCCACCATCTGTTCGAGCGCCCCCAGCTTGCGGAAAAAACGCTTGCGCGCGCGCAAAACCAGGAAGGAGAGCAGGTTATTGGTGCGCGCGATCTGCTGGGCGCGCTCGCTGCGGAAGAAGCCGGCGCGCAAGGGAGCCACATTGGGGAGGGTGCCGAAATCCCGGCCGTGCTCGTAGAGCGCGCGCAGAACCCCTCGCAAGGAGCCGGCCATGCGGTCAAACAGGTCCGCAAAGATGTCGGACTGTTCGCGCGCAGGCAGCCACATGCCTTGTTTGCACAGGGTAATCGCGTCGTCCAGAGTGACGCTGAGAATCAGGTAAGAAACTTCCAACTCCTGGTGGGAATAGGCAAACAGGCGATCCTTGGCTTCCGGCAACCAGGCAGACCAATCTTCCTGAACGGTGGCTGTCCGCCTTACGCGGTCGACTCGGGCTTCTAGCACGCGCCCTCCAGCAAGGGGGCCCATAGTAGCATACCGGCTGCGCCCCGGCTGTTCCTTGACGCTCGGAGAACCCCGTAGCTATACTGCCCGACGATTCCCCTGAAAGGAAGGCCCTTGCCGTTCGAGCCGCTCGATCAGTACCTGCAGCGCAAAAGAAAACTCGCCGAAATTGCAGCGCTCGGTGAGGATCCCTATCCGCACCGCTTCGACCAAACCACCACGCCCGACGAAATCGTCTCGAAATACGCGGCACGGGACGCCGAATCCCTCGCCGCCGAGCGCATCGAGGTTCGCGTCGCGGGGCGGATTCTGACCCTGCGGTCGCACGGCAAGACCGGTTTCGCGCATGTCCAGGGCGCCGGGGCCCGGGTGCAGTTGTATGTGCGGCTTGACGCGGTGGGAGAAGCGGCGTTCCGTCTGTTTCAGTTTCTGGACCTGGGAGACATCGTCGGCGTTTCCGGACATCTGTTCCGCACCAAGACCAACGAACTGACGGTGTGGGTCGATCGCCTGGCGCTGCTGTCCAAATCTCTTTTGCCCCTGCCGGAAAAATGGCACGGCCTGGCGGATGTCGAGGTGCGTTACCGCCAGCGCTATCTGGACCTGATTGCCAATCCCCGCGTGCGCGAGATTTTCCTGCGCCGCGCGGAAATTCTGCGCGAGATTCGCCGGTTTTTCGACGCCCGCGGGTACCTGGAAGTGGAAACGCCGATGATGCATACCATCCCCGGCGGCGCCGCGGCGCGTCCCTTCATCACCCACCACAACACATTTGACATCGACCTGTATCTGCGCATTGCCCCGGAGCTTTACCTGAAGCGCCTGGTAGTCGGCGGGCTCGACCGCGTCTACGAGATCAATCGGAATTTTCGCAACGAAGGCGTTTCCACTTCCCACAACCCCGAGTTCACCATGCTGGAGTTCTATCAAGCCTACAGCGACTACCGCGACTTGATGGATTTGACCGAGGAGCTTTTTGCCGCGCTGGCGCGCAAGGTGTGCGGTTCTGCGGTGGTGAACTACGGCGAGTACCAGCTGGATTTTTCCCAGTGGCGGCGCATTTCCATGCGCGAGGCCATCGGTCTGCACTGGCCCGCGGAAGCCGGCCCGGCTCCGACGCCTGCCGATCTGGCGCGGCCCGGCGGACCGGGCGCCGCCGCGGAACGCTACAACGATTGGTTGCGCCGCAAATCTCCCGATGCTTCTCTGGACCCGGCTGCGGATGGCCCGAAGGGGCTCCTGAAGACGGCCGGAATGAAGGACGGTGAGGTGACGGGATTGTTGTTTGAGACCCTTGCCGAGCCTGCCCTGATTCAGCCCACGCTGCTCTACGATTTTCCGACGGACATCTCGCCGTTATCCAAGTGCCGCGGCGACGATCCCTCCCTGGTGGAGCGCTTCGAGGTTTTCATTGCGGGAATGGAGATCGGCAACGCCTTCTCCGAGCTGAACGATCCGGAGGAACAGGAGCGGCGCTTCCGGGGCCAGGTCGAGGGCGGAGGCAATGAAGCGCCGCGCGAAGTGGACATGGACTATGTCCGCGCGCTGGCCCACGGCCTGCCTCCCACGGCCGGCATGGGCATCGGCATCGACCGACTTACCATGTTGCTGACCGACTCGCACTCCATTCGCGAAGTCATCCTGTTTCCGCTGTTGCGGCCCGAGGCGCCCGCGGTTTCCGGCCAGGGACAGAGCCCGGGCGAGGGCCAATGAGATTTGCCTGGCTGATGGCGCTGCGCTATTTGCGATCCCGCAACAAGCCCGCGGCGCTGCGGCTGGTCACCTTGCTGGCCGTCGTCGGAGTCGCCGCCGGCGTGGCCACACTGGTCGTCGCGCTGTCGATGAACACCGGCTTCACCAACACTATTCAGGACCGCCTCCTGGGCGTCACCGCGCATGTCAATATCCAGCGCCCCGATTCGGAAGGCATTGAGGATTACCGGCAACTGGCCGAAACGCTCAGCCATACGCCGGGAGTGCGCGCGGTGGCCCCGGCAATTTATTTGACGGTGCTGTTGTCCTCGGCGGGTCGCGCCCGGGGCATCGTGCTCAAGGGCATCGATCCTGCGCTGGAGGCCAAGCGCAACGAAGCCCTGCAGCGGATCGTTTCCGGACGCGCCGACTTCGCCGCGGATCCCGATGGCTTTGCGGGGATCGTGGTGGGAAAAATTCTCAGCGACGATTTGGGCTTGAAGGTGGGCGACTACATTACCTTGATGAGTCCGGTGGGACGGCTGACTCCTTTCGGGCTGGTGCCGCGGACGGCGCGATTCCGCATCGCGGGGATTTTTGATTCCGGATTTTACGACTATGACGCCAACTGGGGATTCGTGACTCTGCCGGCAGCGCAGAATATGGCCGGCGTCGGAGACGTCGCCAACGTTCTGGAATTTCGCATCGCCGACGCGGACCGCGCCGCGCAAATGGCCGCGCTTCTGGCCAAGCAAGCCGGCCCCGGTTACATGGCCACCACGTGGATGGATGAAAATGGCGCGCTGTTTCGCGCCCTGCGTCTGGAGAAACTGGTCACCGCGATTTTCATCGGGCTGATCACCTTTGTCGCCGGACTGAATATTCTGGTGGTTCTGGCCATGACCGTCAGCGATCGCGGGCGCGACATCGCCGTTCTGATGGCCATGGGCGCCAAGCGCCGGCAGATCAGCCGCCTGTTTGTGCTGCTGGGTCTTGCCTTGGGGGGAATTGGCACGGCCACCGGATTGGCCGCCGGTTATCTGTTTGCCTGGACCGCCGGCACCTACCGGCTGATTCCTCTGGATCCGCAAATCTATTCGGTGCCGTTCGTGCCGTTTCAGCCCAACGTCTCCGACGCGCTTTGGATTGCCGGGGCGGCTCTGTTGATCAGCGTCGCGTCCACTCTGGTGCCGGCTCGCGCGGCCGCGCGCATGCGGCCGGTAGAAATCTTGAGGTATGAGTAGGGATCGCCGACGGGCTAGCCGGGGAGCCAGTTTTGGCCGTAGTTTCGGCCACAAGACTTTGGGTCATCGCGTGCTCTTTGATCTATGCTGCAAGGTCCCCTTGGAGCGTAGGAAAATGGGTGCAGCGAAAAGAACATCTTTTGCCGTTGTAATCGCTTAACGCGGAAGGGCTTGTAGTATGGGCGGCGGTTCCCGGAAATGCCAAAATAGAGCATGGGCACTTTGATGGACCAAAAGGGTAACAGGGTGGGAAAAGCGCTAAATCAGCGCGTTGCAAACACCGCAGGGCTTTTGGCGCAAAGGAGTACAATCTCCGGGAAATGAGCATCCAACAGCTTAGGGCGGCAATGCAGCCGGGGCCAGGAACGCAGTCAGTATGCGCATGACTCGTGTGCGCGCGAGCGGATCGTCCAGGGAGTACCGAGAAAGTTGATGACAGGTCAGCCAACAGGCACGGCGGTTTCGATTCCCGGCGGCGCCGGTAACATGGCCAACGGCGCGGCCGCGGCGCGCCAGCCGCTGATCGAAGCGCGCGCGCTGCGCAAGGTTTATGGGTCGGGAGATTCCGTCATCGCCGTGCTTGCCAATGTGAATTTTGCAGTTGCCGCCGGCGAGATGATCGCCATCGTGGGTCCGTCAGGCACCGGAAAAAGTACTTTGTTGCATCAATTAGCCGCGCTAGACACGCCGACGAGCGGTGCAGTATACTTCCAGTTGAAAGCGTTGGAAGCGTATCGAGATGAAGAGCTTGCGGAGTTTCGGAACCGTCAGGTCGGCTTCGTCTGGCAGCGCCACCATCTGCTGCCGGATTTTACGGCCGCCGAGAACGTGGCGATGCCCCTTTTGATGCGCGAAGACGCTTATCATCAAGCAATAGAAGCTGCGAAACATTGGTTGAACGAAGTTGGACTGGCTTCCCGGGCGGGGAGTCAGGCTTCGGAGTTATCGGGTGGAGAACAGCAGCGCGTGGCGATTGCGCGCGCTCTGGTAAACAAGCCGGCGATTCTGGTCGCCGACGAGCCGACCGGTGATTTGGACGAACAAAACGCCCTGGCGATCATGGATTTAATTGAACGCTTGCATCGCACGTACCGGTTGACCTCTATCCTCGCAACGCACAACCCTGCATTGGCCAGGCGCTGCGATCGTGTTCTCCGGCTGGAACAGGGAATATTGCAGCCGGATACGGCATTCCAACAGGCCCTTCATCCTTAGTTTGAGGGAGAAAAGAGTTGAGCCGTGTTTGAACGCTATACCGAAAAAGCGAGACGCGTCATCTTCTTCGCCCGCTATGAGGCCAGCCAGTACGGCAGCCCCTACATCGAGACCGAACATCTGCTGCTCGGTCTGATGCGCGAGGACAAAGCGGTGGCCAATCGATTCCTGCGCTCGCACGGCTCGATCGAGTCCATTCGCAAGGAGATCGAAGCGCGCATCACCATCCGCGAGCGCATCTCCACTTCCGTGGAAGTGCCCCTGAGCCAGGAGTGCAAGCGCATCCTGAATTTCGCCGCCGAAGAAGCCGAGCGGCTGGGCCACCGCCACGTGGGCACGGAGCATCTGCTGCTGGGAATCCTGCGCGAAGAGAAATGCTTCGGCGCGGAGATTCTGGCCGAGCGCGGCCTGCGGCTCTCCTCCCTGCGCGAGGAACTGGCGCGCAGCGCCGGCGAAAAAGTCCAGGTGAATCGCCCCAAGGAAACCTCGCTTCTCGCCGAATTCAGCCGCGATTTGACGCAGGCGGCCCTGGAAGGCCAACTCGACCCGTTGGTCGGGCGCGACAAGGAAGTCGAACGCGTGGTGCAGATTCTCTGCCGCCGCACCAAGAATAATCCCGTACTGATCGGCGAGCCGGGCGTGGGCAAGACGGCCATCGTCGAGGGCCTGGCGCAGCGCATCGCCGACAGCGACGTCCCGCCCTTCCTGGCGGACAAGCGCATCCTGTCTCTGGACCTTTCGCTGATTGTCGCCGGCACCAAATACCGCGGGCAGTTCGAGGAGCGCCTGAAAACCATCATGAAGGAACTGATGGAGAGCCAGAGCGCCATCATTTTTATCGATGAGCTGCACACCCTGGTGGGCGCCGGCTCCGCCGAAGGCTCGCTGGATGCCGCAAACATCTTGAAGCCGGCCTTGAGCCGCGGCGAAATCCAATGCATCGGAGCCACCACGCCGGGCGAATATCGCAAGTCCGTGGAGCGCGACCGCTCCCTGGAGCGCCGTTTCCAGGCCGTGAAAGTCAGCGCCCCCAACGAAGACGACGCCATCCTGGTCCTGCAGGGCGTGCGCGAACGCTACGAAAAATTTCACGCCGTCAGCTACACCGATGAGGCCATTCAATACGCCGTGTACCTCTCCAGCCGGTACATTCCCGACCGCTTCCTGCCCGACAAGGCCATCGATCTGATCGACGAAGCCGGCGCGCGCGTGAAACTGCGCCAGGCCACGCTCCCCGATGAAGTTTCCGAGGTGCAGAAGCGCGTCAAGTTCATCACCCATCGGATGGAGACGGCCATCGCCAACCATGAGTTCGAGAAGGCGCGCTTCTATTCCGAAGAGGAGCGCAAGGAAAAGGAAAATCTGCGCCAGTTGCGCGAACGCCTGAAGCTGGACGACTCCACCACGGGCATCGTGACCCGCGAGGACATTGAAGAAGTGGTCTCGCGCTGGACCGGCGTCGCGGTCACCTCCATCAAGGAAGACGAGCAGCAGAAGCTGCTGCGCATCGAAATTGAATTGCACAAGCGCGTCATCAGCCAGGACAAAGCCATCACCGCCCTGGCGCGCGCCATTCGCCGCAGCCGCGCGGGCCTGAAGGCCCCCGGCCGTCCTGTCGGCTGCTTCCTGTTTCTGGGGCCGACCGGCGTGGGCAAGACCGAAGTCGCCCGGCGCCTCTCGGAATTTCTCTTCGGCAGCGAGAAATCGCTGGTGCGCTTCGATATGTCCGAGTACATGGAGAAGCATTCCGTCTCCAAGCTGATTGGGGCGCCTCCAGGTTACGTGGGCTATGAAGAGGGCGGGCAGTTGACCGAGCGCGTCCGGCGGACGCCCTACTCGGTGATTCTGCTCGACGAGATCGAAAAGGCCCATCCCGACGTTTACAATATTTTGCTGCAGGTATTCGAGGACGGCCAGTTGACCGACGGCTTGGGCAATACCGTGGACTTCCGCAATACCATCTTGATCATGACCTCCAACCTCGGCGCGCGGCACCTGCAGAAGCGCTCCTCGATGGGCTTCAAGTCGATGGGGGAAGAGGGCATGGGCAAGAGCATGGACGACATGGTCATGTCCGAGGTCAAGCGGGTGTTCAATCCGGAGTTTCTGAACCGCCTGGACGAAATTATTCTCTTCAACCCGCTGGCGGATGAAGATCTGTTGCGCATCATCGATTTGCTGGTGGGCCAGATCAACGACACCTTGATTCATCGCCAGGTGCAGATTGTGCTGACCGCCGATGCGCGGCAGTGGATTCTGGAAAAAACCTGCGGCGATCGCAGTTACGGCGCCCGGCCTTTGCGCCGCGCGCTGCAGCGTTACGTCGAAGACCCGCTGTCGGAAGCGCTGATTGAAGGGGGGCTACAACGTCCGGCGACACTGGAAGTGTCCGTCTCCGGCGATGGGCTGATTTTCCGACCGGTCGTAGAAGCAACCCCGGTAACCCACTAGCGAATCCTACGCCCGAGCCGTGCCCCCAGGGGCCATGGCGGGGGGAGCGAACAACATTGGTTTGGGGGGGCGCGGCCTGGGTTTCTGCCGAGGCTGCATGCCAGCGGTTCTGCCTATTGCATCTTAAAAATACTTTGCGGTTGTGTGCGCTGCTGGCCTGTGTCTTGACGGCCGCCGGTCCCGCAATCTCTCAAACCTCCCTGCCCCAGGCCACGGCCGGGCAGCCCGCCGCCATTGTGGAGCGCATCCAGTTCGACGGCAACCGGCGCATCCGCAGCGAAACCCTGCAGGCGCGCATCTTCACGCGGCCGGGCGACGTGTACAGCGAAGACGCTCTGCGCCGCGACTTCCAGGCGCTGTGGAATACGCAGTATTTCGAGGACATCCGCCTGGAAGTGCAGGACAGCCCCGACCGCCCCAACGCCAAAATTATAATTTTTCACGTCATCGAGCGGCCGGTCATTCGCAGAATCGAATACCACGGGCTCAAATCCGTTACGCAATCGGATGTGCTGGATCGCTTCAAGGAGCGCAAGGTGGGCCTGGTGGTCGAGGATCAGTTCGATCCCACGAAAATCAAGAAGGCCGAGGTGGTCCTCAAGGAGCTGCTGGCCGAGCATGGCCGCCAATTCGCGGTGGTCAAGCCCACCTTCGAGAGAATCCCCTCCACCAATGCCGTGAAGCTTGTTTTTTCCGTGGATGAAGGGCCGAAGGTCAAGGTCGGCCTGATTAAATTTCAGGGCAATACCGCCTTTTCCGACCGGAAACTCATTCGCTCCATGAAAAACACGCGGCCCTACGCGGTTCCTCTTTGGCTGTTCGAGGTGCCGGTCATGTCCAAGACGTTTGACCGCGACAAACTCGATGAGGATTTGGAAATCGGAGTCCGCGCGCTCTATCAGGACAACGGCTACTTCAAAGTGCTGGTGAAGGACCCTATCATTCAGACCGCGGACGTCACCGAGGGCAGCTTGCCCGGAAAGATTCCGCTTCTCGGGCGCCACCCCGGCAAGGCCACGCAGATCACCATCCCCATTGAAGAGGGCGAGCAATACCGCATGGGGCGCCTGGTGGTGCGCAGCGCCGATCCGGAAAAGCCCCTTTCCATCAAGCGCGAATACATGGAGTCGATTTTCCCGATGAAGAAGGGCGACATCTTCTCCGTGGCGAAAATCCGCAAAGCCATCGAGGACTACACCAAACTCTATGGTGTGGGCGGATTCATCGACTTTACCGCCACGCCGCAGACCGACGTCCACGAGGACACCAAGACCATCGACCTGACGCTGGACTTCGACGAGCAGAAACGATTCTTCGTCCGCCGCATCGACTTTTCCGGAAATCTCACCACGCGCGACAAGGTGATCCGCCGGGAGTTGCTGATCAACGAAGGCGACGTTTTCAACAACCATCTGTGGGAACTCAGCCTGCTGCGGCTCAACCAGTTGAACTATTTCGATAAGATCAAACCGGAAGACGCCGAAATCAAGCGCAACCAGGCCCAGGGCACCGTCGATATCCTCGTGAAGCTCAAGGAAAAGGGGAAACAGTCCATCAGCTTTACCGGTGGCGTCAGCGGTCTCAGCGGCAGCTTCTTGGGGGTGACCTACCAGACCAACAATTTCCTCGGCCTGGGCGAGACGCTTACGCTCTCCACGCAATACGGCAGCCTGCAAAAAACCGCGACGATCGGCTTTACGCAGCCGTATCTGTTCGACCGGCCGATTTCCACCGGCTTCACCATCACCGCCAGCCGCTACACCTTCGATCAAGCGGAGCAGGAATCGCTGTTGCTGGGCCAGAAAGTGACCATCAATCCCGAATTCGAGCAGGATTACAACCAGAACACTGCCGGCTTCACGACGTTTGCCAGCTACCCGCTGCGGAAATTTTCCTTCGCGCGGGTGGGGCTGACCTACGGTTACTCGGTCACCTCGATTAGTTCTTTCAGCACCGCCTCAACTCTCTTGTTTGAAGACCTGCAATTCCAGTCGCTCGCCGGCCCCTCCGCGCTTTCCGGAATTCGCTCCAGCCGTTTTACCCCCACGTTCACGTATAACACCGTGGACAACCCGGTCAACCCGACGCACGGCAGGGCTCTTTCCTTGTCGGCGTCCTGGGAGGGACCGGGTGGAAACGTGCGAGCCCTTTCGGAAGTCCTGGACGCGAAATACTTTCACCCCATCAACCACAATCGCAACACCCTGGCCTTTCATTTCATGGCGTCCTTCGCCACCGGTTACGGCGGCCATGAACTGCCTCCGTATGAGCGCCTGTACGAGGGCGGCGAGACGGACTTGCGGGGTTTCGACGTCCGCACCGTGACGCCCATCGTGTTCATCCCCGTGTCCACTACCACGCCAATTACTTTTTCGGACCCGCGCAACCTGGATGCCGGCGGCAATCCCACCACGCGAACGCTCAACATCCCGACGCTGAGTTACCAGATTGCCTTTCCCGGGGGCGATACCGAGAGCGTATTTAACGCGGAATACCGCATTCCCATTGCCGGTCCGGTCAGCGTCTCGCTCTTCAACGATATCGGCGCCGTGGGCACCCTGCAGAAAGACCAGTTGGCCCTGAACACCACTGGTTACGATAACCTGCTCACGCAATTTCCCGGGACGTCCATCGCCAGCACCCTGCAGATTCAGCCGGGCACGAATTTCAGGCTGCGCGATTCGGCGGGCATTGAGGTCGTCATACAACTTCCCATCGTCAACGCGCCGTTCCGTCTCTACTATGCCTATAACCCCTTGCGGCTCTCCGAGCAGATTGTTGCGCCGCAAAGCGTTTTCAATGTCGATTCCATCCGCGGCCAGGTGTCGCCGGATGTGTTCGAGGATTTGGTTCAGCCGCAGCTCGCGAATTTATTGGTGAATCCGCAACGAATCAATTTTTTTGAACCGAGGGGCACGTTCCGGTTCACGGTCAGCAGAACCTTCTGATGCGCCTGTCTACGAGATCGCACGACCTGGGGGAGATGGATGCCGGAATTCCACAACGTGGAGGTTGTAGCATGAGGCGGTGGACGCGATGCTTTTATTTCCTTCTGGTGCTGGGCATCGGGGCCGCCGGTTGCAAGAGCACTGCGGCAGGCACGATCACTCTTTCGCCCCTGACGCCAGTCGTGCTCGTGAATAATATGGTGCAGTTCACGGCCGCGGCCCCCAGTGACACGGCCACGATTACCTGGTCGGTCAACAGCGTGAACGGTGGAAACACCACCGTTGGCACCATCGACAGTACCGGGCTTTATACCGCGCCGGCCGTTGTGCCGCCCAATACCACGATTACCGTCACCGCCACGCAGGGAAACGCCAGCGGCTCGACCACGGTAACGGTGGATTCCGGGACCCGCGTAACGGTGAGCCCCGCCGCGGCCACCGTGGGAACTTTGGAGACCTTCCCGTTCACGGCCACGGTTACCGGCGTGCCCGTCAATGCGGTGATCGCCGGCACATGCAGCAACGTAACCAACACGCCTGTGCCTTGCAATGCCGTCACCTGGAGCATCGCATCCACTACGGGCAATGGAGGGATTGGCACAACTTCAGGCATCTACACGGCGCCACCCGCCGCGCACACGGATACGATTACCGCGACTTCCGTCTACGACACCAGCGAGACCGCCACAGCCACCATCACCGTTGTCACCGCTGCTGACCCCACCATCACCTCCATTAGTCCGAAGACCGGCGCGGTCGGCGCTCTTTTCGAGGATGTCTATTTGACGGGCACAAGTTTCATCTCCACCACCAGCGTGTTTATCAACGGAAACGCCGTGTCGCCTTTGTCTGTCCTGGTGAGCCCCTCCTTCACCACCCTGCTGGTTCGCGTCCCGGACACGCTTTTGAACGCGCTGGGCACGCTGACCTTTCAGGTCGCACGGCAGGGAGGCGCGCAGCAGACCTGCCTGACGCCCGCGAATTGCCAACTGGTCCGATCGGCGGTGCGACCGGCCATCGTAGGCGCGTCCCCCGATAGCATCCCGCAGGGAGGCGCCGCGACCACGAATTTCAATATAGATGGCGGTTACTTTGGCACCGCGTCGGTCGTGACCACCCTGTTTGGCGGGCAGCCCCGTGCTCCGCAGCCCAGCACGGCCAATCCGACCCGGCAGTTGGGTGTGTCCATTGGCGGCGCGGATGTAAGCACGCCCGGTCTGTTCCCGGTGGAGGTTGTCAATCAGAGCGGCAGCGTTCCGCCGGCGGTCGTAAACGTCGCTATTCAGCCGCGATATTCAAATGCCTCGCCGGTATCCGCCGTGACTCCGCTTGGCACACTGCCCGTCGGCACCACGCCCACATCCATCGCCATCGATCGCGCGCTCGGCCTGGCGGTGGTGGCGAATCAGGGAACAAACGACGTGACCCTGATCGACCTTACCCACCAACCCAATCCCGCAGTGGTGGTGGCCTCCCTCTGCACGGGCTCCACGGGGGCGGTGTCGGAGCCTTGTCCGGGAGCGCCTACCGGACCGATCAGCGTGGCCGTGGACGATGTGTTCCACCTCGCCCTGGTTGTCAACCGGACGGCGGAAACCTTGTCGGTCATAAATCTTCAGACGCGCACCGTCGTCGCGGCCAACGTCCCCAGCAGCCCCCCGGGCACCACCAGCAGCTCCACGAGCAACCCCAGCGTTCCCGTTGCCGTGGGAATCAATTCCGCCACGCATACCGCTCTGGTTGCCTATCAGACCAGCGGCTACGCCTCCATCTTTGCTCTGTTGCCGTCGCCGCAGGCGCCTACGTTTACCGGGATCGTCAGCATCAGCAATGGCGGGACCCCGCGCATCTCCGTATCGAACAACCTGAATTGGGCGCTGGTGACTCCCGGAGGCAGCGGCCTGTTATCCATTGTGGACCTCGGTCAGCAGACCGCGACCCCCATTGCCGCAAGCGGCGCCGCGGTCCCCGGCATATCGTGCAACTCCGGCACCGTCACGGTCACGACCACGGCCGGCAGCACCTTGCAGACCGGACAGGCCGTACTCATTAGCGGGGTGGCCAATACGAGCTTCGATGGCGTGTTCGACGTTCTTTCGGTGCTTTCCAGCACCGATTTTACCTACTCGCAATCGACCTGTGTTTCCGGACAAACCAGCGGCGATCCGGGCACCGGGGCCGCCATGGTCAGCTCCGCGTTGCCCGTGGCCGACTTGGAGACCAGTCAGACCGTCACCG
>Ga0302326_10008472_pt1 | contig 22673 bp, 22 predicted proteins | sample Palsa_T0_3_FD_202264 | JGI IMG/M metagenome (GOLD analysis project Ga0302326, IMG submission 202264) | Peat permafrost microbial communities from Stordalen Mire near Abisko, Sweden - Palsa_T0_3 | ecosystem: Environmental > Terrestrial > Soil > Palsa > Peat permafrost | place: Sweden: Abisko... | reverse complement strand
CTTTCGCACGCGGAAGCCACCCAGATCGAATCGGCACAGTACAACTTTGGTCAAGTCGAGCTTAATTACATCTCAAACCATTGGGTCTATCTCGACCACGATCAGCGCGTCAGCGCTTCAGCTGGGATGTCCTATTTGTGGGAGAAGACCACGGTCACTGCTGACTCCATCTTCGGTTCTGGCCTGCGCGCGGGATTCGCCAATACCGAACAGACACCCGCTTATACCACGGTAAATCTCGGACTCGCGCATGACTTCAATGTATCGAGTCTAGGGCTGGTGAACGGTCGGTTGTCTTTAATCAATATTTTCGACAGGGTGTATGAGATACGCGCTGGTACAGGCATTGGGGTGGGCGCACCCTCATATGGTGAACGACGCGCACTGTACGCCGGACTTAGCAAGCAGTTCTAGCTTGCGCTGTTATCTTGGCAACACTGGTTGACTTCGATCGTAATGTGCTCGAGTTCGTGGATCTCTGCTAGTAATGCCTTGTAGTATTCGGCCGGCTTTGGCTCGTGGGTGACCAGCGACACGATGCAGCCGTGACTCAGCGGGCCGAGTCGCCACACATGCAGGTCGGCAATGCGATTATCGGCATCGTTCTCGATGCGCCGCGCAATATGCGCGATGAGTTGACTGTTGTCTTCGGCATCGAGTAGTACGTGTGCTGAGCTTCTGAGCAAGCTGGCGCACCACTGCCCGATGATTGCGGCGCCGACAATGCCCATCACCGGATCCATCCAGTTCCAGCCGAGATATTTGCCGCTGACGAGCGCGATGATTGCGAGTACCGAAGTCAGTGCGTCAGCAATTACGTGCAAATATGCCGATCGCAGATTTTGGTCGTGATGATGCGCACGATCGTCCGTCGCATGTTTGTGATCATTTTGGTGTCCGAGAATCATCGCGCATGCGAGATTCACGATCAGACCGATTACCGCGACCAGAATTGCATCATTGAAGTTGATGTTTATTGGGCGCAGCAAACGCACAACCGATTGTCCGACCATGAACAGCGCGATAGAGGCTAGTATGAGTGCACTGGTGTAGCCGGCGAGCGGTCCGACCTTGCCGGTACCAAACGTGAAGCGCGTGTTATGCACGTGGTGGCGCGAAAACGCATAAGCGAACACGCCGATGCCAAGCGCGACTGCATGTGAGCTCATGTGCCAGCCGTCGGCGGTCAGTGCTAGCGATCCGGTCGCATAACCAGCGATCAATTCGATCACCATCATAATCAGCGTCAGCACAAATGCGTAGCGCGCCCGCCGCTCAGATTGTCGCTGGGTATGCGGCAGGTAATCGTGATCGTATTGCCAGTGTTGCAGCGAATGAGTATGCATATATTTATATTGGTGCACCGGAGGGGGCGCATGTAATTATAATGCCTGACCCTCGTTTAGCGCGTGACCACTATCGCCTTGATACCAAGTGACTGATTCAGCTCGTCGGCGGCTTGGTGCGCCTCGGCTTGACTCGAGTACGGCCCGGCATGAACGCGAAACAATCCATCTCCCTTCTTATAGATATGGAGAGATGCGGCCAGCGTATTGTCGAGTTGCATACGTAGCTTAGCGAGACAGTTGTCAGCATTCTCTTGCGAGCTAAACGCGCCGAGTTGCAGAAATATTCCTTGCGGTTCGGCGGTGATCGCGACAACCGGTGGTACCGATTGAGCCACAGGTGTCGCTTCCGGGGGCGTCGCTTTTATTTCCGCTGCCGAGGCGGATGGAATTAATTCTGGTATCACCGCTGGTACAACAACAGCAGCAGGGGTGGATACATCGGTAATTGAAGGAGTGGGCGCTGTAACTGGCGCGGGCGTATCGTTTCCGGCCACGTTGGTATTCAGTGGCACCTCAGTGCCAGGAATGATGGCATCGACTTCGACCAATGCTTTGCCACCGCCGAGCACGTTGAGCCTGTAAGCTGCGGCGTACGATAAGTCGATCAAGCGATCGGCAAGGAACGGCCCGCGATCATTGATGCGCACCACAACCGATTTCCCATTCTGCAAGTTGGTTACACGCGCATAACTTGGAATTGGCAAGGTCGGATGTGCGGCAGTCATTCCGTACATGTCATAAATTTCGCCCGATGCAGTTTTCTGCCCATTGTAGCGGCGCCCATACCAGCTGGCGACGCCGCGCGCCTTGTACGGCGCCAGCTCGATCATAGGCGTATAGGTCTGTCCCAGTACGGTATACGGTTTCATCGCGCCGGTCATCAGCGGCTCGATTTTCGGCACTGCATCGGGAACCTGATCGAGATTGGCTGGCGGATTGTCTCCCGGCCCATCGTTGAGATAGTAGCCGCCGCTATTCGTCGTCGAGGCAGCTGAGCCGCGCGGCGCGATGCTGCTACAGCCGGCAAGCAGCGCCGTTATGACCAAGGCAGTAACGAAATAGGTCGACGGGCGGACGGGTGACGTCATCATGATTGCACCAGTTTTTTGTGCGTTTGAATACTCATTAAAATACCAAAGCCAAGACAGATCGTCACCAGTGAGGTGCCCCCATAGCTTATTAGCGGCAACGGTACGCCGACTACCGGTAGCAGGCCGCTGACCATGCCCATATTGACAATAGCGTAAGTGAAAAAGGTGAGTGTGATCGCGCCGGCAAGCAACCGCGTGAACGGTGTCGGGGCATTAGCGGTAATCACGATGCCGCGTGCTATTGCCAGTAGAAACAGCAACAGCAGCAGCAGGCTGCCAAATAAACCGAATTCCTCGGCATAGGCGGCGAAAATAAAATCAGTGGTGGGTGCGGGCAGAAATTCGAGATATGCTTGTGTGCCATTTAGCCAGCCTTTACCAAAAATACCGCCGGAGCCGATCGCAATCATTGATTGCAATGTGTGATAGCCGGTCCCCAGCGGATCCTGCGCCGGATTAAGCAGTGTCAATATGCGTTGACGCTGATAGTCATGCAGCATCGACCACAGAAACGGCAGGCTCGCAACGGTCGCAATCACGAGTCCGACGATGATGCGCCATGACAAGTTGGCAAGAAACAGCACAAAGCAGCCGCCCGCGAAAATCAACAGCGCGGTACCGAGGTCGGGCTGCCGTACCACCAGTGCAACCGGAAGTGCCAGCAGCGCGGTCGCGATCAGATAATTTTTGACCCGCAGTGTTGCCTCGTAGTGATCGAAGTACCACGCGAGCATCATCGGCAGGACGATTTTCATCAACTCTGAAGGTTGGATGCGCGCGACTCCGATATGCAGCCATCGCCGCGCACCATTGACGACATCGCCATGCAAGGCGACGCCGATCAGCAGTGCGACGCCGATGACATACAGCGGCAGCGCGATACGCTGAAGGAACTGCGGCGGAATATTGGCAAATAGGTACATGACGGCGAGTGCAACTAGCATGTTGAAAAATTGAGCCAAGACGCGCGCCAGATTCTGGTTTGACGCGCCGTAAATTATCAACAGCCCTACCATCATCAGCAGTAGAATCGCGCCCAGCAGTTTGGCGTCGACGTGCGCGGTCAGGAAATGCCCGACGCGCCTAATCGTCGGTGTTGTGTAGATTACTCGTTTCTTCATTGCTTTCTTTCGGTTGTTTACCGAGTAAGTAGTAATCGAACACCTGGCGGGCGATCGGCGCTGCCGCATGTGCGCCGAAACCGGCATTTTCTACCACAATGGCTATCGCGATCCTCGGATTATCGGCGGGTGCGTAGCCGACATACAACGCATGGTCGCGATGGCGCGCGGAGACGCGGCTTTCAACATACTTTTCACCTTGCTTAATGGCGACCACTTGCGCGGTTCCGGTTTTGCCCGCGCTCACGTACTCGGCTCCTACGAACGATGCAGCGCTAGTACCTTCTTTATTGACTCCGATCAGGGCGTTCTTGACGACCGCAAGGTACTCGGGCTTGAGGTCTATGATGCGCGGCGGTTGTGTTGTGATAACGGTACGTCGGTGCGTCACGACGTCCTCGACGTAGTCCACGAGATGCGGACGGAACAGCACTCCGTTGTTGGCGATGGCAGCGATTGCCTGCGCGAGCTGCAGCGGAGTGTAGGCGTTGTAACCCTGACCAATGCCGACACTGATGGTTTCTCCTGGGTACCATTTCTGGTTGAAGCGGTGCATTTTCCAGTCCTGTGACGGCAGGACCCCGGTCGACTCACCATCAATATCAATATCGGTGCGACTGCCGAAACCAAACTGACGCATGAAGGTTGAGATATTGTCGATGCCGAGGTCATTGGCGAGCATGTAGTAATAGGTGTCGCATGAGAGGACCAGAGATTTGTACATGTCTACCCAGCCATGGCCGCCAACTTTGTCATCTCGAAACGTGTAGCCGCCGAATTTGAAATAACCAGGATCGAAAATCGCCTGTTCGGGACGCCGTTTGCCATAAGTGAGCGCGGCGAGTGCCATGTACGGCTTGAACGTCGATCCTGGCGGATAAGTTCCGGCCAGTGCGCGATTGACTAGCGGATGATCCGGAGAGTCGTTAAGTTCATCCCATTTCTGCGGATCAATGCCGTCCACAAACAGGTTGGGGTCGAAACCGGGTTTGGATACTAGCGCTAGTACGCCACCGGTGGCAGGTTCGATGGCGACTAGCGCACCGCGGTTGTCGCCAAACGCACGATAAACGACTTCCTGCAACTTGGCATCAAGCTTCAGAACCAGATTTCCACCGGATATCGGCGAGGTGTGAGACAACGTGCGCACCGCATGCCCATTGACATCAACCTCGACTTCAGCAATACCGGTGGTGCCATGCAAAAAACTCTCATAGCTTTGTTCAAGGCCGGACTTACCGATGTAATCGGTGCCACGATAATTGGCGTCGAGCCCGTCTGCTTGTAGTTGATCAAGCTCATCTTGATCAATTCGGCCGATGTGGCCAATCACATGCGAGAACAATTCACCCTGTGGATATTGACGGAACAGTCGCGCATTGATGGCGGCGCCGGGAAAACGGTAACTGTTGGCAAGAAAGCGGGCGACCTCTTCGTCCGACAATCGAATACGGATTGGTAGGCTTTCAACGCCTTTGCTTTCTTCGAGCAGCTTCCTGAAGCGCCGCCGGTCTTTCGGCGTGATTTCAATTACTGTCCCGAGGCCATCTATCAATGCATCAAGGTTGCTCACTTGGGCTGGCGTAATGTCGAGGGTGTAAGCTGAGTAGTTGTGAGCGAGTACCGTGCCGTTGCGGTCAGTGATAATGCCGCGGCTGGGCGCGGTCGGCGCAATTGAAATGCGATTTTCCTCAGCCAATGTTTGGTAATGACGGTGCTGCCATATCTGCAAATAAAAAAGACGCACGAACAACAAAAAGAACATGAGCAAAACGAAACCTGATAGCACTACCAGACGGGACCGGAAGTGGTAAATTTCAAGTCGTGAGTTTCGTAACTCGGTTCCTGGATTGATGACGAGCTCAGACATATTCGGAGTGGGGCTTTAGCCGTTGCGGTAGCGTGAGCAGGTAACTTGCCGCCGGCCACAACAAGCCCCCAACGAAGCTGCCGGCGAAATAGCTGATTCCAGGTAATTCGGTGCCGACAATAATGCGAACTGCGAGCACGATCAAATCCGTCATCAGCAGCAGCGGAATCACGTGCAGTATCTGGTCTCTCATCGTGAACCTCAGAACGCGCCGATGCAACACGATGCCGGCATAAGCGAGTACCGAATAAGCTAGCGCGTGTTGACCGAACAGCGTACCGTTGGCAACGTCCATCAATAGTCCGAGCAACCATGCGGCCGTAAAGCCGAAGCGGCGTGGCTGATGGAGGCACCAATAGAGCACTGTAAGAGATACGAAGTCGGGGACCACCTTAATTATCGATTGCGGCCACGGCAGCAGGTTCATGAGCAGTGCGATCAGCAGCGACGCTATGATGAACGTCGTCCTGACTGGCGTAATGACTTCACGTGATTTGGCGGTACGTTGTGACATTATTTGTCTTTGTTTTTTTTCTTTACAGAGTCTGGATTTTCTTCCTGGGGCGGTCGTGGGGGCGTGGTGTTATCTATGTCCAGAATCAGCACTTGTGTGTGATTGGCTACGCCGGCCAGAGGCTTGCAGATAATGCGCGCAAACAATTCGGCAGGATTCCGCTCAACATCGACTACTACCGCGACCGGAAGTCCGGCCGGATAAATTCCGTCTATCCCCGACGTCACGAGCTGATCGCCTACCTGAAAGTCAGCGTTGAGCGGAATGAATTTGAGTTCAAGCTGACCGTCGGCGCCGTGACCGGCAAGCACGGCGCGCTGACTGTTGCGTAAATTCTGCACGGAAACCATGTGCTGCTTGTCGGTAATCAACGTGACTTCTGCAAGCCACGGATATAAACGTGTGACCTGTCCAATCAACCCGGCCTGATCAATTACCGGTTGGCCCGCCTTGATTTGTTGCTGCGCCCCCTTGTCGATGACAATTTTCTTGATGAAGGGATCGTGTTCCGAGTAGACAATCTCGGCAGCGGCGATGCCGGTGGAATAATGTCCGCGTATTCCAAGCAGTTCGCGCAAATGCGCGTTCTCCAGTTCGAGTGCGCGGTATTTCTGCAAAGTGGCGGCATCGTGCAAATGTTGCTCCGCTAAGCGGTCATTTTCCGTGCGCAGCATCCCACGCGTTATGAAAAATTCGCTGAGATGAACTGCTAGCACGCCCGGCGCGTTAGCCAGACGTTGCAGTGGATAGAGCGTGAGTGCGATGACTTGGCGCGTGCCGCCGAGGTACTTATAGCGGGCGTCGGTGATCAGCAACGCAATGGACAGTAGCGAGCACAGTAACAAACGAACGAGCGGGGCGGGACCGTGTTTGAAAAATGGTGGTAGGATTTGTTCCATTACAAGCAAAGCGGCAAAGCGAGAAGGATTTTGAAACGGCAGTTTTCCGCCTCACGCTTCACACTTCGCCTTCCGCCACAATCACTCTTCCGCAAAAAGACTGCCGAGCTGTTCGATATTCTCAAGCGCTCTGCCGGAGCCACGCACCACGCAAGTCAGGGGATCCTCGGCGACGATCACCGGCAACCCGGTTTCTTCCATAAGTAGACGGTCAAGGTCGCGCAGCAGTGCGCCGCCGCCGGTTAACACCATGCCTTTTTCGGCGATATCGGCGGCGAGTTCAGGTGGTGTTTGCTCAAGCGCGGCTTTGACGGTGCCGATGACGTTGTTGAGAGGTTCCGTCAACGCTTCCAGAATTTCGTTCGATGAAATCGTGAAACTGCGCGGAATACCTTCCGCCAGATTGCGGCCCTTGACTTCCTTTTCGCGAACTTCGGAACCTGGAAACGCCGAGCCAATTTCTTTTTTAATCAGTTCGGCGGTGGTTTCACCGATCAGCATGCCGTAATTGCGGCGGATGTAGTTGATGATCGCTTCGTCAAATTTGTCACCGCCGACGCGTGCGGAACCTTTGTAAACCAATCCGCCAAGCGAGGTGACACCGACTTCGGTGGTGCCGCCGCCGATATCCACGACCATCGAGCCGGTCGCCTCGGCGACCGGAAGATCTGCGCCAATAGCTGCTGCCATCGGTTCTTCGATTAGATAGACTTTGCTTGCGCCGGCACTCTCCGCTGCCTCTCTGATGGCGCGCCGTTCGACCTGAGTCGAACCACAAGGCACGCAGATGATGATGCGCGGACTTGGCGAGAACAATCTTGAATCATGGACCTTTTTGATGAAGAACTTGATCATCTGCTCGGTCACAGTGAAGTTGGCGATCACGCCGTCTTTCATCGGACGGATAGCAGTGATGTTACCGGGCGTGCGTCCGAGCATTTGCTTCGCGGCGAGCCCGACTTCCTGAATCACTTTTTTGCCGTTCGGGCCGCCTTCTTGCCGAATCGCCACTACCGAGGGTTCGTCGAGTACGATGCCTTTACCGCGTACATAGATAAGTGTGTTGGCAGTACCGAGATCAATGGCGAGATCGTTGTTGAAGTAGCCGTTTAAAAAACCAAACATAACTGACTGTTTCCGAAAGAAGATGAAATCGCTTGAACAGGCTTGATATGATACTCTACTGCGCCTGATTTTTTCCATAGATATATGGCATTTTCCCCCGACGACGTCGACCGCATAGCGCATCTTGCCCGTATCGAAATCGAGCCGTGCGACACCGAACAGATGCTCGCCCAATTGACCGGCATTTTCGGGCTGATCGAGCAGATGCAATCGGTCAGCACCGATGGTGTCGAGTCGATGGCGCACGCGCGTGATGTGACACTGCGGTTGCGAGACGACAAGGTGACCGAGCCGAACCAGCGCGCGGCCTTTCAGGAGGGGATTGCTCCCCAAGTCGAGGCTGGGCTCTATCTGGTGCCCAAGGTTATTGAGTGAGCGGGGGCACAACGGGTGTATGCCCGATGCAATCAGCCTTCCTGGTATCCAATGCTGAATTTCACAATTAGGCAATTAGGCGCCGAACTGGCCGCCAAGCGCGTTTCCAGCGACGAAGTGGCGCGCTATTTCCTCCAGCGCGCTGGCGCATTGGGCAAGGTGCTCAATGTTTTTATCTCCTTCGACGAGGAAAAAACCCTTACCCAGGCACGCGCCGCCGATGCGCTGATTGCAGCCGGTAAAGCCACGCCGTTGACCGGTGTGCCGATTGCTCACAAGGACATCTTTTGCGCCAAAGGGTGGCGGACGACCTGCGGTTCGAAAATGCTGTCGAACTTTACGGCGCCGTACGACGCGCATGTGATCGAACGCTGCAACGCGGCGGGTGCGGTGATGCTAGGCAAGACCAACATGGACGAATTCGCAATGGGCTCGTCTAACGAAACCTCGTTCTATGGCCCAGTCAGAAATCCATGGAATATGGAAACCGTATCAGGTGGGTCGTCGGGCGGCTCGGCGGCGGCAATCGCCGCCAGAATCGCACCGGCGGCAACTGGCACCGACACTGGCGGCTCAATTCGTCAGCCGGCAGCTTTGTCGGGGGTGTGCGGTTTGAAGCCGACCTACGGTGTGTGCTCGCGCTACGGCATGATTGCATTTGCGTCGAGTCTCGACCAGGCGGGGCCATTTGCAAAAACTGCCGAGGATATTGCGCTGTTGCTCAATGCGATGGCAGGGTTCGATGCACGCGATTCAACCAGCCTTGAGCGCGCGTCAGAAGATTACACGCGCGATTTGGCACAATCGATCAAGGGACTACGCATCGGGCTACCCAAAGAATTTTTTGCCGACGGCATCGCGCCGGATGTAGCACGCGCAATAGAGCAGGCGATCGCCGAATTCAAGAAACTTGGTGCAGTGGTGATCGAGGTGTCATTGCCGAATATGAAGCTGTCGGTGCCAGTCTATTACGTGCTGGCACCAGCGGAAGCATCTTCCAACCTAGCGCGTTACGATGGCGTGCGCTATGGCTATCGCGCGCCCGCATATGGTGATTTGATTGACATGTACAAGAAAACGCGCGCGCAGGGTTTCGGTGCCGAAGTCAAACGCCGTATCCTGATCGGCACCTACGTACTATCGCATGGTTATTACGATGCCTATTACCTCAAAGCACAAAAGTTGCGCCGGCTGATTGCCGACGATTTTGTCAATGTGTTCAAGCAATGCGACGTGATTCTCGGCCCAACCAGCCCGACCACGGCTTTCAAAATCGGGGAAAAAACTGCCGACCCGGTACAGATGTACTTGTCCGATATCTATACGATTGCAGTCAATCTCGCGGGTCTCCCCGGCATGTCCATTCCATGCGGATTTGATGGAAATGATTTGCCAGTTGGGTTGCAAATCATTGGCAATTATTTTGCCGAGGCGCGTATGCTCAACATTGCGCATCAATACCAACAGGCGACTGATTGGCATATGCGCATGCCGCCGGAAACAGCAGCATGAAATGGGAAACCGTCATCGGACTCGAGACCCACGTCCAACTGTCGACGGCATCGAAGATATTTTCCGGCGCCCCAACCGCATTCGGTGCTGCGCCGAATACGCAGGCGAGTGGGGTTGATATCGCGCTGCCCGGCGTGCTGCCGGTATTGAACAAGGGCGCGGTTGAACGTGCGATCCGCTTCGGCCTCGCGGTTAACGCAACGATCAACCGCCGTTCGGTATTTGCACGCAAGAATTACTTCTATCCCGATCTGCCCAAGGGTTATCAGATCAGCCAGTACGAGCTACCAATCATCTCGGGAGGGACACTCGATATCGTCATTGGTGGGCAGCAGAAAACAGTTCGCTTGACACGTGCCCATCTTGAGGAAGACGCCGGTAAGTCGCTGCATGAAGATTTTCGCGGCATGAGCGGCGTTGATCTAAATCGCGCCGGCACACCGCTGCTAGAAGTTGTTTCCGAGCCGGATATGCGCTCGGCGGCTGAGGCTGTAGCTTACGCCAAAATGCTGCATTCACTTGTGCGCTGGATTGGCATTTGCGACGGAAACATGCAGGAAGGGTCGTTCCGTTGCGATGCCAATGTCTCGATTAGGCCGATGGAATCTAAAACACTCGGCACGCGTTGCGAGATCAAGAATCTCAATTCGTTTCATTTTCTTGAACAGGCGATCGCATTCGAGGTGCGACGCCAGATCGAAGTACTAGAGGATGGCGGCATTGTTGTGCAGGAAACTCGGCTTTACGATCCGGACAAAAACGAAACGCGCACGATGCGCTCGAAGGAAGACGCGATGGACTACCGCTATTTTCCTGACCCCGATTTGCCTCCACTTGAAGTGTCGGAGCAATGGATATCCGAAATCGGAAAAACATTAACCGAATTGCCAGGAAAATATCGTAAGCGTTTTGTCGAGGAATATGAATTTACTAATGAAATGGCGTATGTGCTTACGCAAGATAAGATAAGAGCGGATCATTTTGATGCATTCTGGAGGCGTTTACTGGAGCTTACGTCCAATGTTGACCGGTTGGAGAGGGTTCAAGCCGCCAATTGGGCAATGGTGAAAATTGGAGCAGCGATAAATCGATCGGGGTTGAAAATTGAAACATTACCACCGGTATCTTTGGCGACTCTAGTTGCGCGAATTTTGGACGGAACCATTAGCCACAAAATTGCTGAAGAGGTGTTCGGTATTATTTGCGCGGGAGAGTATAACGTCGATGCTATTATCGATGAACGTGAACTCAGGCAGATTTCCGATGCTGGAATAATCGAAAAAATCGTCGCCCAGGTAATTGCTGCCAATCATAAATCTGTCGAGGAATTCAAGGCTGGAAAAGAAAAAGCGTTCAACGCACTGGTCGGACATGTAATGAAGGCGACCCAAGGCAAGGCCAACCCGGCGCAAGTCAACGAACTGCTCAGGAAAAAACTCAGCGGGTAAATTCGCCGAGTGGTGACGCGGTTATTGTTTTGTCGCCGGTTGGTCGCCGGTCAGTTGAATGAAACGCTGCTTGAGATCGTCGTATTTCTGATTGATATCGATGATTTCCTGTTTTTTTGCGGCGATCTGTTGATCAGTTTTTGTTTTATCCGCAGTAGCCCGCTCCAACTCTTCTTGAACTATATCCGGCACGGGTTTATTGCTCTTATTGTAGCTGTCGGCGCGCGCTTGCACCTGGGCCAAGCTGGCATCGGCAAGTGTTTTATTAGTCTGCAGCAACTCGAGGTTTGACTGCGCAAGCTGGAGGTCGCGGTCGCGCTTGAGGTCAATTTCCTGCGGCGTAGTAAAGGTATCGAGCAATGCCTTGTCCTTGCGTCGCTGGTCTTCCTCTTTGTGCAGTTCTTTCTGCTTGCGGTCTTCCTCTTCCTGCGCCGCTTTCATCTGTTCCGGTGTCAACATTGCATCAGTATTTTTGACAGTGATACCTTCCTGATCGAGGGTCTTGCTTGCATTGTCTTGATACTCAGGCGGGATTGAGTCGCCACAGCCAATAGTTTTTCCGGTCTTGTCTTTCCAGCATACGATTTTTCCTGATCCACCGGATTGGGCAAATGCATGGTGGCCAGTCACGAAAAGGAAAGCAAGCGATACCGCTATTAGCAAGCTGGAATTACGCATGGGCAGCGACACCAAATTTCTCCCGGTATTGATTGACCGCTTCCAAATGAGCGGAAAACTGATTATTCGTTTGCAAGTATTCGACCAAATCGCTGAGCGTGGCGATGCTGATGACCGGTATATTATATTTATGTTCGACCTCTTGCACTGCCGACAGCTCGTCGCCGCCGCGCTCCATGCGATCAAGCGCTATCGCGAGCCCGCACGGCGTCGCACCGGCAGCGCGGATCAATTCGATCGATTCGCGCACCGAAGTACCGGCTGAAATCACATCGTCCACGATTAACACGCGGCCTGCGAGTGCTGCGCCGATGACGCTTCCGCCTTCGCCGTGGTCCTTGACTTCCTTACGGTTGTAGCTGAAATGAACGTTATGGCCGTGCTCCGCGAGCGCGACGGCGATGGCCGCAACCAGCGGGATACCTTTATAGGCAGGCCCGAACAAGATATCGAATGCGATGCCCGCGTCGAGTATCGCCTTCGCGTAAAATCCAGCGAGTTGTTTAAGCGCCAGGCCATCGTGAAACAGTCCGGCATTGAAAAAATACGGAGACATGCGTCCGGCTTTGGTTTTGAATTCCCCAAAACAGAGCACTTTCTGTGCCAATGCGAAACGGATAAATTCGCGCTTGTGGTCGGCCAGCATATGGAGCGGGAAACTATGAATAAAAGCTTATAGCACAATATGATACGCGTAATCACCCTTAACCTCAATGGCATCCGCTCGGCAACGAGAAAGAACCTGTTTACATGGCTGCCGCGTCAAAAAGCCGACGTAGTAAGTGTGCAGGAACTCAAGGCGCAGCGGACAGACATGACTGAAGCGATGCTCGTGTGCGGCCCGCTACACGGGTATTTTCATTGTGCGGAGAAAAGGGGCTACAGCGGTGTTGCCTTATACGCGAAGCGCGAACCCGACCGCGTGCGCGAAGGATTCGGCATTCGTGAGCACGACGCCGAAGGCCGATACCTGCGCGCCGATTTTGGCAAACTATCGGTGATTTCGGTCTATCTGCCGTCAGGGTCGAGCGGTGCGCACCGACAGACGATGAAATTCAAATTCATGGACGATTTTTATCCGCACCTAAAGGCGCTACTGAAAGAAAAGCGTGAATTTATACTGTGCGGCGACTGGAACATCGCGCACAATGAAATCGATTTAAAAAACTGGCGCGGCAATCGAAAGAACTCGGGTTTTCTTCCAGAAGAACGTGAATGGTTAGGTAAAATATTCGACGAACTCGGCTGGGTGGATGTCTATCGCCGTCTACATCCGGGTACCACCGGCGCAGCCTACACGTGGTGGAGCAACCGCGGTCAGGCGTGGGCGAAGAACGTCGGTTGGCGCATTGACTATCAAATTGCGACACCCGGCATCGCCGCGTGCGCAGTCAAGGCAAAAGTGTACAAGGAGCAGCGCTTTTCCGATCACGCACCGCTGACAATTGATTACGATTATGTATTGAGCTGATAGTTTGATTAATGAACAGGTTTATTAGGCTGCTCACCGTTCCATGGTGCGACTTTGAAGAGGAGCACCATGCCGGGCAATGCGAGCAATGTACACAGTAGGAAAAAATCAAACCACCCAATGCGCTCGACAATCCAGCCGGTCGCCGCATTGATGATGACACGGGGTACAGCGGCGAGGCTAGTAAACAGCGCAAACTGAGTCGCGGTATAGAGCGGATTAGTCGCGCGTGCGATAAACGCGACGAATGCGACGGTGCCGAGCCCGACCCCGAGTGCTTCAAATGCAATTGCGATAGCAAGCGCGATGCGATCACCGGGTAATTGACTCAATGCCGCGAGTCCGAGAATGGACACGACCTGCACCACGCCAAACAGCCATAGCGCGCGGTTTATGCCGAGCCTCACCATCCATAGGCCGCCAAGCATGCCGCCGATTACACTCGGCCATAGGCCGGCGTTTTTGGCGATCAGGCCGATTTCGGATTTGGAAAAACCCATGTCAAGATAAAACGGCGTCGCCAGAGCAGTTGCCATGCTGTCGCCGAGCTTGTACAGAAAGATGAACGCGAGCGTCAGCAGAGCCGTGCGCCAGCCAGCACGCGTGATGAACTCATGAAACGGTTCGATGACTGCCGTGCGCAGACTCTTCGGAATCGCGCCATCGATTTTCGGTTCACTAACCATCAGCGTCATTGCGATGCCGGGCAGCATGAACAGTGCGGTCACCAGATAAACGCCGTGCCACGACAGATGGTCGGCCAGCACCAACGCGAGCGAGCCAGGCACTAATCCCGCAACACGATAAGCGTTGACATGGATCGCATTACCGAGGCCGAGCTCGGCGTCGGCGAGAATTTCGCGGCGATAAGCGTCGAGCGCTATGTCCTGCGTCGCGCCGAACAGCGCGACCGCAAACGCGAGCCAGGCGATAGCCCATAAATCCTGTGCGGGTTCGAACACGCCGAATAGCGCAATGGCGGTCACCAGCACGATTTGCGTGACCAACATCCAGCTGCGCCGCCGTCCGAATTTGCCGAATGCATAGCGGTCCACCAGCGGCGCCCACAGGAACTTCCATACGTAAGGCAGCTGGATCAACGTGAACAGCCCGATTTCCTTGAGATCGATGTGCTCGGAGCGCAGCCACGCCGGCACCAGCGCAATCAAGGTATATAGCGGCAGTCCCGAGCTGAAGCCAGTGAACACACAAATCAGCATGCGCCGGTTGTACAGCGCTTGCCGCCATGTTTCGTGAGTGCCGGGCGTCGCGGCCATTGCGCGCCTAGCCGCGCTCGAAGTGATAAACGGCGAGACTGCCGAGCAGATTGGGCAGCAATCTTACAATGCTGCCGTCGCGAATGACGATGCGTTCGAGGATGCGTACGCCGTGAACGGCGCAGAAGCTCTCGAAATCGGCTACCGTGCAGAGATGGATGTTCGGTGTGTCGTACCAATTATAGGGCAGGTTGTCCGACACCGGCATGTTGCCAAACACGACTTGCAGTCGGTTGCGCCAATAGCCGAAATTAGGAAAGGTGACGATGCCTTGCCGGCCGACACGCAGCATTTCCTGCACTACGTATTCGCTATTCCTTACCGCCTGCAGCGTTTGCGACAGGATCACATAATCGAACGAATTGTCGGCGAAGTCGGATAGTCCGCGCTCGATATCGCCTTGCAATACGTTAATGTTGTGCTTGACGCAAGTGAGGACGCCGTCGTTGTCGATCTCGACGCCATAACCGGAAGTACTGCGCTGCTCGGCGAGATATCGCAGCAGGGCACCATCACCACAACCGAGGTCAAGAATGCGTGCGCCGGGCTGAATCCAGCCTGCAATTGCGGAAAAATCAGCGCGACTCAGCAAATGTGCGTTCATGGCGTAATGTTTTCCAAGTAGCTGCGCAAGATCGCATGATAGTGCGCATCTTCCATCAAAAACGAATCATGACCGTGTGCGGATGTGATCTCTGCGTACGATACGTCAAGATGGTTGTCGAGCAGCGCGCTGACTATTTCACGCGAGCGCGCCGGACTGAAGCGCCAATCGGTGGTGAACGAAACAACCAGAAATTTCGCGCGTGCTTTCGCCATCGTCGCGCTGAGATCGCCATTGCACTCGCGCGCGGGATCGAAGTAATCAAGCGCACGGGTCATCAGCAGATAGGTATTGGCGTCAAAATAGTCGGCGAATTTGTCACCCTGATAACGCAAATACGATTCGATTTGGAATTCAACGTCGAAGCCAAACTTAAGGTTGCCTTCACGCAATTCACGGCCGAATTTTGACGCCATCACGTCATCCGACAGATAGGTGATGTGGCCGAGCATGCGTGCAAGCCGCAGACCGCGCCGCGGCACTACGTTGTGTTCGTAGTAATGGCCGCCGTGAAAATCGGGATCGGTCAGGATGGCCTGCCGTGCGACGTCATTGAATGCGATATTCTGCGCGGTGAGCTTAGATGCGGCAGCGATGACCAACGCATGACGGATGCGTTCCGGATAGGTGATGGTCCAGCGCAGCGCCTGCATGCCGCCGAGACTGCCTCCGATTACCGCAGCCCAGGCGTCAATACCGAGACGGTCGGCGAGTTGTGCTTGCGCATGCACCCAGTCGATGACCGTGACAACTGGAAAATCCGCGCCCCATGGTTTACCGGTAACGGGATTGCTCGTCGAGGGTCCGGTCGAACCGTGGCAGCCGCCAAGATTATTGACGCCAACGATGAAGAAGCGGTCGGTATCGAACGGCTTGCCGGGGCCGACGATGTTGTTCCACCAGCCGACGTTTTTCGGGTCGCCGGCATAGCTACCGGCGACATGGTGCGACCCCGAAAGCGCGTGGCAGATCAGGATCGCGTTCGATTTTGCTGCGTTGAGCGTGCCGTAAGTTTCATAGACTAGTTCATAGTCAGACAACGTTACGCCGCAACGCAGCGCGAGCGGTTTTGTAAAGCGCGCGCGCTGCGGTGTGACAATGTTTACCGAACCTGTTTTCACGTCATCCATAAGCAAAAACCCGGTGCGCTTGCGCTGCACCGGGTTGAAGAAAACTCTTGTCTCTTTAGCCGGATTTATAAGGCGCCCGCAATCTGAAATCAAATCGGCGCGACAGCTGACTGACGCCAACATTAGACCGCCGCAGCTGCGTTGTCAAATCAGGCGTTGAGCTTCGATAGTAGCGAACGCAATTTCTTAGGGTCTACGGCGCGCAACATTTTTCTCGCCTGTGGTTCGAGTTCCTGCAAATCGGATTTCAGGATTTGCTGCTTAATTTCAAGTAGTCGCACCGGATGCATCGAGAACCGGCGCAATCCGAAACCGAGCAGCAGCCTAGTTAACTGCGGATCACCGGCCATTTCACCACATACTGCAATCGGCTTGGCGGCGACATTGGCGGTCTTGATGACTTGCGCGATCAGCCGTAAAACTGCCGGATGCAACGGGTCATAAAGATGGGATACGGTGTCGTCGGTGCGGTCAATTGCTAGTGTGTACTGAATCAGATCGTTGGTGCCGATCGACAGGAAGTCGAGTTTCCTGATAAAGGCATTGAGCACCAGCGCTGCAGCCGGGATTTCAATCATGCCGCCGATCTCGACACCGCTGTCGTACTGGATGCCGCGGTCTTCGAGATCATGTTTGGCCTGCGCGATGTAGCCGAGTGTCTGGTTGATCTCCGCCGCGCTCATTAGCATTGGAATTAGAATCTTGGTTTTCCCGTAATGTGACGCTCGCAAAATCGCGCGCAATTGGATCAAAAACATTTCTGGCTCATTGAGTGACAACCTGATCGCGCGCAAACCAAGCGCTGAAGCGGCCGCTACTGCGTCACCGGCAGAGCTGATTTGCTTGTCGGCACCCAGATCGTAAGTGCGAATTGTGACTGGCAGGCCGCTCATTCCTCGTACCACCTTGCGGTACGCCTCAAACTGTTCATCTTCTCCGGGTGAGTCATCGCGGTTCAGGAACAGAAATTCAGTGCGGAACAGGCCGATGCCGGCGGCACCGTTTTCCAGCGCTTGGCCGACATCTTCCGGTAGCTCGATATTGGCCTGCAAATCAATTTCGGTACGATCGAGCGTGATCGCGCGTGTATCGCGCAACCCCTTCAGCTTTTTTCGCACCTGTTCCCACTGGTACTGGCGTTGCTTGTATTCTGTAAGTGCCTGCGGATCTGGATCGACAATCACGACACCCTGTGTGCCGTCAACAATCAATAGATCATTTTCCACGATCAATTGCCGCGCATGATGCAAAGCAACGATCGAAGGAATATTCAGGCTGCGCGCAACAATTGCGGTATGCGATGTAGTGCCGCCAAGGTCAGTAACAAAGCTCGCGAACTGATGTTGCTTGAATTGAATCACGTCAGCTGGCGACAAATCGTGTGCGACCAGAATCAAACTTTCCCTGCTGTCTGACACTGGTACCGGCGCATATCCAGGTTGCCCGAGTAAAGTTTTCATCACGCGCTCGGCGACCTGAACCACATCCGACTTGCGTTCGTGCAGATAACCATCTTCGATCTTATTGAATTGTTCAAGCAACGCGTCGGTTTGTACCTTGAGTGCCCATTCCGCGTTGCAATGCTCGGTTGCGATAATGTCGCGTGGTGTTTTCGACAGCGTCGTATCATTGAGGATCATCAAGTGCAGATTCAGAAAAGCGCCAAACTCCTGCGGAGCATTAGACGGAATCTGCGCCCGCAATTCCTCAAGTTCGTGCTGCACAGTGGCAAGTGCGGCATCAAAGCGTACCACTTCGGCGGCAATTTTATTTTTGGGAACCAGATAATGCGCAACCTCTAGTCCGGCGCGCGACAAAAGGTGGGCACGTCCGATTGCAATGCCACCGGATACGGGAACGCCATGCATGCTGAAACTCATAAACTTGGAACCGAGTGTTGAGCGTTAGACGTGCTAAGTTACCGAGAAGCGGGCTCCAATTCAACACTTAACATAGTTTGGATGGAACGTAAGCTATTCGCCTTCGCCGAAACAGTCAGAAATCAGGACAGTGATGGCGCTCATTGCCGCCGCTTCGTCGGAACCGACGGTTTCAATGCCGATGACGGCGCCCTTGGCGGCGGCTAACATCATCACGCCCATAATGCTTTTGGCGTTGACGCGCTTGCCGTTACGGGTTAGCCAGATGTCGCTTTTGAACTGACCGGCGAGTTGCGTGAGCTTGGCCGATGCGCGTGCGTGCAGGCCAAGCTTGTTGATGATTTCAACTTCCCGTTGCAGCATTGTGTAACTTGAATATTGGCACCCGCATCACGCCTTCGCAACCACCGCTGATGGCCTTGGTAACGATCAATTGCAGCTCACGGTCGCGGTAATTCAGCACTCGTATCAGCATCGGCAGGCTGACGCCTGCCACCGCTTCTATTTTCCCAGGCACTACTAGTTTGGATGCGATATTGCATGGTGTGCCACCGAACATGTCGGTCAGAATCAGCACGCCATCCCCGGCGTCAAGTTCCTTGATCAGCAAACGTGCTTGCGGCAACAGCAGCGTCGGATCATCCTGTGCAGTTATTCCCAGCTGATTTACGCGTACCGGGCGTTTGTTCAGCACATGGCTTGCGCAATGGATCAGACTTTCGCCCAGAGTGCCATGACTGATGATCAGTATGCCTATCATGTTCATCTGCAGTAATGAAATTTACGCGGCGGGGATTCTAACACCGCGCCACTCTAATCTATATGGGGGGATTGAACCACTTTTTCCAGCGTGTCCAGCATCATACCGGCAACGTTGAAGCCCGTCTGCTCGGTAATCTCCTGGAAGCAGGTCGGGCTGGTTACGTTGATTTCAGTCAGCCAGTCACCAATCACATCAAGTCCGACCAATAGCAATCCTTGCGCAGCCAATTGCGGGCCGATGGTTTCCGCGATTTCGCGGTCACGTACCGTAAGTTCACGCGCAATGCCGGTGGCACCTGCAGACAGATTGCCGCGTGTTTCACCTGGCCGCGGAATGCGCGCAAGCGCGTAAGGGACTGGTTTGCCGCCGATCAGTAGCACGCGTTTGTCGCCCGCGGTAACCTCGGAAATGAAACGCTGCGACATCACGGTGCGTTGCCCATAATGCGAGACGGTCTCGATGATGACGTTGAGATTGGGATCATTGCGTTGCACGCGGAATACCGAAATTCCGCCCATGCCGTCCAGTGGTTTCAAAATAATGTCGGAATGCGTAACTAAAAATTCATGGATCAGCTCGATGCGACGCGTAATAAGTGTCGGTGGCACGAACTCAGGAAAGCGTGCAATAGACATTTTTTCGTTGTGGTCTCGAATAGCGCGCGGATCATTGAAAACACGCGCACCTTGGGCTTGCGCGAGTTCGAGGAGATAGGTGCTGTAGATGTACTCCATATCAAAAGGTGGATCCTTGCGCATCAGGACGGCATCGAAAGCCGTAAGCGGCGATATTTGCGGCGCGTCGGCGTGATACCAGACGCTGGCATTTTCAACCAACTGTAAACGTTGGGTGTGTCCGGTAACCCTGCCGGCGCTCCACACTAGGCCTTCCTGCTGCAATGCGTGGACTTCATGTCCGCGCACCGTAGCTTCCCGCATCATTGCGTAGGTCGAATCCTTCTGAATTTTCAGGGATTCGAGCGCATCGGTAATAAATGCGAATTTCATCAGTACGACGTAATTGTCTGTGGTTCGGCGACAGCACCTTGCCGGCTTGTATCTGACGTTTGTACAAGCTCGAGTGCTGCGGCGGCGAGTGCGAGGCGTGCGATGACACCATAAGTATAAAAACGGTTCGGCGGGCAGCCCGGATCGTCGGGATCGGGCAATGAACAAGGTTGTTCGAATGCGAGCGGCACGAAGTGCATACCCGGCGCGTTGAGGTTTTCATCTTGGCCACGGCTGGTATGTACGCGGTAGAAGCCGCCGACCACGAAATGATCAATCATGTACACGACAGGCTCGGCGATGGCGTCACCGATGGATTCGAAGGTATAAACGCCTTCTTGTACCAGCACATCGTGAACCTCCAGTCCCTCCTTGACCACCGCCATTTTGTTGCGTTGCTTGCGATTTAATTCGCGTACTTCGGAGGGGTCCTTGACAGTCATGATTCCCATGCCATAGGTGCCGGCATCGGCTTTCACGATTACAAATGGTTTCTGCTTTATTCCGTATTCGAGATATTTGGTGCCGATATCGTCGAGGACTTCGGACACGTATCCTTCGAGACATTCTTCTCCCTTGCGCTCACGAAAATCAATGCGACCGCATTTCTCGAAGTACGGATTGATCAGCCACGGGTCGATGCCGATCAATTGTGCAAACTCAGTCGCAATTTCCTTATACGCGGCGAAGTGATTGGATTTTCGCCGGACTGCCCAGCTGGCATGAAGCGGCGGCAACACCGGCTGTTCTAGATTGCGCAGAATGTCTGGAACGCCTGCAGAAAGATCATTGTTAAGCAATACGACACAGGGATCGAAACCCTTGACTGCCAATCGGTTGCCGTCGCGAACTAACGGCTCAAAGCGTAATCGTCCTCCGCTATTCGGTAATTCGATTTCGGTCGGCTGGGTTAAGCCGGGCAACAGGCTCCCGATACGCACGTTCATTCCGGCGTTGCGCAAGATCTTTTGAAGGGCCGCGATGTTTTGCAGGTAGAACGTATTTCTCGTATGGTTTTCCGGGATCAACAAAGCGCCACGGGCATCTGGGCAGATTTTTTCGATCGCAACCATTGCTGCTTGTACGCACAGCGGGTAAAAATCCGGGTTCAGGTTATTGAAGCCCCCTGGAAACAAATTGGTGTCCACCGGCGCGACTTTAAAACCGCTATTTCGCAAATCGACCGATGCGTAAAAAGGCACCGTATATTCCTGCCACCGGCTACGCAGCCACCGTTCGGTGGCGGGCATGGCCCGCAGGATTTGCCATTCCAAATCCTGCAGCATGCCGTCAAGCGCGGTAGTAAGACGAGGCACGTCGTTCATCACGTTCACCGTTTGCTTGGAGGGCGGCTATTGTAGCAAACGTGATTACCGTACCAGAACTGGTAGTTCAGGGCGCTATGCCAGCCACGTCAGCCGCATAAAAAGAAACGGACGCGGTGACAATCGCGTCCGTTTCAGTGTGCGACTACGAATAAAAGAGCGGAATCAGTAGTTGTAGGCCTTTTCACCGTGATCGGCAACGCCCACAAGACCTTCCATTTCTTGTTTTTCCTTTATAACGCGTCCGCGCCGCTTTCGCCGGTGCGGATGCGATAAACCTGCTCAAGATCGAAAACGAAAACCTTCCCATCGCCAATCTTGCCGGTGTTGGCGGATTTTTCGATCGCTTCAACCACCTGGTCAAGCTGCTCGCTTTTAATCGCAGCTTCGATTTTGACTTTCGGTAGGAAATCAACCACGTACTCGGCACCGCGATAGAGCTCGGTATGGCCTTTTTGTCGCCCGAATCCCTTGACCTCGGTAACAGTAATGCCTTGCACGCCGATTGCGGAGAGTGCTTCACGCACCTCGTCAAGCTTGAATGGCTTGATAATGGCAGTGACTAATTTCATGATTTGTCTCCTTTCCCTACCTAATAGGGCCTAAATCGATACCCAAAATATCTCCACTGCGGGAGAGATCCCCTCTCTTCGCCCGCATTGGAGTGTTGCATGACAACCCAGTAAATTTAACTGCTAGGAAGCATTCCTTACGCGGAAGAGGGCCCCTCTTGTTGGCGAGAGCTTCCTCTATAGTCCGCGCGGAATGTGATGTTCGAAAAACTTAGTAAATGATACCTGTCTCAAGCATGGCACGGGCTTGGGAAGTGCTATTACCGTCGTCGCTGAAGACGTCTCCCGCTGTCGAACTGTTCGCCTCAATATATGAAAGTTCGAAGCGGCCGAAGAATATCTTGTCTTGGTAAGTAGGCGTTATTGTAAATGACCAAGCCTTGCTGCCGGGACCATAGAGCAAGTTAGTTGCGCCACTCGTAGACTCGTACTCCGCACGCACCGGTAGGCTCCAGTTGGAGTTGAAAGCGTAATTCACTAGCAGTGATGTACCCCAAGCGTCCGCACTAGATACAACAAAGGGAACGCCAAAGGCGGTAAAGTTATTGCTCTGGACCTCTTGATATTGAAGCATCGGTTCAATGGTCCAAGCGCCGGATGTATGCGTGTAGATCAGGTTGTACATCGAACCGTTATTCTGAGGCACCAAAGCGCTGTTGATG
>Ga0302326_10008471_pt1 | contig 22674 bp, 24 predicted proteins | sample Palsa_T0_3_FD_202264 | JGI IMG/M metagenome (GOLD analysis project Ga0302326, IMG submission 202264) | Peat permafrost microbial communities from Stordalen Mire near Abisko, Sweden - Palsa_T0_3 | ecosystem: Environmental > Terrestrial > Soil > Palsa > Peat permafrost | place: Sweden: Abisko... | reverse complement strand
TCCACGAATTTCCCGAAAAAAAATAGTTAACGATCGATCGGTCTTTCGCTTTGGTAACAACCCGGCGATTTTAAGGCCCTCACTTCCGACCCGGGACGTTGGTTCCCTCCTGCCGGGTTTGAAATGAAATCAGCGTTTCGTCCAAGGTCAGATTATCTTCATTGAAATCGTTGATCCATTTATCGATCAGCTTGGGCGTGATCATTTCCACATTCAATCCGGCGTCCAGCCCTATACCAAAATCAATGGAGGGATCAAGGTCGAGATGTTCTTTCACTTTTACCTGACCTTCTTCCTCCAGGTCCATCATTATTTCCGCCATGAATAATCCAATTTCCTCTTCCAATTCATCGAGCGGCTGAAGGTTTCCATTCTCATCTTCCTGGTAAGCGATTTTTTTGTACTGTGGAAAATGTTTGGCTGCCTCGTGCTCGGCAATTTCAAAAAGTTCGCTCTGGTACTGTAGTCGTAACGTATAAACGGCGGCATCATAAATTACTTCACGACCCTCGAATTGGCCAATAAAATAAAAATGCTGGAATTCACTGTTGTTCTCATCCGAATCGATGATCAAAAAATTTCTTCGCGCAGACTTCATTCTGGCTTTATAATCCCGAATGACGAGCGGATCGAATCCCCGGTTATCAACTGGTTCCATTGGCTTTTGAATATAAGAATTGCCGGTCAATGTCACTAAAAAAACGGTTGCTTTTATGTTAGCGGCGGGTATAGGCCTTCACTGGAAGTACGGAGCTTTCTGGAAATCCATAAGGTATTGCCCGACCAGCTATTTAACGGAACCACCCGGCATACATGGGATAATTTTTGGCTGTCCGCTCAATGACCGCTTTCATTTCAGGACCTACATTTTTTACTTTTTTCGCAGGCATTCCGGCGTAAATGCTTCCAGGTTCCACGCGAGTCCCCGGCAGTATGACTGCGCCGGCGGCAATGACCGAACCGGAACCGATCACGGCGTCATCCATGATGATTGCGCCCATGCCGACGAGAACATTGTCCTCCACTGTGCAGCCGTGGACAACTGCATTGTGGGCAATGGAAACATTGTTTCCAATGATCGTTTTTGCCTTTTGATAGGTGCCATGGATCACTGCACCGTCCTGTATGTTGGTATCGTTTCCGATCGTAATGGAATTTACATCTCCACGGACCACGGCATTAAACCACACCGTACAATTGTCGCCGAATATAACTTCTCCGACAACAACTGAATTATCGGCCAAAAAACAGTTCGCACCAAACTTAGGAGTGTGACCTCTTACCTCTTTAATAATTGCCATAGACCAAATCTAAAGACATTGCTCAACACACAAAAATCGCAAAAACATGACAAGATGACACATTTTGACGGGTAAAAGTGTTAAATTTGTGTTCGAAAGACAGAAAATGAGAAATCTGATAGGAGACCTCGATATTCTAGATACGAAGCGTACAGATGCCCCGGAAACTGTCCGGGTCTCCGGGGATCAAAAAACAGGCAAACGACGCAAGCTCTATATTGAGAGCTACGGATGCCAAATGAATTTCTCGGACAGTGAAATTGTTGCCTCCTTACTTAAAAAGGAAGGTTTTGATACAACATCAGACATCGGCGAGGCCGATCTTATATTTTTAAATACATGCTCAATTCGCGATAAGGCCGAACAGACGGTCAGAAACCGACTCCACCACATCCAGGGACTCAAGAAGAAAAAGCCGGAAATCGTGGTGGGTCTCCTGGGGTGCATGGCTGAGCGGCTGAAAACCCAGCTGCTGGAAGAAGAAAAGATCGTTGACCTGATCGCAGGACCGGATGCATACCGCGACCTGCCGCAACTGATTCTACAGGTCGATGAGGGTGAAAAGGCAGTGAACACGTTTCTGTCCCGCGAAGAGACGTATGGCGACATCAGTCCAATCCGTCTAAATTCCAACGGCATTACTGCATTTATTTCGATCATGCGAGGCTGTGACAACATGTGTTCATTTTGTGTGGTGCCGTTTACACGGGGACGCGAACGAAGCAGAGACCCGCAATCCATTGTCGCGGAGGCAGAAGATCTTTTTAACAAAGGCTACCGGGAGGTGACGTTGCTCGGGCAGAATGTGGATTCGTATCTGTGGAGCGAGGAAATCAACAACAAAGCCGGCATTGAGAAAAGAGGAATTGATCAGGTGATCACCTTCGCTCATTTGTTGGAACGGGTAGCGCAGATCAATCCTGATTTACGGATTCGGTTTTCCACCTCACACCCAAAAGACATTACCGACGATGTCCTGTACACCATCGCCAAGTATGAAAACATTTGCAACTACATTCACTTGCCGGTGCAGAGTGGCAACAGCCGGATTCTCGAATTGATGAACCGGGGATACACGCGCGAGTGGTATCTTGAAAAAATAAAAAAAATCCGGGAGATTCTGGGCGACGATTGCGGTCTTTCGTCCGACATGATTACCGGATTCTGTTCAGAAACAGAACCGGAACATCAGGACACGCTTTCGCTGATGGACCTTGTCCGGCATGATTTTTCCTATATGTTTTATTATTCCGAACGACCGGGAACACCCGCGGCAAAAAAACTGTCCGACGACATCTCGGTGGAAACAAAAAAACGAAGACTGGATGAAATCATCCGGAAACAAAATGAGATTTCCTTTCAACGCAACCGGTCCAACGTTGGAAAAACATATACGGTGCTGGTGGAGGGATTTTCAAAGCGTTCGAGCGACTATTTGCAGGGACGAAATTCAGCGAATAAAGTAGTTGTTTTTCCGCGAGAAAATAAAACAAAAGGCGAATACGTCAACATAAAAGTAGAGGATTGTACGGGCGCCACCCTCCTGGGCCGAATTGTTTAAGCAAAGTCATCACGATAGTAAGAACTACCAAGAAAGAAGAAGGATTATCATGACTATTACAGAATCAGATATACAAAGTGTTAAGCAAAGGTTTGGTATTATCGGGAATGCTCCTCAACTCAATAATGCCGTCCGGATTGCTATGCAAGTCGCACCCACGGAGATGACCGTGCTCATCACCGGAGAAAGCGGGAGCGGCAAAGAATCGTTTTCTAAAATCATACATAACCTGAGTCCCCGCAAGCACGGGCAATTTATTGCTATCAACTGTGGTTCCATTCCCGAGGGTACGATTGATTCGGAATTATTTGGTCACGAAAAAGGATCGTTCACCGGAGCTCACGAAGCACGGAAAGGATATTTTGAAGTAACTAACGGCGGGACCATTTTCCTGGATGAAATCGGTGAGACCCCACTCGGCACACAAGCCCGTCTTTTACGGGTGCTGGAGAACGGCGAATTTATTAAGGTAGGTTCTTCCAAAGTTCAGAAAACGGATGTCCGCGTGGTGGTCGCGACCAACATCAATTTGATCGGAAAGGTGGAGCGGGGTAAATTCCGGGAAGATCTTTACTATCGGCTGAATACCGTACCGATTTTCGTCCCTCCCCTGCGGGAACGAGGAAAAGATATTGAGTTGCTTTTTCGAAAATTCGCCACCGATTTTGCCGAACGGTATAAGGTAAAGCCCGTTGTCCTCACCGAAGAAGCCAAGGCTATATTAGGTCAGTACCGTTTCCCGGGAAATATACGCCAACTTAAAAATCTGGTCGATCAGATTTCGGTTTTATCAACGGAAGATAAGGAGGTCGGCGCGGAAGCTCTATTCAACTACCTGCCGAAAGAAAATAGTTTGCCTGCCCTGTATCACGACCCCAACGCAAAAGAAAGTATATCGGAGCGCGAAATCCTGTATAAAGTGCTTTTTGATATGCGCAAGGATGTCAACGATCTGAAAAAGATTGTATCGGAAGGATTTGCCAACCCTGCACAGGCGGCGCAGATGGTCAAGGACCACGCCAGTTTATTTGAAGACGTAAACCATCATACCCCGGAGGCACTCAACAAAGAGTCCATGGTTTTCAATATCCCCTCCTCTCCCGGCATCCTTCCGGCAGAGACGCAGGAGGAAGTTCAGGACATAAGTCATGTGGCCGAAGACGATTCCCTTTCCATCGAAAAAAAGGAAAAAGAACTGATTCTCCGGGCCCTGCACAAAAACAATAATAAACGTAAATATGCGGCACGGGATTTGGGGATCTCTGAGCGGACGTTATACCGGAAAATTAAAGAATATCAGCTTGAAGAATAGGTTTTCCTTTGTTGTGATCCTGTTGATTTTTTTCTGCCCATTGCCGGGATGTCTTCATTATTCGTTTACCGGAGCGGCTACCGCAGCAAAAACCATTCAGGTTGATCAATTTTACAATAACACGGACCTCGCGCCGGCCAACATCGCCCAGACGTTTACCAATCTGGTGAAAGACTACTTTCAACAAAATTCAAGTTTGCGCGTTGTACAAGAAGGCGGAGAACTTCAGATGGATGGCACGATCACCGGATACACGCTTACCCCGCTGGCGGCTGTACCCTCCACGACTACCGCGGGGGCGGCTCCAACGACAAGCACGAGTGCAAATCCAACTACCTCCGCCTCACAACAAACGTATACCGCATCCATCACCCGCGTGACCATTACGATCAAGGTCAATTATGTTGACAATAATGAACCGAAGAACAGCTTTAAAGACAAAACATTCAGTTTTTATCAGGATTTCGACAACGCAACGAATCCGGATTACAGTGCCATTCAGGATGGCCTCGAAACAAAAATATACAATCAGATATTGATCGACATCTTTAATGCAACGGTAGCAAACTGGTAAGTAAAGGGCACGGCAATCGATTGGAAAAAAGACAGGGCTCTTAAAGGATGACATTCAGGTTTTTTAATTTTACGATCTTCATCGACCAAAATACAAGCCGTGTTTTCACCGGGTTCAAATTGCCAAATTTCCATTCTAGGGATGTAACCCTTTCAGGGTTTTTGATTTTGTACATTATATCAACCAAAACAAGAGCAGTGTTTATACACCGCATTCGAATTGCTCAATTCTCGGTCGAGGATGTAACCCTTTCAGGGTATGGTTTCGCGGTTTGCGTTGAACCACACGGCGCCGCCGTGTGCTAGGCGATGAAACCCTTTCAGGGTATGTTTGGGGTCATGCTTAGAACACAGGGCGGTGCCCTGCGTTTAAGGATGAACCCATTCAGGTTTTTTTTATGACTTACCGCTAAAAAAAATAGATTTATTGCGGGCCTTCATCTCCTCATAACTCCACAAAAATGGTCAGGCAGGTGACGTGTGAATTCGAACCCTGAAAGGGTTCAATCTTTTTGGTACAGGGCAACATCCTGTGTCAAAGAACCACCGGCAATAAATTCTCTGAAAGGGATTCATTCTCGTCCGAGAATGAAGAAAACTATATATAAACCGCAATGTCAGCCAAAATATAGTCGTGACGTGGCAAAAATGATTATCACCAACTATTCCAGGGGTTAAACCTTCCGGTGCAGGACGCACCCCGTTTGTCCTTCCCAACGTGAGCCGGATTGGTTGAGCTAATAATTTTTGATATATTTACTGTTGCCTCATTACTGAAATCTTGGAAAAAGACGCCTTCCTGTTCCTGGCAGAAAATTATACTTCTTTAAATCAGGAAGAGACTCATGCGCTGATTTTATTGCTGGACGACTTTCCGTACAGTCAGATTATCCACGTATTAGCCGCCCGGGCTGCTCAGGATAATTTGTTGGACTCCAGAGAGCACCTGTTGCATACGAGTGCTATCTACACCACAGATAGAGCTATATTGAAGTCGATTATGACCGCGCCGAGATCTGAAAGGGCGGTGGCAAATATTGCCAGAACAGGAAAGGCAGGCGTAACCGGAGTGCTTGTCGAAGAGACTCTGCCCGATGTGGCCAATCTACCTCATGAGATTAACCTTTCCGGCGAAGCCTTGCTGAACGATATTTTTCTGGAGCTCGAAAAACTCAAAGTGTCGAAGCACAATTTCGAAGTTAGCCTTGATGCGTATGAAAAGCATATTTCATCTTCTCCACCCATTCCAAAAAAAGGGGGAAAAACGTCACGGAAACCCCCGGAACACCCTGACCAGTTAATCCAGGAAATTAAAACCACTAAAAAGAAAGTTAACCCGGAAGGGAAACAAAAAGAACAGATCGAAATCATTGAGAACTTTATCAAGGTAAAACCCAGCATTACCAAAAACAAAGGCAACCTGCCGGTCGATAACAGCGACCTGGCTGAAAAAAGCCTGATGTTTGGCGACAATATCGTATCTGAAACCTTGGTCGAAATTCTGCTTAAACAGGGTAAAAAGGACAAGGCCATTGAAGTTCTGAAAAAACTGATTTGGAAATTCCCACAAAAAAAGGCGTACTTTGCGGCTCAAATTGAAGACCTGAAAAAGTAATTATGTATACGTTATTCGTCAGCCTTGCTATTTTTGCGTCTGTTTTGCTCGTGCTGGTAGTTTTGGCTCAAAATTCCAAGGGTGGAGGGCTTTCCAATCAGTTTGGAGGATCAGGAGCAAGTAATCTGATTGGGGTAAAGAAAACCGGTGATCTGTTGGAGCGCCTCACGTGGGGATTTGCGATCGCTATTATGGTGTTTACTCTTGCCACCAAATTCACCAATCAGAGCGCGGGGCCTGCGACGGATGAATTGATCGAAAAAGCGAAAGAACAACAAAGGCCTTCGGAACAACAGGCTATTCCCAAGCTTAATCTTAAGAAATCGTCAGCCAAACCTGCATCGTCATCGTCGGGTAAAGGAGCGAAATAGTAGTTACCTACTGAGGTAGTCAAAATCCCGATATATTTCCGGAATCAGGAGGCAGTTGAAATTTGCTTCACCAGTAGTCTTTTGGCGACCGGCATCAAGGTGTGGGTCAACGGAAATTTGTGTTTGGACAGCACCAGGTACGTGGCCGGGTTGGGCAAATCCGAATATTCGCGGATAAGTTTTAATTTAAGCTGTTCATACGTATTGGAAAAACTTCTTTCCGCTTTCAGTATATGCTTGGTGTGGATGCCCCGTAACACCTCATTGCTGTTATCAAATATCGTTACCTGATACCGATACACTTCGGTTTCTTTTTCGGGGGGTTGGGAAATAAACAAATATCCTTCATTCGCGTAAAGCGACGTAAGTCCCACTTGCGAAATTTCGCATTGCGACTCTACGTATTCGTAAATAAGCGACCCCTCATCCAGCGATATTTTGAGCTGGGGCAAGGAAAATTCAATGATCGATTCGATCTCCTGCATGATCGCATCGTCTTCAATGATCTTCTTATAGTTAACTTCCAGATTTTTCAGGTTGTCGATGGAAAGTTGCTTTGGAAAACGGTCGAAAATGAGCGACTTGTTTTCCTTCAACGCCATTATATTCCGGTAATGAAACACCAGATCGGCCAGGACGGGATAAAGTTCTACCCGTTGAAAAGAGTCCTTCACTCCTTTCAGATAGGCCAGGAGAAGATACTTCTTATATTCAAAATCAATCAGCCCCTCGGTAAGCCAGTTTTCTTTCAAGTACTCCATAGGCAGTATACTAGATAGTTTACTTGCTATACTAATGAAAACGGGGACAAAACCATAATCGATCAAACCCAAATTGGATAATTCTGTCAAGACTGCCATTTTGTAAGGCTAATAGTGTCAGAGATGACAATTTTTAGCGACCTTTGCAGCCCCCGTCTGCATAAACTGCCTGAAATGTCCTAAAAACAATAAATGGCATAGAAATCGCTAGTCTGGGTCGTCAGTTAAAATTATTAACCAAAAATCATAAAAACCATATGGCAAAAATCAATTTCAAACCAAACGAAGACCGCGTTCTCGTAGAGGCTGCGGCCGCTGAAGAAAAGACGGCCTCTGGCATTATCATCCCCGATACGGCCAAAGAAAAACCTCAAAAAGGAAAGATCGTTGCAGTTGGCGAAGGTGTAAAGGACAAGCCTGTTACTGTTAAGGTGGGCGACCATGTGCTGTATGGCAAATATGCCGGCACCGAAATCACCATCGACGGTAAAGAATACCTGATCATGCGCAACTCCGACATTTTCGGAATTATTTAATTTTTAACTCATTAATCCAAACGAATAAAATCATGGCTAAAGAAATTACATTTGACACCAGCGCTCGCGACAAAATTAAGAGGGGTGTCGACAAACTTGCAGATGCAGTTAAAGTTACGCTGGGTCCGAAAGGCCGCAACGTCATCATCGATAAAAAATTTGGTGCTCCTACCGTCACAAAAGATGGTGTATCGGTAGCGAAGGAAATTGAATTGAAGGACCCCATTGAAAATATGGGCGCACAACTCGTCAAGGAAGTTGCCTCTAAAACAGCCGATGCAGCCGGGGACGGAACGACAACAGCCACGGTTTTGGCTCAATCCATTTATGCACACGGAATTAAAAACGTTGCCGCCGGAGCAAATCCGATGGATTTGAAACGCGGGATTGAAAAAGCGGTTACCGCTGTTGTTGAACATCTGAAAAAGCAATCTAAAAACATTAAGGGCTCACAGGAAATTACGCAAGTGGCGTCCATTTCTTCGAACAACGACGCGGAAATCGGAAGGATGATTGCCACGGCAATGGAAAAAGTCGGCAAAGATGGTGTGATCACGGTGGAAGAAGCAAAAGGCACTGAAACCGAAGTGAAGATTGTTGAAGGCATGCAATTTGACCGCGGCTATCTTTCCCCTTACTTCGTTACCAATACGGAAAAAATGGAAGCGGATCTCGAACAACCGTACATTCTTATTTACGATAAGAAAGTAAGCAGCATGAAGGAATTGCTTCCTATTCTTGAAGCTACTGCCCAAACCGGAAAACCTCTTTTGATTATTGCTGAGGAAGTTGAAGGTGAAGCACTGGCGACGCTGGTTGTCAACAAAATTCGTGGAGCACTGCGCGTAGCAGCTGTTAAGGCCCCCGGATTTGGTGACAGAAGAAAAGCCATGTTGGAAGATATTGCTGTCCTTACTGGAGGCAAAGTCATTTCCGAAGAAACCGGAATGAAGCTGGAAGATGCTAAACTGGATTCACTCGGACGTGCAGAGAAGATCAACATTGATAAAGACAATACAACCATTGTTAACGGTAGCGGCAAGAAAGCCGAAATAACCGGAAGGATCAACCAGATCAAAGCACAGATTGAGAGCACTACATCCGACTACGATCGCGAAAAATTGCAAGAACGTCTTGCCAAGCTTTCAGGCGGTGTAGCTATCCTGTATATTGGTGCTGCTACGGAAGTAGAAATGAAAGAAAAGAAAGATCGCGTTGACGATGCTTTGCACGCTACTCGTGCGGCCGTTCAGGAAGGCATTATCCCCGGTGGCGGTGTTGCCTATATCCGGGCCGTGGATGCTTTGAAGGACCTCAAGGTAGATAATGACGATCAATCAACGGGTGTCAATATCGTACGCCTTGCACTTGAATCTCCTTTGAGGACAATCGCCGAAAACGCAGGTCAGGAAGGTTCTGTAATTGTCAATAAAGTGCGCGATGGCAAGAAGGACTTTGGCTACAATGCCAATGAAAATAAATTTGAAGATTTTTTTGCGGCAGGAATTATCGATCCTACAAAAGTAGCTCGCCTGGCGCTTGAAAATGCAGCGTCTATTGCCGGCCTTCTGTTAACGACCGAGGCCGTTGTTTCTGAAATCCCTGAGGAAAAAGAGGCTCCTGCTATGCCCCGCGGCGGCATGGATGGCATGATGTAAGCCTCAGGCTTCATTCGATTTAGAAAAATCAACAAATCAAAAGGCTTCACAGAATATGTGAAGCCTTTTTTGTTTAATATTGGGTATAGAATAAACACCTATGGTACTCCATCACAACTTCGCTGATTTTGTGCTCTTTTTATATATCCACATGGCCTACGCCGACGGCGTCTTCCACCCGGCCGAACGGGAAATGATCCTTGGAAAAATGACTAAGCTTTTCCCCAATGAAACAGTACCTACCCTGAACAAGAAACTGGGTGATGCTGAAAAAGAATATTTGAGCATCAATTCGGTTGACGTACCGACCGTTATCCTGGACTCCTTCCGGAATTTCATACACGTGAAATTTTCTCAAAAGTATCATGTCTACTCCGACATGTATGACATCGTCAACGCGGATGGTAAAGTGGTAGAATCCGAAACCGCTGCGCTGGACGAATTGAAGAGGATCATTGATCTCAGCGCCGAGGCAGCGACGTAACTTAGGAAGAATAACTTCCCATCATAGGCCTGCTTTGATCTTTTTGAAAGAGATCAGCTTCATTACCTTTCCGTTAATAAGGCCGGCATATCTCCCTTTGAATAATGTAAGATTTACCTGATACGAGGCAAAAAGGTTATGTTGGATAGAGACTTGGCCGAGATGTACGGTGTCGAAACGAGTCGATTGAATGAGCAGGTAAGGCACAATAAAAATCGTTTTCCCGATGACTTCATGTTCCCGTTGACCGAACAAGAGTTAGCGAATTGGAAGTCGCAATATGCGACTTTAAACCTACCCTACTCCCCATCTTTCTTCACCGCCATTCTGTAAAGCATAGTGGCCATGACGGTAAAAAACAGTACACCTAAGAGAGCGTATCCGGTAATGCCGAGCCATCCAGTGAGAAGGTTTTCGGCATTGACTTTTTTCAGAGACTTAAACACATTATCATTTACCGAAAGGAGCGCCACCACTACTCCGGCTAAGGCGCCGCCGGCAATTAACCCCGTGGCGAAAAGACTTCCGCGTCCCAATTCACCTTCTTCTTTTACCTCATTTCTTTTTTCGGCTCGCCAATCGATAAATCCTTTGATGGCTCCTCCGATAAAAATCGGCAATGTCGTGGACAAGGGCAAATAAAGGCCGATGGCGAACGCGAGAGCTTTTATGTTGCATAATTCAATCATCACGGCAATGAAAACTCCGACCATCACAAATTGCCAATCGAGGTTAAACGACAAAATACCGCGGGCCAGTGTTGCCATCAGGGTCGCCTGAGGTGCCGAAAAACGATCGCCTCCAATAGCATGAATTACACCCTGAGCTGCTTCCTGCTGCGTAGGCATATCCAATATCGTCACTACGCCTCCAATGGCTATCGATGAAACAATAGCACCAATAAAAAGGGCAAGCTGCTGATTCCTTGGCGTGGCCCCTACGATGTATCCTGTTTTTAAATCCTGCGAAGTACCTCCGGCATTCGCCGCCGCGATGCAAATCACTCCACCCACCACAAGGGCCAGAGGCTCATACAATTTTCCGCTCCAGCCCACGGCCGTGAAGATCAGGCAGGTGCCCATTAGCGTGGCAATGGTCATCCCGGAAATGGGGCTGTTGCTCGATCCGACAATTCCTACGATACGACTGGCCACCGTAACAAAGAAAAATCCAAAGATGATGATTAAAATTCCAATCAAAAGTTTTTGAAAAATGCCGTCGGCCGGAATCCCGGGCAGGACGGTCATGAGCGTAACCAGGATAAAACTTCCGATAATCACCACCTTAAATGAAAGGTCACGGTCGGTACGAAGTACCCCTTTGCCGCCTTCCTCCTGCAAAGAGACGATACTCTCCCGGAAAGAGCTGATAATGGTGGGTATGGTTTTCATGAGTGTGATCAATCCACCCGCAGCCACAGCTCCGGCACCGATTTGGCGGATATAGGCGCGGTAAATAGCATCGGCATAATTGACGAACGTATGGGTAACCGGGTTCCAGCTACCCGTATTCGAACCCCCCGCCGAATGAATGTCGGCCAGGTAGCCAAGCTTAACGAGCTGCAGAACGATCGTATCCGGTGGCACTAGTGTGGCCATGAGCGGAACCATTGCCCACCAGGCCAGGACGGATCCGGCGACGAGAACCCCGCCGATGCGGGGCCCGATGATATAACCGACTCCCAAATACTCCGGCGTTATGTCAGCACGGGTGGCCGCTGACGGCCAGAATTTATTCAGCTGGCTGGTCACAAAAGCGGGTGTTTCCGCAATCACGTGAAAAACCTTTTGCAAGACAGCATACCCTAGGGCTATAGCCATCCCCATAAAGGCAGTCTTTGCGAATACTCCTCCTTTTTCTCCCGCTTCGAGGACAGAAGCACACGCTGTTCCTTCAGGGTAAGGAAGGACGTTGTGCTCTTTTACGATTAGCGATCTTCTTAACGGGATCATCATCAATGTCCCCAGCATTCCGCCGAAGGCGGCAAGGATCAAGATCGTGAGGTATGTAAAATACGACTCTCCTACACTCTTACCGTCGGCTCCGGGCGATAGAAATAAAAATCCCGGCAACGTAAAAACTACGCCCGCCGCAATGGATTCTCCGGCAGAGCCGGCCGTCTGAATAATATTATTTTCAAGGATCGTCGTCTTCAGAAATTTTCGGCCCAGGGTAATGGCAATAACAGCAATGGGAATGGAGGCGGATACGGTCAATCCGGCTTTTAAGGCGAGATACACCGTCGAACATCCAAACAATATTCCAAACAAGGCCCCAAAGACAACGGACTTTAACGTAAATTCTTTAATGTTTTGTTCCGCGGCAACGTAGGGTTTAACTATTTTATCCTCCATACTTTTTGTTTAAACGATTAATTACAATTATTCCTTAGCCGTCTGTTGTCCAAAAAAACTGTTATAAATCAACATCAGTAGGGTCGAAAAAATCCCGATCGACGAAACAATTAACCACATCCTGAGAGGATCTGTCTGAAGGTAGGTGTGTCTAAGCCAATCCGCCAGCGGACCTGCCATGAAGGAGCCCAGGGCTACCGGCAGAAACGCGAATCCCATAAACGTCCCGACCTGGCTTTTAGGGGCCAGTGCGCTGACATATTCATAAAATCGCGGGGATTGAGTGGCCTCTCCTAACGAATATATCGCAATGCCAATGATCGATGCGGCAATTGTCCCATTGATCCCGATGACCAGCCAGGATAAACTGGCCAAAATGAATCCTAAGATCATGGCTCTGATAGGTTTCCATTTCTTCACCAACGCCGCCAGGGGAACGGTGAAAAGAATTACCCCCCAGGCGTCCACCGTTTCTAATATTTCAAAACTTGGATACTTGAGCACATCGATAATATAAAATGGGAATAGGTAAAAGATCTGCCAGAACATTATCCAAAAGCCGGAGAAGATGACCAAAAAACTAATGAACTTAAAATTGCGAAAAACCAGAAGCATGTCGCTGAATACTTTTCCGAACGTACGTTTCTCTACGTCCACACCTTCATAGGATTCCGGCTCCTTGAAAAACAAAAAAGTCCCGATCAGAAGCAAACCCGTCGTGATGGACGACATCACCAGCACGTACTCGATCCCAAAATTTTCACGCACTTGCAAAGCGAGGATCGGGCCTATCGCCCCTCCGAAATTGACCATCGTATAATAAATTGAAAAACCCAATGCGCGTGCATCGGGTTTAGAGGTTTTTGCAACGGTACCGACAATACAAGGTTTGATCAATGAACCTCCGATAGCCGTCAGCAGTAGCACCACGACCATATACCCTTTCTTTCCCACCGCGCCGACCAGCGGCTGACCAAATCCCATTCCCCCCAGACCGATTAAGAAATAGCCGATCGCAAACATGAGAAAACAGGTCATCAGCGTTTTCCTGAAGCCGTACTTGTCAACAAAAACCCCCGCAACAATCGGAAGAGAATAAATGACGCCCGAGAATAATCCGGTCAGCGTCGACGCATCTTTATCTAAACCCACTTTTGTTGCGAGGAAAACGGCGAGCACCGCTTTTGATCCGTAGAAAGCCAACCGCTCAAAAAGTTCAAGAACATTGGCAATCCAGAAGGCGGGCACAAAGGCAATCCTGAGCTTTTCAATCCTTTGCCGCACCGTCATAGCTTTCGGATTTCAGTCTTTTGCCAAATTTTGTTTTCTCCAACATCTTCCTGCTAAAATATTCTTTCGCGTTTTTCGCGTTCCGAAAAGTAGACCTATAAATCGATTTTAACAACCTCCTTTGATTTGCCCTATTTTGTTTATTGCAATCGATTGAAAGACAATATTTACTATCTTTGAAACTTCATCAACAGCACATGTTATGCAGGAATTTGGAACAAAATCCGATGATTACTCCATTGCTGAATTGGGCATTAAGGAGGGCAAAGCACATTGGAACCTTAGCCCTGAAAACCTTGCCGCTATTGCCGTTCACTCGGGCCAGGCGAAGACGACCGGTTCCGGTGCAATCACTGTCAACACCGGTGAATTTACCGGACGATCACCTAAAGATAAGTTTATCGTCAAAGACAGGATCACGGAAAAGGAAGTTTGGTGGAGTACCTTCAACATTCCCTTTAGCTCGCAGAAGTTTGAAAACCTTTACCAAAAGATTATTGCCTATTTCAATGGGAGAGAATTTTATATTCGGGATGCGTATGTCTGCTCCGACCCGCGCTATCGGACGAACCTCCGGGTAATTACAGAATACTCCTGGTCCAATCTTTTTGCCTACAACATGTTTCTTCGCCCCACGGAAGAAGAAATAAAAACAGTTCAACCCGATTGGATATTGTTGAATGCGCCCGGGTTCCTGGCCAACCCCGAAACAGATGGAACCCGGCAGCATAATTTTTCAATGATTGATTTTACGCGAAGAATAATTTTGATCGGCGGCAGTGGATACACGGGTGAGATCAAAAAAGCAGTTTTTACCGTATTGAATTTCATTCTGCCACATCACAAGAATGTTTTTCCGATGCACTGTTCCGCCAATATCGGCAAGGATGGTGACACGGCCATCTTTTTCGGTCTTTCAGGCACGGGCAAGACGACTTTATCTGCCGATCCCGACCGTCATTTGATTGGAGACGACGAACATGGGTGGACACACGACCAGGTGATCTTCAATTTTGAGGGCGGATGTTATGCTAAAACCATCCATCTTAGCGAAGAGAAAGAACCGGATATTTTTCATGCGATAAAAACGGGAGCCTTGCTTGAGAATGTCGGTTTTAAGAACGGCACAAATATCGTTGACTATACCGATTCTTCTGTCACTGAAAATACCCGCGTAAGTTATCCGATTGATCATATCCGGGACATTGCCAAACCATCCCTGGGACGGAACCCGAAAAATATTTTCTTCCTCACGTGCGATGCCTACGGAGTACTTCCCCCCATCGCCAGGCTGACGCCCGGTCAGGCCGCTTTTCATTTTATCTCCGGGTATACAGCCAAAGTGGCGGGGACAGAGGCCGGCATAACGGAACCCACGATGACTTTCTCCTCCTGCTTTGGCGCTCCCTTCCTGCCGTTACACCCGACAAAATATGCCGCGATGTTAAGCAAGAAAATGAAGGAGACAGATGTTAAAGCCTGGCTGGTCAATACAGGATGGTCGGGTGGGTCGTATGGCGTTGGAAAACGGATGAGTCTGAAGCACACCCGCGCCCTTATCCTTGCGGCGCTTACCGGAGGACTGAACGGTGTGGGCTATGAAATTCACGAAATATTCGGCTTCGCCATGCCAAGAAGTTGTCCCGCTGTTCCGTCCGCGATTCTAAATCCACGAAATACCTGGCTCGACAAAGACGCGTATGACCAAAAGGCCAATTACCTGGCGAATGCGTTTATTAAGAATTTTGAGAAATTCTCGGAATTGGCAACGCCCGAAGTTATGGCCGGAGCTCCTATCACGAAGGTCGATCAGGACTAAGTTCTGGTCAGAAATCAGATTTGAATATTTTGTCCCATAAGGCTGAACTCACTCCATAGCCTTTGGTCGAGTCAGAATAGTGATGCAACATGTGGTGCTGTTTCAATTTTTTCCAGAAGGAACTTTGGAAATTACGGTGATGCAGGGCATAGTGACTAATGTCATAAAATAAATAGCCTGTCATGAAAGCCGAAAAAAAACCATATACGTATTCTGCAGGTAGCGTCATACGAAACATGAAATAGAAAAAAGCGGACAATGGAATACTTACCGAAGGAGGCATGACTAACCGCATGGCATCATTAGGGTAATCGTGATGAATTCCATGAAAAATGAAATGCAATTTTTTACCCCACTCCGTTTTTGCTTCGTAGTGAAAAATAAACCGGTGTAAGACATATTCTGTCAATGTCCAGAAAAGCAGTCCGCCGGCTAAACTTGCGAAAAATATCAAGAGATCAACATGCAATATCTCCAGGGCGTTCCAGCAGCAAAAACCAATAACGGGAATATAAATTATGAGCGGAACGGAAAAATGAACCTTTGATAAATTTTCGACGAGACCGTTCTTGAACATTCGAATTGATTCCCGGGAATTCGAAATAAAATTATTTTCCATACTGCAGGATTAAATCACTCAAGGTGTCGGGAAGGTACGAAATCATTCTTTATACTATGGTCTTCAAATAGTTGATGCAGGCTCCAACGCTCTCAATGGGTGAACGGGGATACGTCTCCTGCTCAACGTAGAAATGCTTAAGTCCCGATTGAGCTGCCTTTGCAAAAAGGGGCTTGAAATCAATCGAGCCTGTCCCAACATCTGCATTTAACTTGCGGTCTGTTTTATTCATGTCTTTCACGTGCCATTGCTCGAAACGGCCCGGATACCGCGCAATGTATTGCAGGGGATCGTGTCCGGCAAATACGATCCAGTAAATGTCCAATTCCATCCCGACTAATTTCGGGTCAAGTTCTTTGAGCATGAGGTTATAAGGAATCTGGCCATCGATCAGGTTAAATTCACCGTCATGGTTATGATAGCCCAACCGTAAACCGGATCGCTTGCACATTTCGGCACTTTTATTCATCATCTCACATCCCTTTTTGTAATCGTCCAACGTTCGTTTCCTGGCCTCGATATCCAATGAAGAGATAACCATGTAGTCTTGTCCCGTTTCCTTAGCATCGGCTATTGCCCTTTCCCAATCATTCATTTGGCTCTGACTGTAGTGTCCGCTGGTTATTCGCATACCCAACTCCTTAACGGTGTCGCTGAATTCCCTGGATTTCATTCCGAATAACTTTCCCTCCACATATCCGTACGTCTCCAGTTGTTTATATCCAAAATCCGCCACTTTTTTCAGTGTCCCCCTCACATTCGCATTGATGACATCCCGTAAGGAATATAGTTGTAATCCAATTTTTCTTTTCTCAGCAAATGAAAAGGAAGGAACTACCGCCGTTGCAACAGCAACGGAAGCAGTCGTTTGAAGGAATTCTCTGCGTTTCATAGGTAAGGTTTTTATTTTATGAAGGACATCTCTACAAACCAGCTTGTTGTCGTTGAATCCAATGGTAAGCGTCCTTTTCGTTGGAAAAAACACCTACGTGTACATTGTATTCCTTGAATTTCTCCTCGGCATCCGACTTGAACTTCTCCATCGGATAATCCGCAAAAATACTGGCCCCCAGGATAACAGCGTGGACTCTGACTCCTGCTTTATTAAATAACAAATCCTCCCAATCGCTGACCAGCCAGTATTCTATTCCTTCATCCAATTCACCGAGGAGAGTAGTATCGGCCAGCCAGGCGAGATGCGCATAGGATTTCTTCAGCGTCTGATATTCTTCCAATACATGTTGCAGATTGTTTTTGAAATCATCGCCGGAAGGTTCAGACTTCCAGCGGTGACGCAACACCGGAAGGGCATCGTCAAGCTCACATACAACAAGTTCATTCTCGAAAATACTGATCATCATTTCATAAGCCATTAAAGGCAGCAGTGTGACACGTCAAAGTCTGTCTGCAGTTCGAAATCATGCAATGGAGTCTGTTGATTGCCGTCACCCTTGTTACAGCTCTTTGATTTTAATATTTCTAAACCACACCTGATTACCATGATCCTGAAGGGCGATATGACCTTTCTTTGCTTTCCCGAAATCCGGCATGCTCTTGAACTTACTCGTTTTGATCAAGGCTTCCCATTCGGGGGTAAACATTTCAATGTCAACTTGTTTGACGGCATTGAGCCACAATTCAAGATGGCCTTTGTTGGACAGGATCCGCACCTGATTCCATTCGCCTGCAGGACGAACGCTTTCGGTCTTACTTTCCACTAAATCATACAAATTCCCTGCGCGGTGCTTGATAATCTTTCCGTCGGGATGACAGGTGTTGTCCAGAATCTGCATTTCGGGTCCGGTGGTATAGGTGTGTTCGTACTTTGGGTCATCCACAACATTGAAAATAATCCCGCTGTTTCCGCAAGGCTCTATTTTCCACTCCAGATTCAATTCATAATTCTCATATTCTTTCTCAGTAATAATATCTCCTCCATTTTCCCTTTTTCCATTTTTTAATGAGGCATCCAGATAGAGTAAGCCGTCTGGCACTTTCCAGGCCGATCCGATTTTCGCGCTATTGAAATTTCGCCAGCCTTTCATGGTCATCCCGTCAAAAAGGAGTTTCCATCCGTCTTTCTTTTCTTTCGCAGTCAGTGCATTCGTTGGAAGCGATTGGCCATGCACCTCCAAAGTCGCTAGTACGGACCATACTAAAAAAAACGTTTTTAATGTCTTCATTTCTTTCAACTTATGATTTTCGATTTCTGATTTTAACTTTATGCTTTCTGCTTTAAACGTTATGCTTTATACTTTCATCTTTCTGCTTTACTCATCCTCAGTGTTCCTTTTGACCGTTCAATGACAAAACGTATCGCGCCATCTTCTCTGCATCACTTTGCGAAACGTCGGGATGGGGATTCATGGGTACCTGACCCCACACACCCGTGCCTCCTTTTATTATCTTTTGGGCCAGCATTTCAACATTCGCTTTTGTGAATTCGTACTTTTTGGCCACCTCAATGTGGGCGGGACCAATAATTTTGTTGAGCGGATGATGGCATGTTTTGCAATCATTGGCCTTGACCAATGCCTCTCCCTGAGCGATCGCATCCATGGCCACAACAGGTTCAGGTTTCGCTTCATTGGCTACATACTCTTCTTTGTTCTTATTTTCCGTTTTTGAACTGCAGGAGACAAAGAGACCCAAACAAGTTGAAATGCTTACCGCATAAACGATATTCTTCATTTTCATTGATTTTAGGTACCCAGTATTTTTTTATTGAGCTTAGAATCTTTCGCGGAAGAAGCAAAATCATCAAACGCTTTTTCGGTAACCCGGATGATATGATCTTTGATAAAAGGCGCCCCCTCGGCTGCTCCTTGCTCCGGATGTTTGATGCAGCACTCCCATTCCAACACGGCCCACCCATCAAAGTCGTATTGCGCGAGCTTTGAAAAGATCGCTTTGAAATTTACTTGCCCGTCGCCGAGTGATCTAAATCGGCCGGGCCTGTCTATCCAATCCTGAAACCCTCCGTAGACGCCGCTTTTACCTGTTGGATTAAATTCGGCATCCTTGACATGAAACATTTTAATGAACCCATGATAAAAATCAATATACTGAAGATAATCCATCTGCTGCAGCACAAAGTGACTTGGATCATAGAGGATCGTTGCGCGAGGATGTTTTCCGGTCGCTTCCCAAAACCGCTCGAAGGTAACTCCGTCGTGAAGATCTTCACCCGGATGAATTTCATAACAGACATCCACACCGCATTTGTCAAACACATTAAGTATCGGAAGCCAGCGTTTTGCCAATTCCCTGAAGCCGTCTTCCACCAATCCATAGGGTCGTTGAGGCCAGGGGTAAAAGGTATGCCACATCAATGCGCCGGAAAAAGTTGCGTGAGCCGTAATGCCCAGGTTTTTACTTGCCTTCGCAGCCAACTTGAGTTGATCCACAGCCCAGGCTGTTCTCTCCCTGGCGTTTCCACGCAATGCCTTAGGAGCAAAAGAATCAAACATAACGTCAAACGCCGGGTTGACGGCCACCAACTGGCCTTGCAAGTGAGAACAGAGTTCCGTGATTTTCAATCCACACGATTCTACCGTTTCACGAAGTTCGTCCGCATAGTCCTTACTTTCCGCCGTCATTTTCAAATCGATGCAACGGCTGTCCCACGAGGGGATTTGTATACCAACGTAGCCTAACGAAGCCGCCCACTTACTGATTGACCGTAACGTGTCGAAAGGCGGTTCATCCCCCATGAACTGAGCAAGAAAAATGGCGGGACCCTTTATTGTCTTCATGTCACTTTCATTGAGTTTTTAAACCCACCCACTTTTTGCTTGACGTATTCGATCGCACAACGGCTTCCACAAAGGCCATACCTTGAACTCCATCATCAACATCAGGGAAATCATATTTAGCTGCCTCTATTTTCTTCCCGGGTTTATAGTCTCTAACGGCACGCGTAAACGAGCGATAAATGTTGGCAAAAGCTTCCAGATATCCTTCCGGATGCCCCGGTGGTGTTCGTATGTAATTTTTGGCTTCGCCGGACAAATACGCCCAGCCGGCCCTCCTTATTTCTTTGGGTTGGCCATGCCATTTTATGACCAGGGTATTCGGTTCCTCCTGTCTCCATTCCAAGCCCCCCTTCTCACCGTAGACCCGGATCGTCAAATCATTTTCTTCTCCGGCAGCAACTTGCGTCGCAAGTAATACGCCGGACCCTCCGTTGTCAAACCGGATCAGCATGGAACTATCGTCATCGAGCTTTCGGTCCTTGACGATGGTATTTAATGAAGCACAGACCTCATTGATTTTTGCACGGGTGATGTATTCCGCAAGGTTAGCAGCGTGCGTTCCAATGTCTCCAATCGCACCGCCCATTCCCGACTGCCGGGGGTCTGTTCTCCAGGACGCCTGGACATTGCCGGTTTTCTCCAACGAAGTAGACAGCCATCCCTGAGAATATTCAACAAACACTTTCCGAACAGCTCCTAATTTTCCGGCCTTTATGAAGTTGCGCGCCTCCTTGACCATGGGGTAGCCTGTGTAGGTATGGGTCAATGCGAGAATCAGGCCTGTCTTAACAACAATTTTTCTTAACGTCTTTGCTTCTGCAAGGGAAAATGCAAGGGGTTTATCAACGATCACATGAAAGCCGTTTTCCAATGCTATTTTGCAGGGCTCAAAATGGAGATGGTTGGGAGTAACGACCGACACGAAATCGATGCGTTGATCCCGGGGAATTTTCCTTTCTTTTTCAAACATCTCGGCATAGCTTCCATATACCCGGTCGGGATTCAGGTACAACGATCTGCCTGTTTCCTTCGAATTCTCGGCATGATTACTAAACGCACCGCATACCAATTCAATCTCTCCATCCAACGCCGCAGCCGTCCGATGAACGGGGCCGATAAAGGAAGTCGGCCCGCCGCCCACCATACCCATACGTAGTTTTCTTCCCATATCCCTGATTCGAAAATAAATTACAATTTATTAAAACCACGTATCGAAAACGATTGATTCTATATAAATTTAAAATAATATGGCTATGCCCAGCGAAGTTTAATTGTGCTCTCCCCATGCCAACCGCCGGTAAATACAGATGGACCATCGTAGCACTTCTTTTCTTTGCTACTTCCATCAATTATCTGGACCGGCAAGTCATCGGTTTGCTGAAAGATTATTTGACGGCGGATTTAAATTGGTCGGAGCAGGATTACAGCCATATTGTTATTGCTTTTACATCGGCCTATGCGCTCGGATTATTTCTTTTTGGACGGATTATCGACATCATCGGAACCAAATCGGGCTATGCAATTTCAATCATTGTCTGGAGTCTGGCTGCCGTGGGTCATGGCTTTGTAAAAACCACATTCGGTTTCGGTGTTGTGCGAACGATTTTGGGATTAGGTGAGTCAGGTAATTTTCCTGCCGCCATCAAAGTCGTGGCCGAATGGTTTCCAAAAAGAGAACGGGCGTTTGCCACTGGGATTTTTAATAGCGGCACGAACATCGCGGCCATGCTCGGTCCATTTCTAATCATGTGGACTTATACCCACTTTGGGTGGCGGGAGGCTTTTATCGCGACTGGTATTATTGGGTTTATCTGGCTTATTTTCTGGCAGATTTATTATGACACGCCGAAAAGACAAAAGCGCCTGACCCCGGAGGAATTTGAATACATCCATAGCGACGCGAGTGACAAGCTGACGGGTGACCAGGAAAAAAGCAATTTAAAGAAGTTGCTGATCACACGAAAAACGTGGGCTTTTGCCATCGGAAAGTTTTTTACCGACCCCATCTGGTACTTTTATTTATTTTGGATCCCCTCCTATTTCAATACGGTCTACGGGATCAATTTAAAAAGTTCCTGGGTTTATGTTTCAACCATTTATTTTGTGGCCAGCTTCGGGAGCATTGCCGGTGGTTTCTTTTCAGGGTGGCTGATCCGGAGAGGATGGCCGGTAAATGCGGCGCGAAAGAGAGTGATGTTCATTTACGCCTGCTGTGTATTGCCCATGATACTCATTCAATTTAGCCGGGAAGTTTGGGTAGGTGTTAGCCTGATCAGTCTGGCGGCGGCCGCTCATCAGGCCTGGAGCGCCAATCTGTTTACCCTTGCTTCCGATATGTTTCCAAAAAGCGAGGTGGGCTCCGTGGTCGGGACGGGTGGAATGATGGGGTCCGTAGGTTCCATTTTATTTCCTTACCTGATCGGTATACTGTTGGATCATTTTAGAATTCAAGGCAACATCAATGCGGGATATAATGTGATCTTCATTATCTGCGGATGCTCTTACGTATTCGCCTGGACATTAATGCATTTTATTGCCCCTAAAAACAGGGCTATCGATTTTCAAAAAAATAGTATATCATGATTTTAATGGAACAAACCATGCGGTGGTTCGGACCTGCCGATCCGGTTAGCCTCCGGGACATTCGCCAATCCGGATGCAGTGG
>Ga0302326_10008470_pt1 | contig 22675 bp, 17 predicted proteins | sample Palsa_T0_3_FD_202264 | JGI IMG/M metagenome (GOLD analysis project Ga0302326, IMG submission 202264) | Peat permafrost microbial communities from Stordalen Mire near Abisko, Sweden - Palsa_T0_3 | ecosystem: Environmental > Terrestrial > Soil > Palsa > Peat permafrost | place: Sweden: Abisko... | reverse complement strand
TCATTTTGAAATTTGCATTTTGAAATTTGCAATCCCCAATGCCCCCGTTCCCAATTTCCCCCGTCCCCACCTGAACCCTGAACCCTGAACCCTGAACCCTATTTCCTCTCCACCAGCGATTTGACAGTCGCTAAAAGTTGGTCGGTGTCGATTGGTTTTCCGATGTGCTGGTGAAAGCCCGCTTCCAGCGCCCGCTGGTGCTGATCGTCACTGGCAAATGCGGTCAGGGCAATCGCGGCTATCGGCGCCGCTCCGCTCGTCTCTTCCCATGCGCGCAGGCTGCGCAGCAGCGAGTAGCCGTCCTCGCCGGGCAAACCGATGTCGCTGATGAGCAGGTCCGGCCGCGAATGTGTGGCGGCCGCCATCGCGGCACGGGCGCTGTCGGCCGCGGTTACGCGGGCCCCGGCATTCTGGAGGATTTCCGAAAGAGCGTGGCGGGTGGACGCGTCATCTTCGACGACCAGAATCTTGCTGTTCGCCAGGTCAACGGCATCACTCGAACCGGCGGAATGACTGGTCTTTTCCGTGCGCGCCCGTTTGGGGAGCGGCAATCGGACGATGAACGTCGCGCCGCGATTGAGTCCTGCGCTCTGGACCTGAATAGTCCCTCCATGCAGCTCAACGAGTTGCTTCACGATCGCCAGCCCCAGCCCCAGGCCGCCTTCGGTGCGCGTGGACGCGGGTTCAAACTGACGGAATCGCTCGAAGACGTGCGGCAGAAACTCCGCCGTGATCCCGCGGCCGGTGTCGCGCACGACCATCTGCACCTCCCCATGCTCTCGTCCGACCCGCACGAGAATGCTGCCGTGCGGCGGCGTGAACTTCACCGCGTTTTGCAGCAGGTTCCAGGCAATTTGCCGAAATCGCTCCGCGTCCAACTGCACAACGCCCACGTTTTCATCAAGTTCCGTGGTAACGGCAATTGATTTGGCCTTGGCGGCGGGGGAAACCGTGTCAAGCACGTCTCTCACGAGGGGAACCAGATCGATGTCCCGAATCTGCAGCCGCAACTTCCCAGTGGCAATGCGCGACGTGTCCAGCAGGTCCTCGATCAAGTCCTTCTGGGCTTCGGCGCTGATCTTAATCGCGCTCAATCCTTCGCGCAACTCCCCCGCGTCCTTTACGCCTTTGTCTCCGAGCAGTTTCGTCCAGAGGAGAATCGCCGACAGCGGTGTGCGCAGCTCGTGGCTGAGCGCGGCAAGAAACTCATCCTTCATGTGATTGGCCGATTCGGCCTCGCTCCGGGCGGCCTGCTCGCGGCGCAGGAGTCGCGCGCGCTCGATTTCGATTTGCTTGCGCTCGGTGATATCCAGAACTCCGCCGATCATCCGACTGGTGTTTCCCTCGGCCCTGGTGGTTGGCCGGCCGAAGCCGGCGATCCAGCGAATCGTTCCGTCGGCATGAACCGCGCGGAAGTCGGCGACATAGTCGGTTCCCCGCTCCACGGCATTCGTGATCGCGTCGGCCAACCCCGCGCGGTCGTCGGGATGCACGCAGGCCATGAATCGCTCGAATGTCCCCTCTTTCTGCTCGAGCGGCAGCCCCAGCAGGCGGTTGTGGGTCGGTTCCCACGTGATTTTTCCAGACCCCAGGTCCCAGTCCCAAAAGCCCATGCGCGCGGCTTCGATGGCCATGCGGAACCGCTGGTCGCTCTCGACCAGCGCCATCTCGACGCGCATCCGCTCGATCAGATGCGCCGCCAGCCGTGCGTACAGGTCGGTAATCTGCAGAATTCGCTCCGGCGCACGATGAGGCTGGCGCGCGTACGTGGTGAGTACCCCCTGCAACTCACCGCGACGGGTCATCAGTGGTGTGCTCTGCGCTGAGCGATAACCCAACACCTCGGCTGAGGAGCGAGCCGACGCGAAATCCGGGTGCTTCTGGAAGTCTTCGATCACCACCCGCTGGCCTGTCGCTAACGTGGCGGCGGCGATCGATCCAAACGCCCGCTCGGCCGATCCCGGTTCGGAAAGGAGTCCCGGATCGAATCCCCGCTGTGCGACAAGCCGCAGCAACTTCGACGCGGGATCGACGGCCTGGATCGTCCCCATCTGCGTTTCGTGCAGTGCCAGGGCGGCGCCGAGAACCTCGTCCAGCGCCGACGGCAGGTTGGGACTTGCCAGCAGCTGTTCCGTCAGGTCATGCAGCCGCTTGAGCGCGCTTACCTCCGCGGCAAGCCGCGCTTCGCTCCCGCGCAGGCTGGACTCCGCCCGAACGCGCGCAATCACATCCCCGGCCCGGCGGGCGACGTCCTCGATGATCGACGCTTCCTCCGCTGTCCACTCCCGCTCAGACGCCTGGGCAACACACAAGATGCCGGCAAGATGTCCCTTTTCCAGGATGGGCACGCTCACATGGGCAAGAATCCGCGCCGCGTCAAGGGCGGCGCGCTGCTGCTTCGGCAGGGCGGTGCTCCTCGACACACTCGAAACCACAGCCGTCTTTCCCTCGCGGAATTGCTCCATCTGCCCGGGTTCGTAGCAATTGAAATCGCATTGACCGGCGGGGCTCGCGCCCCCAAGGAAGTATTCGCCTGCGTGCGTAACCATGCCGTTCGGCGACACTTCGGCAAAAACGACGCGACTTGCACGCAGCCGCCTGCCGAGGAGCCGGCTGGTCTCGACTCGAATCTCCCGCGGATCGGCCAACGGTCGCAGTGTGTCGGCCAGCAGGACGAGAAACGCATCCCGCTCGGCCGTCCGCCGCACCAGATCCTCCGATTCCTTGCGGCGCGTGATGTCGACGAACGTGACAACCACGCCGTCGATGCGGTTGTCAGCGGTACGGTAGGGCGTGATGCGGCGCAGATACCAGCGATTTCCGTCGGCGCGAATCTCGGCTTCCGCTGTCGCCAGGCGCTCGATCGCCGACGAAGCGTCGGGCACGAGATCGGGGTCGGAGAATTTCCGCGCAAAATCGCTCAGAGGTCTTCCGATGTCTGAGGGGATCAGATCCAGCAGTTGCCTGACCGGCGGCGTGAACCGCCGAATGCGAAATTCCGTGTCGAGAAACAGCACGGCAATGTCGGTGCTGGTCAGCAGGCTGCTCAGGTCGTTGCGCGCCGCCTGATGCTCTTCGATCTTCGCCTGCAACTGGCTGTTAACCGTCGAGAGCTCCTCGTTGAGCGACTGCATTTCCTCGCGGCTGGTCTCCAGCTCTTCGTTGGTGCTTTGCAGCTCCTCGTTGGTGCTGGTCACCTCCTCGTGCGACGCCTTAAGCTCCTCATTGCTGGTCTGCAACTCCTCGATCGTGCTCTGCAGCTCGTTGCGCGTGCGGCGGAGCTCCTCCTGGGCTTCGTCGCCGGTTTCGGGGGGAGTTTCACTGGATTGGGGACGCATTTCCCCGCGTTCCTGAAAGCTGACGATGAAATGATCAGGCGCGGACTTGGAATCCAGCGGCGAAGCGGTGACGGCGACATGCGTGCGCACCCCAGGCTCGGTTTCGATCCAACCGTCCAGAATCGTCACCGGCGCGTTCTCCGACATCGCACGATGCAGCGCCGTGCGGATGGCGCCGCGCACGGATTCGCGCGCCAGGGAGAGCAGATCGCGCGTCGGCTCGCCGCGGGGGGCGGCCAGAAACGGCTCGGTGTTTCCGTGGTAGAAGACGATTCGATGATCGCGATCGACCGCCACCGCCGCGGGCGTGTGAGCTTCCAGAAGCGAGCGGGTGATGATCTGCGGCAGCAACACGCGCGGGCCGGCGCCGCGCGCTTCGACATTCGAGTGGTCTGCGGCGGCGCGGACATTGGCGCTGGGCAGCGGGAAATCGACCGATCCGTGCCGGGTCGGCCCGATGCGCCGAAACAGGCGTGCCTTCTTGTCCAGAGGCTCGAACATATCGTCCGAGCCGGGCAGCGCGGTCTCGCTGGTTCCCAGAAAGAGCGTGCCCCCTTCGCGCAGTCCGAAATGCAGCAACCACAGGACCCGCTGTTGCACCGCCGGCTCGAGGTAGATCAGCAGATTGCGGCAGGTGACGATGTCCAGCCGCGAAAACGGGGGATCCTGCAAGACGTTCTGCGGCGCGAAAATGACTACTTCCCGCAGGTCCTGCCGCACACGGTAGACGGCATCTTCCCTCTGGAAATAACGTTCGAGCCGCGCCGGCGACATCTCCGTCTCGATCCCCCCCGGATAGACGCCGTTGCGGGCGTTCTGCAGCGTGCGCTCCGCCATGTCGGTGGCAAAAACTTTGATGTCCAGCCGTTTTCCGATGCGCTCGGCTTCCTCGGTCAGCAGGATCGCCAGGCTATACGCCTCTTCGCCGCTGGCGCAGGCGGTCACCCAGCATCGGATCGACGATTCGGGCTCTCTTGCCGCGACTAACGGCGCGACCACCCGCTCCCGCAGCGTCTCCCATGCCTGAGGATCGCGGAAAAAGCCGGTTATGTGAATCAACAGATCATCGGCCAGCGCCGTCACTTCCGAGGGACTCTGCCGGAGCAGCTTGGCATACTCACCGACGTCGGTGAGCCGGCTAAGTCCCATACGGCGTTGAATGCGACGTAATACGGTCGGCTTCTTATAGCCGTTGAAATCCTGCCGCGTCCGGGTGCGTAGCACGGCCAGGATCTCGCGCACGTGCTGCTGCTCGCGCGCCAGCAACCTGCTGGCATTGGTTTCCCGCCCGCCGCGTGCATAGGGATGATCTGCATACGCCAACAGAACGTCGGCAATATCGCCCGGCCGGAGAATGTAGTCGGCATAGCCGGCATCGATCAGATGACGGGGCATCGACGGATACTGCGCCGACTCGGGCTCCTGCGCGATGCACAATCCGCCCACCGCTTTGATCGCCTGCGCGCCCGCCGCCCCGTTGCTTCCCATCCCGGAAAGAATGATCCCGATGGCTCGTTCTCGCTGCTCCTGGGCAAGCGATCGAAAGAAATCATCGATCGGCCGATTGTTTCCCGGCGATGCCAGCCGCTCGCCCAGATGCAGCCGCCCGTCTTCGATCGTCAGCGTGTGGCCGGGACGGATAACGTAGACGTGGTTGGGTTCCACCGCGATTCCATCCCGCACCTCGGTGACGGGCATCGAAGTTTTCTTGGAAAGGATCTCCGTCATCATGCTTTCGCGATCCGGCGGAAGATGCTGAATCATCACATACGCCATCCCCGCATCGGGACGCAACGTCTTGAAGAATTCGCCGATCGCTTCGAGGCCGCCCGCCGACGCACCAATGCCAACCACAGGAAACGGCAGGCGGGGCGGCGCATCGGCATCAATCGGCCGAGATTGCCTGTCGATGGCGGCATTCGCCGGAGGGGATCCGTTGGAATCTTGCTCTTTGTCCTTTTCAGACTCGGACATGATTGGCTTTCGTTGTGCGAAGTCGGCGTGTGGTCGTAGCGATCAATCCCCCGGATCTGCAAGCAGCAATCCCCGTGGACGCCCAACTCCGCTGACAACGATTCTATCCGAAAGACTCCCCCGCGTACTCACAAACCGCCGGAAATGTTCGGGAAGCCAGGGATTCAAACTTCACCACCGGCATCGTTCTTGCGGAGATGGTGAGACGAAAGCGGACTGAAGCCGCGGATTTACATCCGCGGCTCCAAGGGCTCCGCTATGTTTGAACAAAGGGGTGCTGTAAAGAGGAACCTAACGGAGGTACCACATGCCACGCGGCGACAAGTCGTCCTATACGGACAAGCAACAAAGACAGGCCGAACATATTGAGGAAGGATACAAGGAGCGCGGCACGCCCAAAAAAGAAGCCCGGCGCCGCGCGTGGGCAACGGTGAATAAGGAAACCGGCGGCGGAAAGAAGAGCGGCTCGGGACGCGGCAAGAAGGAGAACCACGAGCCCTCCCGCAAGGGGGGCCGTATCGGCGGGAAGAGCCAATCGCACTCCACCCGCCTCGAAGCCGGGAAGAAGGCAGCCCCCACGCGCGCCGGCAGCAGGTAGGAAGAACACAGACGGCATGGCCAGCTTCGATGCCGCCCTGGATAAGGCCAGGGCCGTCGTCTACCTCCGTACCGATCGACCCCACGTGCAGCCGCTTCTTCCGATAATCCTGATTGCGAAATTGGTTGCGTCCGAACAAACTACTCCGCATCCGACACGGAGGAGCTATGAAAGAATCGGACGATCGCAACGGATTGGATTCCGACCAGTTGGCCCCGCTGCAGCGCCGAATCCGACGATGTAGCAAGGAATTGAGCACGCTCTCCGCCCGCTTGGCGTCGTTCGACGCCCCCGGCTTGGCGGTGGACGATCGAATCAATCAACGCCACATTCAGCGAAACTGCATCTGCCTGGAGGTTGCGCTCGACGAAGCCATCAAATGGGCCAACACCCTTCTCGGAGAAATGCCTGCTAATCCCGTTGACGTCTCTCCCCCCAGCTGCACCGCCACCGCACTTCTGGCCATCAACGGTCTGCTCGGCGGCATACCGACTGTTCGCTAAAATCACATCGGCGGAGCATTGTTCAACTGCGCCACCTGGGCGGCGGCCTCCTTGCTCAGGTCGGCCGAGGATGTGAATTTCCCGTCATCCAGGTCGTGTCCGAGCTTGCTAATCATCACAGTGGCTTTGGCGCAGTACATGTTCGAAGCCTCGATCGAATTGTTCTGTTTCTCCATCTGCTTGATGTCCGCGCCGATGTCTATTTTCCAGTGTCCGTCGAGTCGAATCAGATTTTCCGGCGTGGTTTCCTCGCCCTTGAAGGTGAGCTGCGCGTGGTCGCCGTGCGCCTCGATCTTCGCCTGATCCACGTCGGTGTCGGTCTTCTCTCCCAGAGCGTGGACGAAATCGTCGTCCGCCTGTTGTCCCCATTTCTGCCGGGCGGCCAATTCAACCCGCGAGATGGCCAGGATATAGTCCGCCTCCGCGCGGGCCGTTTGCCGCTCGCGGGCGTCGTTGGCGGCGAAGATCGCCAGAGCGGCCGGGAGTCCGCCGGCCGGCAGACTCTGGCTGCTCGCATGCATGAAACCAAGCGGAGTCGAATCATCAAATGCCGGCGCGGTTGCCGGTTGTGATGTGGGCCCATCCGCCCACGCGAGACAGGGAAAGAGACCCACAATCGCCAGGATCGAAACAAATCGCATGGATTCCTCCGTCGCCTGATTCTCTGACTTTACGAACGAATATACCACAGAGGTGAGGCGACGCCCCATATCGTTCGGAGCCGCGGATGTACATCCGCGGCTTCTGTCCCGTTGCCGCGTTATTGGGGCATAAAAACGTTCGGTTTTGTAGGGTTCGCTAATGAGCCGCCGGTGTAGCCGCGTTAGCGAACGAATATTGTCGGCTCTTTTGCGGACCTCTTCGGCTGATACGTGCGAACGGCGTCCGGTTCCCTCTCCCGGCAGTCCGGGAGAGGGTGAAAGTGATTTCGGATTGCGAAAGTCGTTCGACATTCCCAAATCACCCTCACCCCAGCCCTGTCCCGGAGTACCGGTAGAGGGGGCAGGAGCCGCCGTTCGAGATTGACGTCACATTGTTGCCAACTGCGACGATAAGCCTGAATGCTGTTGAGCCTGAATGCTTGGAAAGCAAAGCGTTGAAAGGTAGTGTGCATTGGCATGAAGGTATTGTTGATCGGGAATGGAGGCCGCGAGCACGCCTTGGCATGGAAGCTGGCCCAATCGGCGCGGGTCACCGCGCTCTATGCGCTGCCGGGAAATCCCGGCACCGCGCAGTTCGCGGAGAACGTGCCGCTGGACGTGATGAGCTTCGACAAGATCGAGAAGTTCGTCAAGCAGAACGCGATCGGCCTGGTCGTCATCGGTCCGGAAGATCCCCTGGCGGGGGGGCTGGCCGATCGAATTGGGGCGATGGGCGTTAAAGTCTTCGGCCCGACCCGCGAAGCGGCGCGCATCGAGGCGGACAAATGGTTCGCCAAAGAAATCATGCGCCATCAGTCGATCCCGACCGCCGAGGCGCGTTGCTTTACCGATCCGGGCGCCGCGGAGGAATTTCTCAAAGCGCGCGATGAGCCGGTGGTCGTAAAGGCCGCGGGGCTGGCCAAGGGGAAGGGTGTCACCATTTGCTATCGCACCGCCGACGCGATCGAGGCGGTAAACCTGGCGATGAAGAAGAAGGCGTTCGGCGACGCGGGCGCCCGTGTCGTCATCGAAGAAATGCTCCATGGCCCAGAGTGCTCGATTCTCGCGTTCATCGACCGCCGATCGATCTACGTGATGGAGACCGCCCAGGATCATAAGCCGATCAAAGACGGCGACATCGGTCCGATGACCGGCGGCATGGGCGCGTATTCGCCGACGCCCGTGGTTACCGATGAATTACTCACCCAGATCGAGCGCGAGATTCTCGTCCCGGTGGTCGACGGCCTGGTGCGCGAGGGGATCGAATACAAGGGCGTCCTTTATGCCGGGCTGATGGTGACACCCAATGGCCCCAAGGTGCTGGAATTCAACTGCCGGTTCGGCGATCCCGAGACGCAGCCGCTGATGATGCGGCTCAAGAGCGATCTGATGGAAGTGATGCTGGCCGTCGCCGACGGGAAGCTCGAGCAGGTCGAATTGAAGTGGGACCCGCGCCCGGCGCTGTGTGTCGTCGCCTCCGCCGGCGGATACCCCGGCAAGTATGCCACCGGCCTGCCGATCGGCGGCATCGCCGATGCCGACGCCATGCGCGACGTGAAAGTCTTCCAGGCCGGCACGCGCGCGGAGGGGAAAACCATTGTCACCGATGGAGGCCGGGTGCTCGGTGTTTGTGCGTTGGGCGATACGATCGCCGACGCGCGGAAGCGTGCCTACGAGGCGATGAAGAAAATCCATTTCGAAGGAATGCACTTCCGCACCGACATCGGGCATCAGGCGATGTGAATCTGGTGATTGGTGATTGGAACGTGACGGGAAGGCTCGCTATTTTCTCCGCTGGCGCGTTCTTCTCCCGGCGCTACAATTTGCTTCTGTTCCCATAGAAAGGAAATTCATGCTCCGCACCACAATTAGTCTTCCCGAAATCGGTCTCATTGCCGGCACGCGCGTTCTTCTCGGCGCGGGGATCGGTCTGCTCCTCGCCGACCGTCTTCAATCCGAGCATCGCCGGCCCGTGGGCTGGACGCTTTTTATCGTCGGGGCTCTGAGCACGCTCCCGCTCGTCGCCGAGGTGCTCGCCGGCAGCACGTGTTCGCCGCGCGAACTGATCGCCGGGGAGCGGCCATGATCCGCAAACTTCCCGCCGGCGGATACCGCCTCTATTCCCGCAAAAAGAATCCCGCCACCGGCAAGCGCCGAAACCTCGGCACGTTTAAGTCGCGCGCCGCCGCCGAGAAGCACGAGAAGGCCGTGCAGTTTTTCAAGCACGGCGGGTGAGGGACGCAGGCGCGATACAATAGACATCCAACGGCTCCGGCACCTGCACGAACCGGCCGCGCGTCAGCAGTCGGAACCAGATTTCGAGGTCCTCACCCCTGTCGAGACCCTCACGAAATCCGCCCAGGACGTTGAGGACTTCGCGTCGCACCATTACAGAAGAAGGCGGGAAAAACACGTTGTAATACAGCACGAGCAGGAATTCCTCATTGGAAACGGCACCTTTTCTTCTCGCCATCGGCTGGCGGTGTCAGGATCTTTGTCCCGGCTTTGATAGCGGCCGCCATCCATGCCGATCACCAGCGATGGCGCCGCATTGGGCGGTGGTTCTGGGCGTTGGCCTCGCTCATAATCGCGCAGCTCCGCATCGCGCTTGGCGACAACAGCCTCGCCCAGATGCTCTGCTGCGCCCGCATCGGAGCCTGCCGACCCTGCCGTGCTTGACCTTCCAGCCCCGGTTGAAATAATCCCCCCGCGGGCAACTGGGCCCCTGGAGACCGTTAGCATGGATCAGCCGCGACCGGAGCTCATTCCCGATCCTGCCGTGCGCCGGCTGAGTCTGTACCTGCGCCAGCTCGAAGTCTTCGCGCGCAAAGACGTTCGCACCATCTCCAGCAAGCAGCTGGGGGAGAGCCTCGGCCTCACCGATGCCCAGGTGCGCAAAGATCTGGCTTACTGTGGCCAGTTCGGGCATCCTGGAATCGGCTACCGCGTCGATGAGCTGATCACGCAGGTGCGGCGAATACTCGGGACCGACAAAACGTGGAACGTTTTGCTCGTGGGAGCCGGCAACCTGGGCCGCGCGCTTTCAGCTTACCGCGGCTTTGACGCCAAGGGTTTTCGGATCGTCGCGGTGTTCGATACGGATCCGACGAAGGTGGGCCACAAGCACGGTGATTTCGTGGTCCAGCCGATGAACCGAATCGAAGCGGCGGTGCGCGATCAGAACGCGCGGCTGGCGATCCTGGCCGTTCCCGCGGATGCGGCACAGGAAGTGGCCGATCTGCTCGTCGATGCCGGCGTTCGTGGGCTGCTCAACTTCGCGCCGGTGTCGATTAACGTACCGTCGGACGTTGCGCTCACGACCGTGGACGTTGCCGTCCAACTCGAACAGCTGTCCTTCCAGGTGAACGCCGCCGATGTGACGGCAAAGGGATAATCCCATGCGTTGGACCCAGTCATTGATCCCGACCCAGAAGGAAAATCCCGCCGATGCGCAGATCATCAGCCATCAGTTGATGATCCGCGCCGGGCTGATCCGTCAGCTCACGGCCGGTGCATACGATTTTCTGCCGCTGGGGTTGCGCAGTCTGCAAAAGGCCGCCGCGATCGTGCGGGAGGAGATGAACGCGATCGGTTGCGCCGAGGTATTGCTCCCCGCGCTGCAGCCGGCCGAGCTGTGGCAGAAAACGGGCCGCGACATCAGCTACGGGCAAAACCTCATGACGTTCAGGGACCGTCACGGCCGGGCGAACGTCCTGGGCCCAACTCATGAGGAGGTCGTCACCGAACTGGTCTCCGGCTGCGTCACGTCGTACAAGCAGCTCCCGCTGAGCCTCTACCAGATCCAAACGAAATTCCGCGACGAGTTTCGTCCGCGATTCGGCCTGCTGCGCGTCCGTGAGTTTCTGATGAAAGACGCCTACAGCTTTCACGCCAATGTCGAGAGTCTTGGCCAGACGTATGACGCCATGTACGCCGCGTACTCCAAGATCTTCACGCGGTGTGGCGTTCCGTTTGTGGTGGTCGAGGCCGAAGCCGGTCCGATTGGCGGCAGCGCCAGCCACGAGTTCATGGCTGCCTGCGAAGCCGGCGAGGACATGATCGTTACCAGCGACAAAGATAATTACGCCGCCAACGTTGAGAAAGCGGAAACCGGCGATCGCCCCTTCACGCTTTCAGCCGAACCGACGGGGGTGCTGGAAAAAGTGCACACGCCGAATCTGCCCGGCATCGAAGACGTGGGCAAGTTCCTCAAGGTGAAGCCGAAGAACATGCTCAAGACGCTGGTGTTCGCGGCCCAAAGCCCTGTCAATACGCGGTGGCTCATCGCCGTCGTCCGCGGCGATCATGAAGTCAATGAGGCGAAGCTCGCACGGATCGCGAATGAAAAATTCGGGATCACTTCCTTGGCCCTGGCCGACACTCCCGAAACCAGGGAGCAGTGGGCGATCGGATTTGTCGGTCCCGACGCGGCGATGAAGAACCCCCGCGCTGTCCTGATGATCGATCCCGATGCCGCCCAAGGCGGATTCTGGGCGTCGGGCGCCAATGAGATCGACTACCACGTCAAGCATTTCAACTGGTTCCGCGAGTGCGGCGATCGATTGGCCGACCCGACGAAAGTCGCCGTCGCCGACATCCGTAACGCGTACAACGGCGATCCCTCGCCGAAAAATGATGGCGGCAAACTCACCGCGTCCCGCGGGATCGAAATCGGCCATGTCTTCAAGCTCGGCACAAAGTATTCCGATGCGCTGGGCGCCGATTTCCTCGACGACGCGGGGCAGAAGCATCCCATGATCATGGGATGCTACGGCATCGGCATTGGCCGAATCCTCATCGCCGCTATCGAAAGTTTCCACGACGAAAAGGGAATCATCTGGCCCGCCGCCATCGCGCCCTATGCGGTGATCATCACGCCGATCAAATACGAAGGTGAAATGAAAGCCGCCGCCGACAGCCTGCACGACCAGCTCAACGCCGCCGGAATCGATTCGCTTTTGGATGACCGCGACGCTCGCCCCGGTTCCAAGTTCGCCGACGCCGATCTGATCGGCTTTCCGATCCGCATCACCATCGGCGACCGCGGTTTGAAGGAAGGGAAGATCGAAGTGAAACGCCGCAACGAGCCCGAGGCGAAAATGATTGCGGTGGGAGACGTGATCTCTCACGTGCGCGCTCTGATATAGACATCCGTTACTCCACCCGAAAATTCTTCACCAACTCCACGAACATGCTGATGCCGATCGCCATGGCGGCGTCGGTGAAGTCATAGCGGTCGCTGTGCAGGGAGGGATATGTGCTGGCGGAGACTGGCTCAACGCCGACGAGGAAGAAGCAGCCGGGCACTTTCTCCAGGTAATAGGCGAAATCTTCTCCGCCCATGGAAGGCTTGGGGGCGGTGAAGTAACGATCGGGGCCAAACAGCGCCCGAGCGGTCTGTGCGACGTAGTCGGTCATCTTCGGGTCGTTGACGGTGGGGGGGTAGCCATCGATCCAGTCGAATTTCAAGCTGCAGGAATTTGCCTGCGCGATGCCGGCGCAGCGGCGTTTGAGCGCAGCGGCGATCTTGGCCCGGGCCTGCGGATGGAGCGTGCGGACGGTGCCTTCGATGGTCGCGGTGTCGGGAATGACGTTGGTGGCAGTTCCGGCGTTGAATTTGCCGATGGTGACCACCGCCGAGTCAGTGGGATCAAACTCCCGGCTGACAATCTGCTGGATATTCAGCACCGCCTCGGCCGCGGTGACGATCGGATCGATTCCCAGGTGCGGATAGCCGGCGTGGCAGCCGCGACCTGTGAACGTGGCGCTGAACGTGTCGGTTGCTGCCAGCAATACGCCCGGTTTGCTCGCCACCATACCCACCTTCAGGCCCGGCCAGCCGTGCAGACCGAAGATCGCGCGCACGCTCGGCCCCAGTCGGCCGTCGAGAACCCCGGCGCGCACCAGCCGGTCGGCTCCGCCGCCGCCCTCCTCTGCGGGCTGCCAGATCAGCTTGACGCAGACGGGCAGTTTGTCCGCCACCGCCTGCAGTGCCGCCGCTGTGCCCAGCAGCGTGGCGATATGCCCATCATGTCCGCAGGCATGCATCCGCCCGGCGTGCGTGCTGGCGTAAGGCAGTGCGGTCTGCTCGAGAATCGGCAGCGCATCGATATCCGCGCGCAGGGCGACGCACGGGAGATTGGTGTCGCCAATCCAGGCGATGGTCGCCGTCGGCGCGTCGGGCACGCCGTCCGCATGAGCGATGCCGAGCGTGTCCAACTCCGCGCGGATCATCCCCGCTGTCTTGAACTCTTCGTAACCGAGTTCCGGAATTTGATGCAGCTGATGCCGAAGCGACACCGCGCGGCCAAGATGCTCATCGATCGAAGTCATAGTGGATAGTTGATAATAGTGGATAGTTGATAGTGGATAGTTGACAGTGGATACAGTTGATAGTGAGTTGTAAGCGGACTCATCGAGATTCACTGTCCACTATCCACTATCAACTATCCTCTAAAACAGCTGGTCCAGCACGTTCTCCATGGGCATCTGCACACAGGTGAAGATCGGCGTATCCCGCAGGGTGTATTTGCTGCTTTGCGTTTCGCGCAGCTCCATCACCAGATCAAGGAAATCCTTCGGCTCGTCGGTTTCGAACGCCACGACGAATTCCTGATCGTCGAGGCCGAAGCTGTACGTCGTGTTCAGTTTGACACTCGGATATTTATTTCCCACGCGGATGTGCACGTCCATGATCTCCTGCCGTTTCTCCAGCGGCAGCAGATACCAATCGCGCGTTTTCACAAACGGATAGATGAACAGATATTTCCGCTTCCCGGGGATAATGTGCGTGCGGCTCTCGGCCGTGTGAAACGGATCGAGCTTGTCGATGTACATGCTGCGCTTGGTCATCGACACGAAGGAGAATGGCGTGGTCAGATATGCGCCCATCCGCGACTTGTTGATCAGTTGCGATTGCGCCTGAAAATCGTCGGGGGTCTGAGCGATTCGCCACAACAGAAACTCGCATTCCGCCCGCAGGCCCAGCGTGCTGTAGCTTAAGCACAGCAGCCCCGGCCTGCGTTCCTGAAAGAGCCGCAGAAATTCGCTGCGGGCCTGAATCTTCTCATGGTCGTCGAGCCGTCGGAATGCCGGATCGAGCTTGTAGAACGAGAAGTTGACGAACTGCCGCTGCACGGATGGCGCTGCCGGCGCGGTGTCGGGACGAGTGGTGGGGTCTGCCTGCTGGGTCATGCCGGGATTGTAGCATGTGGACGGTAAAAGGTTGAAGGGCGACCCTGGTTGCGCCCCCTTCCGTTAGCCCCCGGCTTTGCCGGGGTTTAACCCCGGCAAAGCCGGGGGCTAACCGAGTTGGGCTCCAAGATCATTACCGTCAGCATTGAGGTTGATCTTCTGAAACGTGCCACGCGGTTCGCAAAGGCGAACGGCCTGAATCGATCCGCACTCATCGCTCGTGGCCTTGAAACGGTGATGCGGAAGAAGGCGGGCTGATCAATACTCAATCACCGCGTGCACCGGCTTGCCGACTTTCTCTCTTCCGCCGAGACCCTTGAGCTCGATGAGCACGGCGGCGCCGGCGACTTCGCCGCCGAGTTTTTCGACCATGTCGCAGCACGCCTTCATCGTGCCGCCTGTCGCCAGAAGGTCGTCGACCACCAGCACGCGCTGTCCACGGAGGATCGCGTCGGCGTGCATCTCAAGAGTATCGGTGCCGTATTCCAAAGCGTAACTCATCGAGATCTTCTGATGCGGCAACTTCCCCGGCTTGCGCACCAGCACAAATCCTGCCGACAGGCAGCACGCCACCGCCGTTCCGAAGATGAATCCCCGGCTTTCCGCCCCGACCACCAGATCGATCCCCTTGCCGCGAAATGGATTGGCCATCAGCTCAATCGACAGCGCCAGCCCGGAGGGATTTGCCAGCAGGGGGGTGATGTCCCGAAACAAAATGCCCTTTTTGGGAAAATCGGGAATGTCACGAATAAGTCGGCGGAGCTTCTCGATCGCGTCTTTCATGGGGGTCAGATCGTAATCTGGAAATGCGCAGGATGCGAGTGTTTACCACACCGGCGAGCCGCTGGTCCCCTCGGCATCGCCGTCCATGGCGGTGCGGAGCTTGGCGAGCGATTCATGTTCGATTTGCCGGACGCGCTCCCGCGTCAGGCCGATGCGCAGGCCGATTTCCTTCAGCGTCATGGGATCCTCCCCATCGAGCCCGTAACGCAGCTTCAGAATCTTGGCGGCCCGCTCATCGATCTCTTCCAGAAGCGTGGCGAGCTGACGAAGCTGATCGTCGCCGCTTACCTGCTCGTCGGGCGAGGGATTGTTCGTGTCGGGAACCAGATCGTTGATCGTCAGTTCCCCGTCATCCGAGCCGCTCTGCGTCGGAGAGCTGTACGCCTTCACCGCCTTGCGGATGATCCGCAGCTTCTTAGGCGACAGCTTCATATGAGCCGCCAGCTCGTCGATCGACGGCACGCGCCGGAGCCGGTCTTCCAGCTCGCGGTTGGCCACCTTGAGCTTTCCCATCATCTCCACCATGTACGCGGGGATGTGGATCGGCTGCACGCTGTTGATCAACGCCCGCTTGATCGCCTGCTTGATCCACCACGAGGCATACGTGCTGAATCGGCAGCCATTTTCCGGGTCAAATCCCTCGACTGCCTTGAGCAGGCCGATGTTTCCCTCTTCGATCAGATCGGGCAGCGAAAGCCCCCGATTGCTGTAGTGCTTGGCAATATTGACCACCAGGCGCAGATTCGATCGCACCATCCGTTCCCGTGCCGCGGGGTCATTGTCGGCGATAATTCGGCGTCCCAGCGCCTTTTCCTCATCGCCCGTGAGCAACGGGGATTCATTGATCTGTCGCAGATAGAGCGTAAGACCGGATTGAACGGCAGCGGAAGCCATAACTGCTATGGCTATCGGTCGATAGGGGGAGCGACTTAGGTTGCACTGCTGGGGCAATAAAAACCGGATGGCGGGGTTCAGGGTTCATCTGCACAGATGCATCCTTTGCTGCTGAGGCGGCTGAGGAGAGTGCCAATTATTCTCCCCGCAAACTAACGGCTGAAATAGAAACCGGCCTCTTCAATGTCAAGCTTCAACCGTGAACCACCGAGGGGATGACATGTCCGCTTGTCCGGTCCCATTTACTTCGAAGGCTGGCCGACTCAACATTAGGACCCGCAAAATTAGAACGACAAATTGAACATTTTGAACAAAAATCGGCCAGACCGATTATCGATCCACCGCCGAATGGTTCGATTATCTCCCGTACCGAGGCACGTTTCTTGCGACGTGCAGCCGTAACGGCCTTCATGCGCAATCTGACGCTGGGGGTTGCCGCGGCAGGCAAGCGGGGCTTCTTTCTGGCAAAACGTTCGCATCTGTGTCGCGAACGGGCCTCAGCGTCAAACGGCAATGGGAGATAGGCATGAAGATGAGGACGACTATTTGTTTTGCGCTCCTGGGACTTCTTGCTGTCGTCGGCCGCGCAGGGGCTCAGATGATCGGCTTTGACGCTGCAGTGCGCGATCGCATTGGCGTCAACATTCACTTCTCGCAGCCAGCGCCGGGGGAAATGGGTGTGCTGGCGGCGGTTGGATGTGGCTGGATACGGCAGGATTTGACCTGGGCCGCCACCGAACGCACGCCTGGCGTCTATAACTTCAGCAGCTATGACGGCTTACTGGCCGACCTGGACTCAAATGACATGCGGGCACTGATCATCCTCGATTATACCAACCCCAACTATGACAGCGGATTATCGCCTTATACCGACATCGGACGCACTGCGTTCGCCAAGTGGGCGGTCGCGGCGGCAGAGCACTTCAAGGGGAGGGGCGTCCTGTGGGAAATCTATAACGAGCCGAACGGGTCATTTTGGACGCCCGAACCCAATGCGAGCGATTATGCAAAATTGGTCATTACTGTCGGAGAAGCCTTTCGTAGCGCAGTGCCCGACGAACTCCTGGTTGGCCCGGCCTGCGGCGGAATTGAGTATTCATTTTTCGAGACGTGCTTCAAGGCGGGTTGTCTAAAATATTGGTCTGCGGTAACGATGCATCCCTATCGCGGCAGCATGCCGGAGACCGCCGGTGAGGACTTCCAGAAAATGCGCGCGTTGATTAAACGATACGCGCCGGGGAAGTCCATTCCCGTGATGAGCGGTGAATGGGGCTATACAATCCGGGACAACTTTACCGAAGAGGCGCAGGGGCAGTATTTGGCCAGGATGCTGCTGGGCAACATTGCGAATCACGCGCTGCTTTCGATCTGGTATGACTGGGAGGACGACGCGACCAACCCGGACTCTCAGTTCGGCTTGCTGGCGTACACAGCGCCGCAGGCGCAAATGTACTATCAGCCAAAACCCACCTACTTCGCGGCTCAGACGCTGGCGCAGATGTTCGGAGATCTTGCATTTACCAGGCGCATCAGCGCCGGCCCGAGTAACTACGTGCTTCAGTTCGGCGCCGGGGAAAAGGCGAGATTCGCGCTCTGGACGACTGCGATAACATCACAAACCATCACGGTGCCGCTGGGCGTCCAGGAGACCTTCGCCGCGATGACGTACATGGGGGCGCAACTAACCAACATCAAAACGACGTCCAGCGGATTGCACATTACCCTGACGGAGGACCCCATATACCTTTGGGTTCAAAACTAGTTTGTAAGCAGCAAAGGCGTCGGAACGTAGGCTTGTTGGAGAGATGATGATGAAGAAGATGTTGAACAGTGTCCGCTTCGCCCTTGTGCCACTTCTGGTTCTCGCGGCCCGCGCAGGCGCTCAGATGATTGCATTTGACGCTCCGGTGAGCGACCGCATTGGCGTCAACACCCACTTCGCTCAGCCGGAGCCGGGTGAAATGGATGTGCTGGCGGCGGTGGGATGTGGCTGGATACGGCAGGACTTAACCTGGAATGCCACCGAGCTGAAGCCCGGCGTCTATGACTTCAGCGACTACGACGACTTGCTTGCCGACTTAGAAGCAAATGGCATGCGAGTACTGATGACCCTTGATTATACCAATGGGAACTATGATGGTGGAATGTCCCCTTACACCGACGCGGGACGCGCTGCATTCGCCCGATGGGCGGTTGCGGCGGCGGAACACTTCAAGGGAAGGGGGATCTTGTGGGAAGTCTACAACGAGCCTAACGGCTCATTCTGGAAGCCGGAACCCAATGCGAACGATTATGCGAAACTGGTCATTACGGTTGGAGAAGCCTTCAGGCGGTCGGTGCCTGATGAGATTCTGATCGGCCCGGCCTGTGGCGGCAGCGACGGCGGAATCGACTATCCATTTTTCACCACGTGCTTTCAGGCGGGCTGTCTGAAATACTGGTCTGCGGTAACAATGCATCCCTATCGTGGCAGCATGCCGGAAACCGCCGGTGCGGACTTCGACCAAATGCGAGCGTTGATTAAGCGGTATTCTCATGGGAAATCGGTTCCCGTGATGAGCGGTGAATGGGGCTATAGCGTTAAGGACAACTTCACCGAAGAGCAGCAGGCGCAATATTTCACCAGGATGCTCCTGGGCAACATTGCAAATGGCGCGCTGTTGTCGATCTGGTATGACTGGGAGGACGACGCTACCAACCCGGACTCTCACTTTGGGCTGCTGGCGTATACGGCGCCGGAGTCGCAGATGGTCTATGAGCCAAAACCCGCCTACTACGCGGCCCAGACGCTGACCCGGAACATCGGAGAGCTCAAGTTTGTCAAGCGCATCAACGTCGGCGCGGCCAACTACGTGTTGCAGTTTGGCGAGGGAACTAAGGCAAAGTATGCCATTTGGACGACCTTGGCGACGCCACAGACGATCACACTCCCTGTGGGCGTTCAAGGAGAATTCGCCGCGATCACGTACATGGGCGATCAACTGCCAGTGCTGAAAACGACAGCCAAAAAGTTGCGAATCACGCTGACGGAAGACCCTATATACCTTCAGCGTCAGAGGTAGTGAGTCTTTCCTGACGCCGCTCACCGCGCCCGGAGCTTGGCGCGGTATCGCAATGGCGTTGTGCCAACCTCCTGACGGAAAACGGCGGTCATGTATACGGGGCTGGCGAAACCGCACTTCCGAGCCACTTGAGACACCGGCAGGTCCGTCATGGCCAAAAGCTGGCGGACGTGCGCCAGGCGGAGGCGCTGCAGTTGAGCAAGGGGAGAATCGCCGAAGTGAGCACGGAATCGCCTCTCCAGCGACCGGCGGCTCATGGGGACGAAATCGGCCACCTCGTCGATGCTTAGATCGCGGTGGGCGTTCTCACGCAGATAGCGCATGGCCCTGCGGAGGTCCTCATCCTTGATCGCCAGCGCATTGGTCGAATTGCGAGTATCCACCTCCACCGGATCGATCAGTTGCGGCTGGCCGGCATCGGGGCCGCCGCTGATCAGATTGTGCAGTCGTTGGGCGGCCTGATAGCCGATCTGCTCGGACGCCACGACCAGGCCGGAAAGGGTCGGCCGGCAGAGGTTGCAGAGAAGCGGGTCGTCGTCGCCGGCAAGGATGGCAATCTCGTCGGGGACGGCGATATCGCGATCGGTGCACAGCCGCAACAGGAGCATCGCGTCGGCGATCGACCAGGAAAACAGCCCGCAGGAGCGGCGCAGCCCCGCCACCCAGTCGCCAATCGCGCTTTCCAAAGCCGGCTCGCGTCGGTCTGCCTGAAGCAAAGAGGTGTCGAAAAGTTCGACGGTCTGGTCTCGTTTCGCGGCCGCCGCCGCGCGGAACGCCCCGGCGTGTCGGGCCACATACGCTTGCTGCAGAGGACCGGCGTAGGCGAAGTGGTTGTAGCCGCGCTCGACGAAGTGGTCGGCGGCCAGTTGCGCCGTCGCGTTGAAGTTTGTCGTGACCCGCGGGAAGTCGCAGTTCTTCAACTCGATGCCCGAGACGTTGACGACCGGAACCCGGAGTCTTCGCAGCCGCTTGGCCATCTCCGGCGTGCGGATGCGGGCGATCACGCCATCGCCGTCCCATCCGCTCGGCAATTGATGCTCGGCGAAGACATCCCTCGGTGTGATGTCGATGTCCCACGCTTCGTGCTTGTCCACGAAGTTCGTAATTCCGCGAATCAGCCGCCGGCCCCAGCCGCTCGAGGTTTCGACGAGTATTGCAACGCGGTGGTGCCGGCTCATGCGCGTCGCTCCTCGTATCGTCGCCGTATCATTTAACAATGATGAACTCTGATGCATCGCTGTTCCCGCGCGGAGTTCTGCTCCGAAGCTATCCGGAGTATTACGATTGAGGTTTGATGTAACACCGTATTTCGTAGATAGCCGCCGACGGATCGCCATTGGTGGCTCGAACCGTCACCCGAACCGAGTCGGTGAGGGTGGCCGTAGTCAGGGCGTGAACGCGCCGGCGCTGATAGTTGCCGGTCACGGAGGCAAGTTCCTGCCATTCCCCGTCAACCCGTGCCGACAGATCGTAGTCGGCCGGGCATTGCGGATCGCGATAGAACGGAGCATATGCGTGGTACTCGCGGAGCAGGTGACCGGGAAATGTCAGGTGAATCTCGCGGATGAGGCGCGGCTCGTCCCATTCCAGCGAGAGCGACTGGGGCAGCGGAAGCGTCGGGTCCGAGCGCCACAGGTTGGTGCCGCGGTGGGGGCGCGCGACGCCGGTGATGACACTCGCGGGACGGTATGCGGACTGGGGCGGCTCGACTTTGAAGGTGAGCGTTTGGCCATTGCCGAAACGGCGCATTCGGCTGTGGCCGATCTGGTAGAGACCGACGCAGCCGGGTACGACGCAGCCGGCGGCGCGCCAGTCAACGTTGGCGTTCTCCAGCAGGTCGAGCCGCAAGTAGCTTCCGGCCGGTGGAAGAGACGGCAGGGCGTCGAGTTTCCAGTTCACCCATCCTTCGGATGAGGCGGGAACTTCGAGCGTGGTCTGGGCCAGTGGTCGGCCGGGTTCCGAGCGGTAATCCCAGATGTCGGTGACCGCGTATAGCTGTGCTTCAACCCGTTGAGTCGCGTCGGTGCGGTTCCGCAAAAATGCGGAAACGGCAGAGAGTCCCTCGTGCCCGACGGCGAACATCTGTCCCTTGCGCTTCTCCAGCGGCTCGATGTTGTACTGCGGCTGGTCTTTCCAGATCGCCAAACCCGCATGAGCGCCGCACGTCTCGTGCCCCGCGCCCGTAAGGCGCGCGGAGCTGCTGGCGGTGACTCGCGCCATCCGGGCCACGTCATCCGCCGACTCGTTTGCGACGTTGGGCAAAAAACATCCATCGGCCAGCAGCCGTTGCTGAATGCGTCTCACCGCGTCACCGCCCGCCACCGCGGCCGGGGGAAGCTTGAGCCTGACAGCGTGGGCCGCGGCAGTACCGATGGCCTGGCCCATCAGGGCCGTCGTCGCCATCACTCGCAACGTTCCCAATGCCGCATGACTGGCGCTAATGCACCGCCCGGCCAGGAAAAGGTTTTCGACATCGCGAGCGATCAGGGCGCGCAGCGGAAAGCCATAGGGGCCGCAATAGCTTTTGACGGCATATTCGCCGAACGTGTCGTAATTTCCCTCCGCCGATGCCGGCTCGCTCGTGTTGGCCAGCAAACCGCCCGGCGTGTGCAGGTCCACAAACCACCCGCCGAAGCCGACCTCGTCGGGGAAGACAGTCTTGCGCTGAATGTCGTGCTCGGTAACAAAATATTCTCCCATCACCCGCCGGCTCTCGCGTTTGCCGGGAACCTGTCCGATCCAATCGAGCGCATAGTTGCGACAGCGCTCCTTCATGATCGGGTCGCGGTTTTTCATCCAGTCCCACACGCCCAGCGCGTGACGGGTCAATTCGTGGCGAATCTTCTCGTTGTCGTAAATTGTGTTGTACGGCACGCCGATCTCAATCCACCAGAACCCGCCGCGCTCGTCCTTGGGAACGCGACCCTGGTCGTAGAAGTAGCCGGCGTCTTCATAGTGCAGTGCCCACGCCGGCGCCTGGTACGCGGCCGCACGACCGATGTCCCGGGCGAGAATGTGAATGGAGCTGCCCATCGTATCGCGGCTGGCCCGGGCCGGCGCGTGCGGCTCGTCCAACTCGCCGCGACTTTCACTGCCCATCCTCCATTCGCAACCGGCGCGGTGCGCGATCAGGGCATCGCCGGTACAGTCGCCGAAGAGCGTCGCTTCAAGCGTCAACTCTGTTTCGGCATTCTGCACGGAAGCGACAACGGCGCGGATCCGGCCCTTTCCGTTTTCATACAAACAAGGCCGCGAGAAATAGCCCACTTCCTCGCTCGATCGTTTCTCCAGCGCCTGCTCGGAAAATGGTTCGACGCCATGCAGCAGCACCTGATTCACGTCGGTGTTCAAATGGACGGTGAGGTTCGGCTCCGCGGTGACGGCGTTATACAGCACCAGGTCCCACACGCTGTTTGTCCAGCCGTTCTCATAAATCTCCGCATGGTTGGCCGCGCGCTCTTCGATCAGCAACTCGGAGATGATGCCTGTTTCGCGGGCATATGCATGGAATGCGGCTGCGCCATGCGGCGTGACGCCGATCTCCGATGAGCTGTTGCCACCCAGCACGGGGCGATTGTGCACCAGGCAGGTACGCAGTCCCTGCCGCGCCGCCGCCAGCGCCGCGCAGACGCCGGCCAGACCGCCACCGCACACAACAAGGTCGTATTGTTCCTTGACGTAACGCATC
>Ga0302326_10008469_pt1 | contig 22675 bp, 17 predicted proteins | sample Palsa_T0_3_FD_202264 | JGI IMG/M metagenome (GOLD analysis project Ga0302326, IMG submission 202264) | Peat permafrost microbial communities from Stordalen Mire near Abisko, Sweden - Palsa_T0_3 | ecosystem: Environmental > Terrestrial > Soil > Palsa > Peat permafrost | place: Sweden: Abisko... | reverse complement strand
GTACAAGTCCGAGTTCATCGCCAACATGTCCCACGAGCTGCGCACGCCGCTCAACAGTTTGCTGGTGCTGGCCGAGCAGCTCGAGGACAACGCCGAGGGGAACCTCACGGCCCGCCAGGTGCAGTACGCCCACGTCATCCGCACGTCGGGCGGGGACCTCCTCAAGCTCCTCAACGACATCCTCGATCTGGCCAAGATCGAGTCCAACACCGTTCGCCTCGAGCTCGACGAGCTGTCACTGCCCGGCCTGCGCGACAGCATGCTGCAAACCTTCGAGCCGATCGCCGAGGCGCAGCGACTGGGGTTCTCGGTCGAGCTCGACGACAGGCTTCCGCCGACGATGACGACGGATCCCGTTCGGCTTCGGCAGATCCTCACGAACCTGCTCTCCAACGCGTTCAAGTTCACCGAGCACGGTGAGGTCTCGCTGCGGTTGGAGCCGAGGACGACCGGCTGGAGTGCGACCCACGACCGGCTCACTGCGGCCGACGGCGTTATCGCACTCGTCATCAGCGACACCGGCATCGGGGTCAGGGAGGACCAGCACAAGGTGATCTTCGAGGCCTTTGCGCAAGCCGACGGCTCGACCGCCCGGACGTACGGCGGTACGGGTCTGGGGCTCTCGATCAGCCGCAACCTCGTCGACCTGCTCGGTGGCGAGATCAGGCTGACCAGCGAGCCCGGACACGGAAGCAGCTTCGCCGTGTACCTGCCGCTGGAGGCGCCGCAGGTCGCGGCCACAAGCCGCGACGTGACCACCGAAGCCGCCGCGTTGATCGCCTCGCTCCCAGCGCCGCACAGTAACGGCGGCGCCGTGGCCGCCACCAACGGCAACGCGACGACCACGGCAGACCCTGAGGCTCCGGCGTCCACGCCGGCGGCCGCATCGACCCCGTCTCCGTTTCTGGTCGAAGCCAACCCAGAGGCATCCACGGACGACCGGCCGCAACCGCTCACCGCCCAGAACGGGCCGCGCCCCGCCGGCCGCGAGGAGTTCTACAGTGGGTCGGCCGCCGGCTCGACGGTGCTCATCGTCGATGACGACTTCCGCAACATCTTCGCGCTGACCGCGCTGCTCGAGCGCGGGAAGCTCGAGGTCGTCGCCGCGGAGGGCGGCGCCGTCGCGCTGGCCGTCCTCGAGCGGCGCCACGACATCGACATCGTGCTGATGGACATCATGATGCCGGGGATGAACGGCTACGAGACGATGAAGGCGATCCGTCGGCGTCCCGAGCTGGCCGACCTCCCGATCATCGCCGTGACGGGCAAGGTGGTCGGGGGGGAGCGCGCGCGATGCCTCGCTGCCGGCGCGTCGGGCTACATTCCTAAGCCCGTGGACTCGGCGGAGCTCCTGCAGGCGCTGACCCCATGGCTCCCAGCCACGCCTCGGCGTTGGACCAAGACGTCGTGAGCGGGGTGGCCACCACGGCCCCGGCCAGCGCCGCAAACGACGCCCATGAGCACGCGGCGATCCTCGTGGTCGACGACAACGCGGGCAAGCGCCTCTCCATCATCGCTACCCTGGAACCGCTCGGTCACGAGATCGTCGAGGCCGAATCGGGCGAGGCCGCACTGCGCGCGGTGCTGCGCAGGACCTTCGCCGTGATCCTCATGGACGTCCAGATGCCGATGATGGACGGCTACGAGACGTGCCGGTTGATCCGGCTGCGGAGCGAGTCAGAGCAAACCCCGATCATCTTCATCACCGCGCACGCACAAGAGGAAGCGCAGATCCCGCTCGCGTACGCGAGCGGCGCGGTTGACTTCATCTTCGCGCACGTCGTCCCGACCATCCTGCGCGCGAAGGTCACGATCTTCGTCGAGCTCTTCCTCAAGACGCGGGCGCTGGAACAGTCCGTGGCCGAGGTGCGCGACAGCGAGGCGCGCACCCGGTCGGTGCTGGACAACGTCGCTGACGGCATCGTCACGCTAAACAGCGAAGGACTGATCGAGTCGTTCAATCGCGCCGCGGCACTCATGTTCGGCTACAGCGAGCAGGAGGCGATCGGGCAGCCGTTCTCGATGATGGTCGGTCCGAAGCAGCTCGAGTTCGCCACCGGCGCCGAGGCCACGCGCCGGAGCTTGCGGCTGAAGGCCGGTCGCTCGGCCGAGTCGGTAGGACGACGCAGGGACGGCACGACTTTCCCGGTGGAGCTCGATCTCAGCGATGTGCAGCTGGGCAACGGCGCAATCCACATCGGCTGCCTGCGTGACATCTCCGAACGTCAGAGCCACACCGACGCGCTTCAACACCAGGCGCTGCACGACATCCTCACGGGTCTCCCCAACCGCGTCCTGTTCGCCGACCGCGTCACCCACACGATCCGCATGGCGCAGAGAGCCGGCGAGTCGTTCGGTCTCCTCGTCCTGGACCTCGATGAGTTCAAGCAGGTCAACGACACGCTGGGCCACCAGCACGGTGACGTGCTCCTCAGACTCGTCAGCGACCGGCTTGTCGGCTGCCTGCGCGGCGAGGACACGGTCGCCCGGCTCGGCGGCGACGAGTTCGGCGTCCTCACCGGCGCGGGCATCGACCTGGCCGGCGTCGCGATCGTCGTCTGGAAGATCCAGCAGGCGCTCGAACCGACGTTCATCGTCGACGGCCACGCCATCGACGTGAGGGCGAGCTTCGGCATGACGCTTGCCCCCGGGCACGGTGACAACGTCGACGATCTGCTCCGGCGCGCCGACCTCGCGATGTACGACGCCAAGCGATCCGGCAGCGGCTACGCGCTGTTTGCCGCCGAGCAGGAGGAGGCCCCGGCCCGCCGCCTCGCCCTCCTCGGCGAGCTTCGCCGCTGCATCGAGCGCCGCGAGCTAGTCCTGCACTACCAGCCGAAGATCGACCTCGCCACGGCGCACATAACCGGCGTCGAGGCCTTGATCCGCTGGAACCACGAGTCGGGGCGCCTCTTCATGCCGTTCGAGTTCATGCCCGAGGTGGAGCGTAGCGAGCTGATGATCCCGATCACGGAGTGGGTGATCAACGAGGCGCTGCACCAACTGCGGATCTGGCGCGACGAGGGCTACGACCTGACCATGGCGGTCAACATCGGAGCCCGCTGCCTCGCTGAGGGCAGCACGCTCTTCGAGACCGTCGATGCCCTCACCGGAAACTGGGACATCCCGCCCGACAGGCTCACGTTGGAGCTCACGGAGAATGCGCTGTTCGACACCGCCGTTCCGGGCATCCTGGAGCAGCTGCAGAACATGGACGAGCGGCTCTCGATCGACGACTTCGGGACAGGCTACTCGTCGCTCGTCTACCTCCAACGGCTACCGGTCGTCGAGATCAAGGCCGATCGGTCCTTCGTCATGGCGATGTGCACGACCAAGGAGGACGCGGTGATCGTGCGGTCGATCATCGACCTGGCCCACAACCTCGGCGTGAAGGTCGTCGCCGAAGGAGTCGAGGATAGGGCCACGATGGATCTGCTCAAGGAATACGGGTGTGACGAGGCCCAGGGCTACTACTTCAGCCGGCCGGTGCCCAGCGACGCGCTGATGTCCTGGCTCGAGAGCTCGTCGTTCGGATTGCCGCGCCGGCCCGACCTCGCGGCCGTGGTCGACGTGGGCCGCCGGTCAGATTGAGGTGAGCTCCTGCTCAGACCCTGGAGCGCCTGCGGGAGATCGCCGTCGACCGCGCCGTTCAGCGCGGCGTGCTCTCGGCAATGCGCGAGCTAGCCGGTGCGGGGTCACACGGAGCGCACCGGCTTCCGCTCGCTGACCTCACCGTCGCGGTCGCAGCGCAGCAGTCCGGCCTCACCGTCCTCCACCACGATCGACATTTCGACCGTCTGACTGATCTTCTCGGCATCCACGCGAGCTGGATTGCCGAACCGACGGAGTGAGCCGGGTCCGAAACCGGGCAACGAGACGCCCGCCTGGGCCAGCACCGGCGTCCGATACGGAAGGTTGAGCGAACGGCGGCCCGGACCCAGACGACAGCATTGGGAATCGATCAGAGCGACAGCGCCACCGAAGGCTGGCGCAGCGCCGAGCCCGAGCATCCGTTCCCCGAAGGTCGGTCGCTACGCTCGCCAGAACGCTAGCTTTTGCGGCAGCCGCCGGCGGGTCGGGCCTGCCTGATTACGACGCCGGGGTGGACGGCTGCCCGGAAAGCCGGCGTGCCGTCCACGTGATCTTCGTAGTGCCGGTCTCGCAGACAGTGAGGGCTTCTATGATCACGCTTGAGGCGGTCGAACTGCGCGGCGAGCGACCCGACACCGAAGTGATCTTCATCTACACGGATACGCGGCACTCGGCCCAGCGCTTCGCGAAGCGAACGTGGCTGTGGAAAGATCCCTATCGATGGGCGCTCGACGACGCGCCTGGGTTCACTGATCGGCTCAGAGAGAGCATGAACCGATTCGCAGCCCTTGCCGTCTCGACGGTGGCCGTGGGGGTGGCCGCGGGCGCCCCCGCCGCGACCGCGGCGCCGATCTCGAAGGCGACCCAGTTCCACACCGGCAACCGGAGCGTCACCTGCGGGATCGAGATTCACGCTCCGAGCAAGCGGGCCACCGAGGTTCTGTGTGCCGCCGCCGGCATCCCCGCACCGAAGACGAAAGGAATCGGCGACCCGGGATTCGTCCAGCTGAACGTGCTCGGCAAGCCGCAGCTGCTGAGGCTCAGCCAGGACTCGTTCGTCGCCGGCTCCTCGGTCAAGCTGGGTCGCGGCCGCCTCTGGAACCAGCTCGGCGTGACCTGCCACGTAGCTCAGACCACGGTGATGTGCTTCAACGGCGACAACCACGGGTTCGTGATCGGCAACGGGCACTTCACGTCGTTCTGAGCGGCGTGACGCTCTCGACCCACGCGCAACGGGCCGGCGGAGCACGAGTTCACACCCCGAGGACATCCTCGAGGTAGGCATCGAACAGCGCCTGCGCGGCCGCATCCGCGGCCTCGTCGATGCGCCGCGTCTCGCGACGCAGTCCATCGATGTCGATGCCCAGTTGCGCGAGCTTTCGCGCATCGGTCCCCAGCCAGCTGTCGACCATCTCCCCCGTCGCCTCGGGGTGAAACTGGAGTCCGAGATGGTCACCCTGGCGGAACGCCTGCGGCGCGGCCTCGGTCCAGGCGAGGGCGGTCGCATCGGGCGGCCAGGCGAAGTTGTCCTCGTGCCAGACCAGCCAGGGGCCGGCGGGTAACCACGAGCTGGCGGCGGCCGTGCGCGTGAGCCCCTTCCAGCCCACCTCGGGCACCGCCGCGGGACGGACCTCGGCACCCAGCGCACGCGCGAGCATCTGGGCGCCGAAGCAGATCCCGAGTACGGGCACCCCAGCCTCGATCGCCCGGCGGACGTAGGCGAGCTCGGCGGGCACCCAGGCGAGCGAATCGTCGGTTGCCGACTCGTCGGAGCCGAGGCTGATCACCAGGTCGTACCCGCGGGGATCGGGCGGCGACCCCGCGTCGGCGGGGCGCGCGAGCTCGACGAGCATGCCTCGCCGGGCGATCGGACCCTGTAGCCGACCGAGCCCGCAGTCGCTCTGGTGCTCGAACACCAGCGCGCGCATCCCGGAGCGCTCGCCCCCCGAGGTCATCCCCCGCTCCCGGAGATCCAGCGCGCCCCCGAGGTCATCCCCCGCTCCCGGAGATCCAGCGCGCCCCCGAGGTCATCCCCCGCTCCCGGGGATCCAGCTCGTCCCCGCGAGCGGCACGCGCGCCATCGCCGCGGCCTCGATCGTGAGCGCGACGAGATCCTCGGGCTCGAGGTTGTGGACGTGGGACTTACCGCAGGCGCGAGCGAGCGTCTGCGTCTCGAGCACCAGCGTGCGCAGGTAATTGGCGAGCCGGTGCCCGGCCTGCACGGGGTCGAGGCGCGCGGCGAGCTCGTCGTGCTGGGTCGAGATCCCGGCCGGGTCGAGGCCGGCCTGCCAGTCGTCGTAGTAGCCGGCGGCGGAGCCGATCGCGCGGTACCCCTCGTCATGCTCGGGGGCGTTGTCGCCGAGCGCGATCAGCGCCGCCACGCCGATCGAGACCGCGTCGGCCCCGAGCGCGAGCGCCTTGGCCACATCCGCACCCGTGCGGATGCCCCCGGACACAATCAGCTGCACCTCGCGGTGCAACCCGAGCTCGACCAGGGACTCGACCGCCTGGGGGATCGCCGCGAGGATCGGGATTCCGACGTGCTCGATGAACACCTCCTGGGTCGCTGCGGTGCCACCCTGCATGCCGTCGAGGACGATCGCGTCGGCCCCGGCCTTGACCGCCAGGGCGACGTCGTAGTAGGTGCGCGAAGCGCCGATCTTGACGAAGATGGGCACCCGCCAGTCGGTGATCTCGCGCAGCTCCTCGATCTTGATCTCGAGGTCGTCGGGGCCGGTCCAGTCGGGGTGGCGGCAGGCGCTGCGCTGGTCGATGCCGGCCGGGAGGTCGCGCATCTCCGCCACGCGGGCGGAGATCTTGTGTCCGAGCAGCATCCCGCCGCCGCCGGGCTTCGCTCCCTGGCCGATCACCACCTCGATCGCGTCGGCGCGGCGGAGGTCGTCGGGGTTCATCCCATAGCGGGACGGCAGCAGCTGGTAGACGAGGGTCTTGGAATGCTCCCGCTCCTCGGGGGTCATGCCGCCGTCGCCGGTGGTGGTGCTGGTACCGACCTCGCTCGCTCCGCGCCCGAGCGCCTCCTTGGCTGTACCCGAGAGCGCCCCGAAGCTCATCCCGGCGATGGTGATCGGGATCTCGAGGTGCAATGGCTCGCGGGCGAAGCGGCCGCCGATCACCACATCGGTGGCGCAGCGCTCGCGGTAGCCCTCGAGCGGGTAGCGGGACACGCTCGCGCCGAGGAACAGCAGGTCGTCGAAATGGGGCACGGGCCGCTTGGCCCCGAACCCGCGGATGTCGTAGATGCCCTCGCGGGCCGCGCGCTGGATCTCGGCGATCACATTGCGGTCGAACGTCGCCGACTCGCGAAGCCCGGGGTGCCAGCCGTTCTCGGACACGGTCAGTAGCTCCCCAGGTGCTCGACCTGGAAGTGGTACAGCTGGCGGGCGGACCCGAAGCGGCGGAACTCGGCCGGCTCGACGTCGTCGATCTCGGCCCGCGCCAGCAGCCCGCGGAGCTCCTCCAGGTGCTCGGCCCGCAGCTCCTTCTCGATGCAGTCGGCGCCGAGGCTCGCGACCGACCCGCGCACGTACAGGCGCGCCTCGTAGAGGGAGTCGCCGAGCGCCTCGCCGGCGTCCTCACAGACGACGACCGCGCCCTTCTGCGCCATGAACCCGGTCATGTGACCAACCGAGCCGCGCACCACGATATCGGCGCCCTTCAAAGAGATCCCGCACCGCGCCGACGCGTCGCCGTGGATCACCAGCAGACCGCCGCGCGCGGTCGCCCCCGCGGATTGCGACGCGCTGCCCTCGACGATCACCGCTCCGGACATCATGTTCTCCGCGACCCCGACACCACAATTGCCGCGCACGCGGATGGTGGCGAGCTTGTTCATGCCGGCGCAGTAGTAACCGACGTGGCCTTCGATCTCGATCTCGTGCGAACCGTCGAGCCCGACCGCAATGCTGTGGCGACCGCCGGGGTTGAGGACCCGCAGGCGCTGGGCGCGAGTGGAGTCGTGCAGGCGCCGGTTCAGCTCGCGGACCGTGTCGATGGCGAGGTCGAAGGACTCGAGCGCGTCCCGGGTGGCATCCGGGGCGGCCATCAGGTCACCGGCGCGGTGCCCCAGCTGTAGACGCGGCCGGGCTCGGGCTCCCACAGCGTCGCGTCCTCCGCGCCCGGGAGCACCGCGATGGCCCGGTACTCGGACGCCATCGCCACCCACTCATCGGTCTCGGCCATCACCGCCGGCTTGCACGCGATCGGGTCGCGGAGCACGGCGAAGCCGTCGGCGGTTCCGACGGCGAACGTGTAGAAGCCGTCGAGGTCCTCGAGGCAGCCCTCGAGCGCCTGCTCGAGCGTCGCTCCCTCGCGCATCCTCCAGGTCAGGTAGCCGGCGGCGACCTCGCTGTCGTTGTCGGTCTGGAACTGGATCCCCTCGCGCTGGAGCACGCGACGCAGGCGGTTGTGGTTCGAGAGCGAGCCGTTGTGCACCAGGCACAGGTCGAGGCCGGTGGAGAACGGGTGCGAATGCTGGGTCGTGACCCGGCTCTCGGTCGCCATCCGGGTGTGACCGAGCGCGTGGCTGCCCGACATCTCCTCGAGGGCGAACCGCGCGATGAAATCGCGCGGCGGGCCGGCCTCCTTGTAGATCTCGATCGAGCTGCCGGCGCTCATCAGGCGAAGCTCGGGATGGTGCTCGGACAGCCACGCCTGGGCGTGCGCGGCGTCGGCTTCGATCACGAAGGTCGCGTGCGTGGCGCGCACCTGCGGCACCGATGCCTCGCCGAAGGCCAGCGCCAGCGATGCCCCGACCTCATCCCAGCCCGGGTGCTCGGCGGCGGAGTGCAGGGACACCTTGCACCATCCCGCGGGCGCTGGATCGCGGTAGAAGGCGACGCCGGCGCTGTCCGGGCCGCGGAACGAGAGCTGCTCGAGCATCCGCGACAGGTGCTCTCCGAGCCCAGCCGCGAGCGCGGGGGACTTCGTATACAGGCCGGCTATTCCGCACATGGTGGATATGAGCGTAGAGCTTGCCCGAGGGCGCCGTAATGGCATCGGCGGGCACACTTTGCCTTTCAACTGTGGTGGCTCGCGCTACAGGCCCCGGGGGGACCCAAGCGAGGCAAGCAGCGCGCTCGACGTCGAGCCGGCCCGCGCCGGGCCCGTGCCGCTCAGGCCGCGCCGGCCCGTGCTTCTCAGGGCCGCGAGCCTCGAAGCGACAGCTCTACGGAACGGTCGCCTCCACCGGCTCGTCAGTTACCAGGTCGATGTCGGGCTCCGACACGAGGTCCTTGAACACGGCGAAGCTCGACGGCTGCTCGGTGAGCACCGGGAAGTGGTAGGTGCACTTGGGGCACTGCTCCCGCAGCACGGCTTGCTCCTGGCCGAGGTCGTAGGCCTTGTCCTGGAACTCGCCGCAACACGGGCAGATCCTCAGCAACCGCGTGCTCTTGAGCTCGAAATTGTTGATGATGTCCTCCATGATCGCGCCGTTGGCCGCCCATGCCTTGGCGTACTTGTGGTACGTGTTCGTGTGCCAGTCCCTTAGCGCCTCCTTGCTGGCCCATAGGCTGCACTCGTTGAACCAGCCGGGATCGTCAGGGTGCTCCCACCACGTCAGGTGTATGAACCCGGGCAGGCCCATCAGGTGATGGCGCGTGTCGGCGAAAACTACCTTGAACTTCTCGTAGGCATCGGGGCTCGAGAAGCGTACGCGCTGCATGCTCAAGTAGATCGCCACTAAATCGTCCTTTCGCGTGTGGATAGCTCACTCGTCGCACCGGAATGAGGGTTATGGAACACTCTTGCCATCGTTCACGGTAGAGCGTGGCGGGCGGGCGACGCCACGGCCGTCCGGTCCAAATCTTTAGGACCGCCGGTCCGTGTATGCGACGGCCATAGATCGCCGCCCGATTGTGGACCGTCTCGCCATTGTCAGTGCCTGGCGCTGGCTTCAAGGTGACAGCCCGAGGTGCATCGACGTGGTCGGCACGGTCGATCCGAAACGAACGGGCGGAGGTATCAAGTGAATTCCGATCATGCGGCGGAAGGCGACACCCTCACCTACGAGCACGCAGGGATGCCGAAGACCGGCAACTGGTGGAGCGCATTCGTAATCGGGCTGGCGGGCACGATCCTGGTCACCGGCATCGGCCCGACCATGGTCGTCGCCTTGGGAGCTTCCGCGCTTCCGATCATGGTGCTGATCACCGCCTGCGGCTGGATCCTGTGCCTGCTGCTCTCCGAGATGGCGGCGATGATGCCCGAGCGGGCCGGCGGCCTGCCGTCGTACATCTACCCGGCCTACCGGGACCGCTGGCCCCGGGCCGCCCAGCATCTCGGCGCCTTCGGCGCGTGGGGCTACTGGCTGGGGTGGTTCCCGGTCGCCCCGCTGAACATGATCTTGGCCTCGTACTACATCGTCGACCTCCTCCACCTTTCCACCAAGGGCTTCACGCCGCTCGGCACGCCGATCTACTGGTGGGCGCTCGGCATCTCAATCGTCGGGATCCTGCTCCTGTTCATCCCCTCCTACCTGGGCCTGAAGTTCGGCACCGGGTTCGCGACGGTGCTCGCCGTGCTGGCGATGATCCCGCTGACCTTCCTGGCCATCTCGTGGGTCTTCCACCCCTCGGTCGTCCACTTCGGCCAGCTCTTCGGCTTCAAGCGGGTCGACGGCTCGGGCTTCTTCGCGCCCATCTACGGGCATAGCTGGTTCACGATCTACATCGCGTTCGCGTTCCTGTTGACCTGGAACGTGATCGCCATGGAGGCGGCCGCGTGCTACATCGGCGAGTGCAAGAACCCCTCCCGCGATGCCAAGATCGCGCTCAACCTCGAGGGTGGCTACGGCCTCTTCATCTACACGCTGATCCCGGTCGCGTTCGTGATCGTGCTCGGCAACCATGCGCTCGGCACTCCGGGCCTGGTCGACCCGAGAACGATGTTCGTGACCTTCTCCTCGAAGGTGTTCGGCGCCGGAGCCGCTTCGACGGCGCTGAACTGGATCATCGGCATCATGCTCATCATCGCACTGGTGCTGTCCTGCCTGAACGCGATCACCGGCACCGCCCGTTCGCTGCACCAGATGTCGACGGACGGCAACTTCCCGAAGATGTTCTCGCGGCTGAACCGGCACGGGGTGCCGGCCGCCGGGATGTTCTTCACCGTGATCTGCTCGATCGCGGTGGTGTTCATGGGCGGAGCGGTCCAGATCTACACGTTCTCCAACGTCGGCTACCTGATCATCATGATCCCGGTGCTGTTCGGCTACTACTACATGCGCCAGCACCGGCCCAACCTACCGCGGCCGGTCAAGCTGCCGGAGTTCATGAAATACGTGGCGCTGCTGATGATGGTGTTCTTCCTGTTCATCTACTTCTACGGCGGCCCCACCTACGCCTCGTGCTCGTGCTCGCAGGCAGGCAAATCAACCCTGCCGTTCTACTTCCTGGGCTTCGGCGCCCTCGCCCTGTACTTACCGCTGTATCTGTACCGCAAGCTCGTCGAGGACAAGCGCGACGGCGGCGGGGTGAAGGCGGAGGCAGACGCGACGATGCCCGCGGGCATCGCCACCGAGGTCAGTCCATGAGCCCGTCGTCGACAGAGGCGGTGGACGCCGGCCCGCGCCCGCGGCGGCGCTCGAAGGTGGTGGGCACGGTTGCCGGCGTCAAGGTCAAGGGCACGCCGGTACCCAGGGACCGCACCGCCTCGGTGCTGCTGGCCAGCGAGGGGCGCGAGTTCACCGCCGCCAGCATCGCCCTCGCGGCCGACCTCGCCCGCGACGATGACGGCACCGTGCAGGTGCTCTCGATCGCCCGCGTCCACGGCGTCGGCTTCGGGCTCCAGACCCCGGGGCTCGTGCCCACGAAAGCGGAATGGGACGAGCAGCGCGAGATCGTCCACCGCGCGGTGGCGAGGCTGCGCCGCCGCGGGCTGCAGGCCGAAGGGCAGGTCCTCGGCACGCGCAAGGCCGCCCAGCGCATCTGCGCGATGGCATACGAGGTCGGCGCCGGCGCCATCGTCATGGGTGCCGATCCCTCACGCACCCGGTTGATCGCAGGGGTGCTGTGGACGCAGGAGCCCCAGGCCGTGGAGCGCCGGGCGAAGATCCCCGTTCACCTGGCGATCGACGAGCCGTCCTGAGCCGACACGACGTCCGCACCACCTGTCCGCGGGACTGCTACGACGCCTGCGGAGCGCTCGTCCGCGTGCAGGATGGCCGCGTCGTGCACGTTCGCGGCGACCCGGACCATCCCGTCAGCCGCGGCAAGCTCTGCCGCAAGTGCACGCTGGCCTACAACGGCGTGTTCCTTGACCCGGCGGCACGTCTGACCGATCCGCTGGTACGCCGCGGGCCGAAGGGAGCGGGACGCTTCGATCCGGTGAGCTGGGAGGAGGCGCTCGAGCTGGTCGCCTCACGGCTGGGGGCGATCGCCGCCGATGATGGCGCGCGGATCGTCTACTCCCATTACACCGGCAGCTTCTCGCTCCTCTCCTACTTCTTCCCCATGCGCCTGATGCGCCGCCTCGGAGCCACCGAAGTGGCGCCGGACACGATCTGCAATGACGCCGGTCACACCGCGCTCACCTACCTCTACGGGACCTCGCTCGATGGCTTCGATCCGCGGACCGTGGCGGAGTCGCGGTGCGTGCTTGTGTGGGGGGCCAATCCCTCGGCTTCGGCGCCCCATCAGCACGAGCACTGGCTCCCATCGGCCCCCGGCTCGGTGGTCGTGGTCGACCCCGTGCGCACGCCCACCGCCGAGCAGGCCGACCTCCATCTGCAGCCGTTCCCCGGCAGCGACGCGGCGCTCGCCTTCGGGCTCCTGCACGTGCTGGCCCGGGACGGCCTCGTCGACCAGCGGTTCCTCGCCCAGCACGCCATCGGCGGCGCGGAGCTGCTCGAGGAGGCGCAGGCGTGCGACCCCGCCTGGACCTTGGCCCAGACCGGTGTGCCGGCCGAGGCGGTCGAGCGCGCCGCGCATCTGTACGGCGCCGGCCCCTCCCTGCTGTGGATCGGCCAGGGCCTGCAGCGCCAGCCCCAAGGGGGCAATGTCGTACGCAGTGTCGCCACGCTCCCGGCGGTCACCGGCAACCTCGGCCGGGTCGGAGCGGGCTTCCTGTACCTGAACGGATTCGCCAACCGCGGCATCGACGAGGACTACCTGAGCGCCGCGGCGGCCTACCCCGAAGTGCCAGAGCCGATCTCGCACATGGATCTCGCGACGCAGCTCGAGGATTCAGCACGCGCGCAGGCGTTCGTCTGCTGGAACGTCAATCCGGCGGCGTCGTGTCCGGAGCAGGGGCGTCTGCGCCGCGCGCTCGAGCGCGAGGACCTGTTCAGCGTCGTCACCGACCTGTTCGCCACCGACACCGTCGACCTCGCGGACGTGGTCCTGCCCGCCGCCAGCTGGCTCGAGTTTGACGACATCGTCGTCCCCTACTTCCACCGGGCGCTCGCCGCTCAGGTCAAGGCGGCCGAGCCGCTGGGCCGGGCGCTGCCCAACAGCGAGATCTTTCGTCGCCTGGCGGCGGCGCTCGGGCTGCCCGACCCGCCGCTGCTCGAGGGCGACGAGGAGATCATCGCCCGTGTGCTGGAGGACACCGGCACCGGGCTCGATTTCGCGCAGCTGGCAAGCTGTGGAACCGTGTGGACACCGGCCGACACCCCGGCGGTGCAGTTCGGCGAAGGGACCTACCCGACCGCCAGCGGACTGATCGAGCTCGTCTCCGAGGCCGCCGCCGCGGACGGCCACGGGCGCCTGCCTCGCCCGGTCGCCGACGAGCGCCCCGCGGCCGGCCGGTTGCGACTGCTCTCGCCGGCTTCGCCGTGGGCGCTGAACACGAGCTTCTCCAACGACGAACGGGTTGCGCGGCAATCGGGAGGGCTGACTTTGAGCGTGACGGCCGCCGACGCTGCAGCGCTCGAACTGAGCGACGGCGCGCTGGCCCGGGTGAGCAGCGCCACCGGCAGCCTGGTCGTCCCGGTCGCGATCACCGATGCGCTGCCCGTGGGCGTCGGGCTGATCCCGAAGGGCGGCTGGCCGAAGCTCCGCGAGGATCGGTCGAACGTCAACGCGCTCACCTCCACTCAGCGGAGCGATATGGGCGCCAGTACCGCGATCCACGGCCTCGAGGTGGTCGTGACGCCGGCCGACGCACGTTCACCTTGACGCTTTCGCAGGATCGCCTCGATGTCTTCCTGGCGGGACATCCGCCGTTCGACGCACTCGAGCCGGCCGTCCTCAGTGAGCTCTCGGCGGGCGCGGAGCGTCAGGAGTTCCGCGCCGGCACGGCGATTCTGGTCGAGGACGGGCCGCCGACGCCGGGGCTGTGGGTGGTGCTGGCGGGAGTGGTCGAGCTCCTGCACCAGGGCGAGGTCGTCGAGCTGCTCGAGCCGGGCGAGAGCTTCGGGCACCCGTCGCTGCTGACCGGGATGGCGCCGGCGTTCACCGCTCGCGCGCGCGAGGACTCGACGTGCGCGCTGCTCGACCGTGGCGCCGCTTTGCGGGTGCTGGGGACGCCGGCCGGCGCCGCCTACGTCGCGCGGACGATGCGCGCGAGGCTGATCCGGACCGGCCACACGATTCATGGGCTGCTCGACGTCGGCACCACTCCGGTCTCGGCGATCATGCGTCCCGCGGTGTTCTGCGGCGCGGAGGAAACGATCCGTGCGGCGGCGCGCCGCCTCGGCGAGGACGGGGTGGCGGCGGTGCTGATGTCGCTTCGCGAGGGCGGGCTCGGGATCGTCACCGACGCCGATGTCCGGGCCGGGCTGATCGACCGCGAGCTCGAGCTGGACGCGCCGGTGTCGATGGTGGCTCGCGTCCCGGCCCCGTCGGTGCCGGCCGGTCAGCTGGCGGTGGAGGCGGCCGTCGACATGCTGGCGGCCGGCGCCGACTGCGTGGCGGTGCTCGACGGTGAGCGGCCGGCCGGGGTGCTGTCAGCGGCGGATCTCGTCGGTCTCGATGCGCGCAGCCCGATCGCGCTGCGTCACATGATCATGGGCGCGGCCGACGAGGACGGACTCGTGCGCAGCGCGAGCCATCTTCCGAAGCTGTTCCGCCATCTGTTCGCCGCCGGGGTGCCTGCGCGCGACATCGGCCGCGTGCTGAGCCTTCAGCACGACGCGATCGTCACCCGTCTGACCGAGCTCTCGCTCTCCAAGCACGGATCCGCCCCGGTTTCATGGGCGTGGCTCGATCTCGGCAGCGCCGCCCGCCGCGAGTTCACCCTGGCCTCCGATCAGGACAACGCGCTGGCCTACGGCGAGCCTCCCGTCGGGGAGGAGGCGGCGGTTGACGCCTTCTTCGAGCGCCTCGGCGTCGAGGTGAACAGTGGCCTGGCCCAGTGCGGGATCGGCGTCGATAACAACGGCGTGCTCGCCGGCGAGCGGCGGTGGCGAATGTCCAAAGCCGCGTGGATCAGGACCTTCGACGAGTGCTTCGAGATCCCGGACGAGTCGCATCTGATCCGGGCCAGCGTCGGATTCGACTTCCGCTCCGCGGCCGGCGGCCTCGGGCTGACGGCCGAGCTGGCGGCGCGGATGCGAGCCGGCCGGCGCTACCCGGAGTTCATGCGCCTGATGGCGCGGGCCGCCACCGGCTTCCCCGTCGCGCTCGGGCTCCGTGGCCAGCTGGCGCCGCAGAAGCGGGGCGAGGCCGCCGGGCGCATCGACCTCAAGCACGGCGCGATCATCCCGCTGGTCAACCTCGTGCGCTTTCATGCCCTGGCCGCCGGCGTCACCATCTCCCCCACGCTTGACCGGATCGAGGCGGCGGTGAGCGCGGGGGGCATCGAGCGGCCGGCGGGCGAGGCGCTGGCCGAGGCGTTCGCCGTGATCACGCGGCTGCGCCTCGAGCACCATGCGGCGCAGATCGCCGACGGCCTCCCGCCCGACAACCTGATCGAGCCGGATGGGCTCGCGCCGATCGCGCGCACCGAGCTGCGTGAGGCCCTGCATTCGGTCCGCCGGGCGCAGAAGCAGGCGAGCGTGTGGGCCGGCGCACGGCAGTGACTGCCGGTCGTCGGCTCAGCTCACTCGAAGACCGACAAGGGCATCGTCATCCCGACGTTCCACACGCCGGCGTCCACCACCTCGAGGATCTTCAGGTCGCCGGCGAGGCTGCACAGGACGTAGGCATCCTCGCGCGAGAGGCCGTGCTCGGCGGCCACCCAGTCGACCATCGCCCGGATCGCGATCCGCGTGCCCTCCATCAGGTCCGGGTGGATGCCCATCGCGCCCTGGTGACCCGCCCCCTCGGCGTGCGGGGTCAGCGCGCCCGGGGTCCGGAAGTACGGGACGGGGATCGCCCGGTGCTCGACCGTGAAGCGCAGCGTCGCGCGCATGTCGCACTCGATCGCCGACACGCACACCTCACCGTCACCCTGGGCGGCGTGCGGGTCTCCGCAGGAGAACAGGCCGCCCTCGCACCAGACCGGCAGCCACAGGGTCGAGCCGGCGGTGAGGTGACGGGTGTCGATGTTCCCAGCGCCCTTATGGGGAGGGAACGCCTCGGCCGTCGCGGGGTCGTCCGGGTGCGTGCCCATGGTGCCGAGAAACGGGGCGATCGGGACCTTGACCCCCGGGACGACCTGGGCGTAGCCGCCGGCCCGCAGGTCGAAGGTCTTCAGGTACGGATCGGGAAAGTCATCTGGCAGCGTCCCGAGCCCGGGCAGGATCACCGTCCAGCCCCAGTCCCCGGTGGCGAGCGCGAGGATGTCGATGCGCAGCGTGTCGCCCGGTGCAGCGCCCTCGACGAAGACGGGCCCGAGCAGGTTGTAGAGGGTCGCGAAGTCGAACGAGGTGTCCTCGAAGCTCGAATCCTCGTGTACCTGACCGTGCCCGGCCATCAGCAGGTCGTAGTGGACGGTGTCCCCCGAGGCCACGCGCAGCGACGGCTCGAGGGAGTTATCCCAGCTGTGGTGAATCCGCTCTGGATCGATCCGGTGCTCCATATGTGGGCAACCTACCCGACCGCGGTCCCGGCCATCCCCGGGCGCCCGTGCAGTCGCGCGAGCTTGATCGCCAGCTCGAGCGAGAGCAGGTCATCCCGGTCGAGCTCGACTCCCGTCAGCTCCTCGATCCGGGCGAGTCGCTGGCGCAGCGTATTCGGGTGGATGAACAGCGCGCGGGCGCTCTCGATCACGCTCCGGCGCTCGGCCAGGTAGCGCTCCAGTGTGTCCAGCAGCGCCGTCCGCCGGCGGGCGTCGTAGGCGATCAGCAGGTCCACCGCGGCGCGCATCCGGTCGCGGGGCGCCTCGTCGGCCGCGATGTGGACGAGGTAGCGATACGCGCCCAGTTCGGCATACGCGATCGCCCCTCCCTCGTCGAGCAGGGCGCGGCCGATCGTCGTCGCATCGAGTGCCTCCCGGTAAGCGCGCGTCGCCTCGGCGGGCGTCCGGCGCCGTTCGCTGACCCCGATCGCCGCGCCGGTCAGCTTGCCGAGCTCGCGGCAGGTACGGAGCACTTCCTCGACCCGCTGCGGGTCCTGCGATCCGAGCGGCAGCGCCGCGCGGACGGGACCGGGACCGGCCTCGATTGCGGCCCCGGGCGAGACGCCGCTGAGCCCGGCGCCGACCACCTCGGCGGCGGCGCGCCAGTCGCCCGAGCTCTGCTCGCGCCCCCCGCCGGGCTCGGCGCACACCATCAGATAGGGGCCCGTGAGGTCGCAGCGCACCTCGGCCGCCTTGGCCGCCGCGAACGCCGTCGCGCCGGCCGCGAGCGCCTCGAACATGTCCTTGACGATGTTCGCGTTGGTCAAGCGCTCGATCAGCTCGGCCCGCTTGATCGCGACCGCGGCGAGGTGGGCGATCGCCCGCGCCAGCGAGGTGTCCTCGTCGGTGAACGAGCGGCGCGGCGGGGACCCGGCGCACAGCAGCCCGAGCCGCTCGCCGCCCGCGGTGAGCGGGGTCACCAGCAGGTCGCCGACATCGAGACCCGGCCACAGCGTGCGCGCGGGCGGGCGCGTGCCCCGGTCCTCGAGCGCATCGAGGGCCAGCCCGGCGGCCGACATCACCGGCGGTGTGGTCACCGCATGAGGGTCCGAGGCGAGCAGCACCAGGCCGCTGCCATCTCGGTCCAGGCGGTAGATCTGGCACACCTCGGCCTCGAGTAGCCGGCGCGTGCCGCGCGCCACCACCAGCCCCAGATCCGCCGCGTCGGTCGCCGCGGCGACGTCCTGGCCGAGGCCCGAGAGGCGGGTCAGGGCGTCGACCCGGCGCCGCTCCTGGTCGTAGAGCTGCACGTTCTCGATCGCCCCGCTGACCAGTGAGGCGATGTGCACGAGCAGCTTCAGGGTGTCCTCGGTGAACTCCCGCGGGGCCTCGGTATGAAGCACGATCACCCCGATCGTGGTGCCCGAGCGGGCCAGAATGGGGACCGCGACCATCGACTGGAAGCGCTCCTCCTGGAGCAGCGGCACGTACTTCATCCGCGGGTCGTTCATCGCCCCGTCGCGGATGAACTCGGGCGTGCGGTGCCGAGCGACCCAGCCGGTGAGGCCCTCCTCGAGCCCGAGCTGGACGCGGCCGACGGCATCCGCGAACACCGGCGAGGCGGCGCGAATGGTGAGCCGTTCGTCCTCGAGCAGATAGATGAAGCAGGCGTGGCAATCTGTCGCCTCGGTCGTCAGGTCGACGATGCCGTGGAGCATCGATCCCAGCTCCAGCGAGGAGGAGACCAGCTTGATCACGCCGTAGAGCGTGCGATTCTCGTCGCGCAGCGAGCGCAGCTCGGTTGCCGGGCCGGCGAGGGCTCGCGCCGGTCTGGCAGGAGGCTCGTCCTCGACGGCAGCCAACTTTTTCACCTCCCCGATCTCGGACCCTATGTGCGGACCGAACATGCTAGCCGCCCGCATCTCGGGGTCACGGCCATTGTCGGCGCCCCGCTCGCGCCGGTATACCTCCGACGATGGTTTCGATTCCGACCAACGCCGACGACGCCCGCGAAATCATCAGCGAACGCGGCATCGAGTTTCTCTTCGCCCAGTTCGTCGACATGCACGGCAAGCCGAGCGCGAAGCTCGTCCCCGCCCACCACATCGAGGACCTGCTGAGCGAGGGCGCCGGGTTCGCCGGGTTCGCCGCTGGGGACATCGGCCAGGGCCCCCACGACCCCGACCTGATCGCGATCCCGGATCCCCGCAGCCTGACCGTCCTCCCCTGGCGGCCGAGCGTGGCGAGATTCGCCTGCGACGTGACCGTGGAGGGCGAGCCATGGCCGTTCTGCCCGCGCACGATCCTGCGCGGGGCACTCGACCGTGCCGCGGCGCTCGGGTACGAGCTGAAGCTTGGCGCCGAGCTCGAGTACTTCCTCCTGCGCCGGACCGCGGATGGGGGCATCGAGCCCGCCGACCCGCTCGACACGCTGGAGCTCCCCTGTTACGACATGCGCGCGCTGACCCGCAACCTCGACTTCGTCTCCGAGGTGTCAAAGGCGGTGACCGGGCTCGGCTGGGACAACTACGCCACCGATCACGAGGACGCCAACGGCCAGTTCGAGCAGAACTTCAGCTTCGCGGACGCGCTCACCACCTGCGACCGCGCTGTGTTCTTCCGCTACATGGTCGAGTCGATGGCCCAGGAGCGAGGACTGATCGCCACCTTCATGCCCAAGCCGTTCGCGCACCTGACCGGGAACGGCTGCCACTTTCACGTCAGCCTGTGGCGCGACGGAGTCAATCTGTTTGAGCGCGACCCGGCCGAGGATCCGCGCGGGTTCGGTCTCTCCGAGCTCGCGTATCAGTTCCTCGGCGGTCTCAAGGCGCACGCGAAGGCGTACATCGCCCTCACCGCGCCGACCGTCAACTCGTACAAGCGCCTGTGCGTGGGCGCCCCGACGAGCGGCGCGACCTGGGCTCCGGCCTACGTCAGCTACGGCTACAACAATCGCACTCAGATGCTGCGCATCCCCGGCCCGGGCCGGATCGAGGACCGGACCGTGGACGGGTCATGCAACCCCTATCTCGCCGCCACCGCGATGCTCAGCGCGGGCCTCGACGGGGTCGAGCGCGGGCTCGACCCCGGCGAGCCCAATGCGGCCAACCTGTACGAGCTGAGCCCGGAGCAGCGCGCCGCCCTCGGCATCGAGACGCTCCCGGCCAACCTGCTCGACGCCACCCGTGAGCTCGAGCGCTGCGGCGTGCTCCGCGATGCGCTCGGCAAGACCCGTGACGGCGACTACCTCGACTACTACGTCGAGGTCAAGCGCCGCGAGGTCCAGGCCGCCCACGAGCAGATCACGCAGTGGGAGCTCGACCGCTACCTGCAGTTGTTCTGAGTTCTATGGGCTTGGGCCCATGCGCCGCGCGCCTCCGAGCCGCTCCCCCGCGTGGACGAGCGAGGCTACGGTCTGCGGTGAAGACCGATCGAGGTGGCTCGCCAGTGCGATGAACGCCTGCGCCGTGGTCACCGCATCGCCGAGGGCGTGGTGGGGAGGCTCCACCGGCAGCCCGAGCGTGCGTGAGAGCGTCCCCAAGGCAAGGCCCTGGGGCGCCTGGCCGTCGCGCTCGCGCAGCCACGCGCGACCGAGTATCTCGGTGTCGACGGCCGGCGGTAGGCGCACCCGCCGGCCTACGAGCAGGGGAGTGAGGAAGGCACGCTCGATCGCCGCGGTGTGGAACACGGGCACGCAGCCGGCCAGCGTTTCGAGCAGCAGATCGACCGCGTGGTCCACGGTGGGGGCATCGACGAGGTCGGCAAGGCGCAGCTTGTGGATCAGGACTGCCTCGTGCTTCGGGGGATGGGTCGGGCGCACGAGGGTGTAGCGGGCGCCGGCGAGCGAGACGCGGCCCTCCTCGATGGGGACGGCGCCGAGCGCCACGATCTCGTGCCGGCGGGGGTTGAGCCCGGTCAGCTCGAGGTCGACCGCGCACCAGCGCGCCTTTCGCCACGGCAGCGATCCCGACGGCCGGCCGGCGTACTGGAAGACGGCCGCCGCCCCCTCCGGGCGAGTGCGCCGGATCACGGGCGCAGCGTCCGCTGCACGGCGGTGATGGCACGGAAGACCTCGCGCAGATGGCTGCGGGTGAGCGGGCTCATCACCGCCGGGTCGAGCAGATCGTCGGCCTCCTCGCCGGCGGCGAGCTGTTCCATGTGGTGGGCGACGCGCAGCTCGTAGGCAAGCTCGAATGCGTCGGCGAGCGTCCGCGCATCCGCGTCCTCGACGACCCCGGCCGACGCCGCGGCCCAGAGCCGGTCCTGGGTCGAGCCCTCCGTTCGTCCCGCCGCGGCGCCGGCCCAGCGCGCGAACTCGACGATCGGGACGACCGCCCCCGCCCGGATGTCGAGCCGGTCGCCGCGCCGTCCCTCGAGGCCGAGGACGGCCGCCTCGCCGAACCCGGTCGGAGGCGAGTGGGCGAGCGCGCGCCGGGCCAGCGCGATGAGCAGACGCTCACGCTCGCTCCCGTCGAGCACCGGCAGCGGCTCGCGGGGGGTGCCCCACAGCGGCCGGCGATCGGTCAGCACGGCGAGCGCGAGCTCGTCGCCATCGTCTCCGAGCGCCCATTCGGCGGTGCTGCGGGCCACCGGAGCGCCGCTGAGCCCGCACTTCGAGAGCGTCGCGCCCACCTCCGGGAGCCACCCGCTGGGGAGCGGGTCCGAGCACACGACCGCGCCACGCGCGCGTGAGGCCGGCGTCAGCTCGCGGCGCGCCTGAGCGCCGACCGCCACCCAGACGACGCCGTCAGCCGGGAGCGAGTCGCCGGCGGGCGCGAGCTCGAGTGCCCGGTAGGTCACGGCGTCGACCAGCGCCGAGAGCACGCGGGCGATCTCGAGCGCCCTGAGGCTCGACCGGTGCAGGTCGACGATGATCGCCGGCAGCCGGTTGGCAATCCCCGCGAGTGCGTCGACGTCGCGGGCGCGGTCGATCGCCCACCGGGTCCCGAACCACGAGCGGGGCTGAACCGCGAACAGGTCGATCGCGTCGACCACTCCGACTAGCTGCCCGCGCTCGGTGAGTACCGGGGCGTGGTCGATCCCGCGCTCGAGCAGCTCGAAGAGGACCTCGAAGCCGAGGCGAGCCGGCGTGACCGAGAACACCGGGGTGGTCATCACCGTCCGTACCGGAGCGGACGCCGGCACGCCCGCGGCCACCACCCGCTTGCGCAGGTCGCGGTCGGTCAAGATGCCGATTTCGCCGTCCGGCAGATCGATGATCGCGGCACTCGCCCCCGCCTCGGTCATCCGCCGGGCCGCCTCGGCGATGGATGTATCCGGCTCGCAGCGGACCGTGGCCGAGCGGATCAGGCGCGCCACCGGCTGATGACCCGGATCATTCATGCCGACCGCGAGCTCGCGATGGCGCGCGCGCTCGAGCAGCGGACGCGCGACCGCGGCCGCGATCCGGTAACAGAGCGTGTCCTCCGCGGCGCGCGCCTCGAACCCGGGCGGCAGGCCCGACATCATCGCCGCGTGGCCGAAGGTGTCTCCCGGCCCCAGCAGGTCGAGCAACCGGCCCTCGTCGACGACGTCGACGGCGCCGCTGTGGATCACCCGCAGGAAGGTGACGGGGCCACCATCCTCGCTCAGGATCACCGCGCCGGCGAGGTGAAACTCGACCTCGGTGCCCGACACGACCTCGGCCAGCTCATCCGTCGCCAGCGTGTCGAACGGCGGCCTGCGGGACAGGAATCGCGCTATCTCGGTGAGGCCGGCGTCCAGCTTCGCCCCCGAAGCCCGTTACCCCCAGTGGCGGGAAGCGCCCAGCCCGGGCGCAAGTCCGTCCCCGTCCCGGCAAGCGTTCGAGTGACATTCAGCACGTAGTCAATAGTAACCGCCGGTGAGCGCTCTACCAGAGCTGATTAGTCCATATTCCCGTGCCGATGTTTGTCCGCTTGGCCAGTGGCACGGCCCGGTGGCGTGACCATCATGGCGCGGCCCACTCGGTCCACACGGAGGCGATCCCCATATCGGTCGGCGACAACTTGGGAACGGTCGGTGCGCTCTGGCGCTACCCGGTGAAGTCGATGTTGGGCGAGGAGCTCAACGCCACCGCGCTGGGTAAGCGCGGTCTGGTCGGAGACCGCGTCTACGCGATCATCGATCCTGACACCGGCAAGGTCGCAAGCGCAAAGAACCCGAAGAAGTGGCCGCACCTGTTCGATTGCCGGGCCGCCTTCCT
>Ga0302326_10008468_pt1 | contig 22676 bp, 17 predicted proteins | sample Palsa_T0_3_FD_202264 | JGI IMG/M metagenome (GOLD analysis project Ga0302326, IMG submission 202264) | Peat permafrost microbial communities from Stordalen Mire near Abisko, Sweden - Palsa_T0_3 | ecosystem: Environmental > Terrestrial > Soil > Palsa > Peat permafrost | place: Sweden: Abisko... | reverse complement strand
AAAGCATTCTATGGTGGCATAACCGGGATCCGGATCGACGGTCAATTTGAGCAGCAGGTCTCCCCCGCCGTTAGCAGGCTTGTAATCCCGGCGTCCCGGTCCCCACTGCGAGGGATTGGTCCAGCGGATGGCGCCGTAGATTGCCTCGTTGTTGATCTTCATCCACCGGCCGATCTGCTGCAACCGTTCTTCCATAATGGGCGGGATCTTGCCATGTTCGTCCGGGCCGATATCCAACAGGAAATTGCCGCCGCGGCTGGTCTTGTCGATCAGTTGCAACACCAGCGACTGTGCGGAATTATAGTCCCAGGCATCTTCCGCCCGGTTGTAGCCGTAAGAAAACCCCATGCCCCGGCTTTCTTCCCAATAGTGATCTTTAAAGTCCAGGTCAGGCTGATATTCCGGCGTGTAAACGCCGCCATGATGAAACCGGATACCCCTTCCCCAGCGATCATAGGTGACGACCCTGTCCTTTACGGGGCTTTCATTGTACAGCCAGGCCAGGAATTCCCGGGAGTGGAAAAGGGTATCGCTTCCATCCCAGTCCCCGTCCGTCCAGAGGACGTCCGGCCGGTAGGTGTTGACCAGCTCTTTCATTTGTGGCAACATGTATTCGTTGACATAGCGCGGTTTATCTTTCAGCCAAAAGGGGTTATACCATTCATAAAGCGAGTAATAGAGGCCGGGATGGACGCTGGTTTTACGCAACGCAGTGAAAAGATCGCCCAGCAAGTCCCGGTGGGGTCCGGCCGTCCAGGCGTTCCAGGGAAATCCCCAGGTAGCGGCCGTTTCGGGACTGGGCCAGTTGGCGAACCCATCATGATGCTTGGAGGTCAAAACCACATAACGGGCGCCGGATTCCTCGATCAACCTGGCCCATTCGTCAGGATTGAACAATTCGGCTTTGAACCGGTCGGCGAGCTGGTAGTAGGTAAGATCACCGAATTTCTCACGATGATACCGGAGGCGGATAGTGTCACCGCTGTTGAGACCGTTCTGGTACCATTCCGCATAGTCGCCGACTTTGCTAAAACCCGGAACGGAATAAACGCCCCAGTGAATGAAGATGCCGAACTTGACGTCCTTATACCATTGGGGAACGGGCCGCCGGTCAAGTGATTCCCAATCGGGCTGCCAGGATTGGGCATGGAGAAAGTTCAGGGGGGACAGAAGGGCCACGAAAAGAAGTTTTCTCATGGTTGATGTTTGGGCGAAGATAACGCTCAAAACTTCAACTTCGCCGGCAAATATTTTGCCACCAACGCTTCATAATACGGGCGGAGCTTCCCCCAATCCGGAGGCGCGGGATTCTTGGAATAAAGATCATATGGATTGAACAGCCGCACCCATTTGAACATTTCGTGATCGTGCTCATCCATCAAATGCTCATAGGCCTCCTCCCGATGCTGGGCATAAAAAGAATGATAGCGTAGCATATACAGGGCCGGCTCGGGCAGGGAATCCTTCATCATGTGATATACGTATTCATCATGCCCCCAGGAAAGGAACACGTTGCGCAGACCACAGCCGGGAGAATAGATACCATAGCGGGTTTGATAGCGCGCCTCATGAAAGTCGGGGTTTGCCGAAAAAAAACCGGGGTAGACAATTTTATCGGACCAGGCGCAGCCTACCGGGAAAGTGTCGCCGACGACGGCCCACTGGGGCTCCCCGAAAAGACAGAGTACCTTGCCCATATCGTGGAAGAGGCCGGCCAGCACCATCCAGTCGGGATGGCCATCGGCACGGATTGCCTCAGCTGTCTGGAGCAGGTGCTGAAACTGGTCGAGATCCGTATCGGGATCGGAATCGTCTACCAGCTGATTGAGAAAATCGAAGGCTTCCCAAACCGACATTTCCTTTTTATTAAAGGAGAGGAATTCTGCCCTTTTCTGTTGTACAAAATCGTAGGTCTGATAGGTATGGTTCAACCGGTAGAATTCACGAACGGAGTCTCTGCCGGGAGACGCATAGTTCCGGTATTGTTCGGTCGTCTTTCCTTTCGCAACCGACTCCGGATCGGGATAACGTTCCAGCAGATCTTCTTCCCAGACATCGAGGGAAGAGAGAGGATTCATTTCGTCGGTTGTCTGATCGGACATGGCCTTACAGTTTATCGTTAACAGATCGATGGTAAATTACAAAAAAAAGGCCGTAAAAGGTGAAAATAAAAAGCAGGATCAGCGGCAATACCTGGTACCGGAAAACCCCGGGCGAAGCAAAAATAGTGAAACAGGCATTGGTCAGTAAATAGGCCGCCGCCAGCTGCAAACAGACAGTAAAACCGGGATAGCCGGCACGCAGATCGCGCCGTAATAAAAAGAGAGCTGCAATCAGCAGAAAGCTTAGGTTCAGCAACAGGGACAACCACGGGAAGGGAGCAAAGATGGTGGCCTGGATGGTAGCCGAACGCACTACCGGTCGGGTGCTGCGATAGCCAAACCAATCCCGGGCCACCGGATCTACCTCCTTTTTCCCTTCGTTGTAAACAGCAAAGATATCGAGCGGGGAAAGAAAAAAAGCCGTTGCGCTGGGCCATAGGTAGTGACGGCTGAACATTACCGGGTGACGCCACAGCAAAGAATATCCATATTGACTGAATAGCGGGGCGACACGGTTCCAGGCGACAAAATAAGAAAGCCGCTCCGTATCCGGCCACTGCCGCAGAAAGGAATGGCTCTTCCGGTAATCATTCAGGTATTGATGAAGTGGTAAGTCCCTTTCCCACATATAAGCGGTGGTAGCACCCGGCGGATTTTTCTTTATACCTGCGCCCGCACGTTTAAAATACCGGTCGGCATAACGCGCCAGCTCCAGATCGGCCGGTGAAGACCAGTCACTTGTATCCACCGGCACCCAGGGATAGATTTGCAAAGCATTGTTGGCCATCTGCCAGCCGCTAAAGGCGGAGAAGACAGGCGCACCTGTCTCCTTCAGCGTGATCTGCCGGGTAAAGGCAGCGCCTGCTGCTACGACGACAAAACTTCCGGCAATAGCCACCAGCTTGAAAAAAAAATCCCGGCGAACCAATAAAAAGGCAACGGCCGCCACTATGGGATAGAATAAAGCAACATACCGGGTATAAAAGATCAGGATCAGCAGGATCCATTGCCCGATAAGCCCCCACCAGGTCGGGGTCCGGATAAGACGCAGCAGCAGCGTAAACCAGAAAAGGCCGAGCGCAATAAAAAGCGCGTCGCTCGACACATAATTGCTGATATAATAGACGCACGGATTCAGCACAAGAAAGACAGCTATCAGCACCTCCACCCATTGGACAGGACGGCAATGCCGGCGCAGGAAGAAAAAAAGGCCGAGACAGGACGACTGTACAAGGGCATATTGTACCGTGACCAAAAAGGTATCCGATTTCGACACCGCATGCACCAGGCGAAGAAACAAGGAATAGCCGATAGGCCGGTAGCTAACCAGGTCGTGGTCAGCCGCGGCCTGGATATAAGTATAGGAATCGTTGAAGAAGTCGGCAAAAGGATAACAGCATTTAAAGAGGGTCCAGGAGAACGCCATTGCGGGAAGAAAAATACACCAATATCGGGTCGTCGTTATCATGGATCTGATCCGATGAAGATAGCTATTTAAGTCCGGCCGCCCCTTCCGTTTTAACGGATTATTGGCAAATCCTCCATACTGACCCGCGTTTGACCGTCGTTATTATCCCATCATTTCCCCATGCTCCCATGAATACCATTCTACACGGTCGTATCTGAGCCATTCACTTGTAAAGAAATATTATTATGTACACCCCTGCTGGCCGGAATGGAGCTACCCTTCTTGTCGTCATCCTGCTGCTGATCTCCATACTGCTGGAGCAATGGATCGCCCGTCTATGCCCCTGGTTGAGCGAGATGGGCGGCATCCGGCCAATGATCGTCTTCCTGGACATTCCCCTCCGGGCGCCCGTAGTCATCGATTGGCTCCCGGTTGGTTTTATTTTTATTTTCTTTTATACGATCGCGACCTCACCGCGCGGCGAGACCAGGGCAAAAGAAGAACGCCGGAAAAAGTCCTGGGCCGTCCTCGGCCGGTGGTGGCTATTGCTCGTCTCCCTGCTGACGAGCGGCGCACTCTACTCGTGGCTGAGCGACTATTTACCAAAGCAGGTGCGCAACGGGATCGACTCTTTCGGAGTCCGGGCAGATCTCATCCTCCCCTACCCTTCGGAGGAGACGATACATTTGCAGGGGAGCATGATCATGCTGGTCTTTTTTATTATCGGCTGGCGGCTCCTGGTCAGGAAGGCCGCAGTGATCGCCCCAGCCGCCCTTGCGCCGGTGCAGATCGCACAGACCGCCCTCACCCCGGTGGAGATCATCCCCGCAGGCCATGCGCCGGCAGCGGCGCCCCCCGCCAGGGCAACCCTTCCCGAGCGGGGGAAGATAACCATGCGGATACCCGAACCGGTAGAGGTAAAGAACACCGGCGCACGCCCCTGCGCACCCGTGGCTATGCCGGAGACACCCAGCCGAAGAAACGCCATCCAGCCCTGTGTCGTCGAGGGCGAAATAAAGCCGGTCATCTTCCGGAAAAAAGAGCTGCAGCAATAAGCGATATTTCGTAGCTTTAAAACTATGAGAAAACTAATTTTCCTGCTATCGGCCCTGTTCCTGATGAACGGCTTAACAGCCCAGGACAGCAAGGGCTACCAGCTTCCGCCAAAAGATATTGCCGACCTCCTGCTGGCAAAACCGACGCCGGCCATCAGCATCGACCACAAAGGAGAATGGATGCTGCTGATCGGACGGAACTCTTATCCTTCCGTGGAAGAGCTGGCTCAGCCGGAACTGAGGATCGCAGGCCTGCGATTCAACCCCAATAATTTTTCATTAAGCCGTCAGAACTTTATCAACAGCTTTTCTTTAAAGAACCTTCAGACAGGAAAGGAATATAAAATTCAGGGACTGCCTGTTCCGCTGATGGCAGGCAATATCAGCTGGAGTCCCGGAGAAGGTAAGATTGCCTTCACCAATACGACCAACCGGCGCGTAGATCTTTACGTGATCGACATAGCAACCAAACAGGTATCGAAAGTCAACAAAGCAGCCTTGAATACGATCGTCGGCGCCCCCTGCCAGTGGATCGACGACAAGACCCTGCTATACCCGACGGTGACACAGCCAGCAACCGCCGCTCCGCCAAAACAGCTGGTCCCCAATGGGCCCGCTATCCAGGAAAATCTCGGGAAATCGGCGCCAAGCCCTACTTTCGAGGACCTGATCAGGACACCCTATGACGAATCGTTATTTGCCTTTTACGGCGAAGCCCAGCTGGTAAAAAATACGGGTGGGGTAGAAACGGCCGTCGGCAAACCCGGTATTTATCTTTCGGTTGCCGTATCGCCGGACAAAAAATATCTTTTACTGCGGACGGCACATAAACCCTTCTCATACCTGGTACCCGCGGAAGGGTTCAATGCTACGCTGAGCATCACCGATGTCAACGGGCATCCGGTTAAGACGGTGACCGAACTGCCTTCTTCCGAAGGATCTCCACGCGGTTTTGACAACGTGCAAAATGCGCCCCGGGACTATAGCTGGCGAAATGATCAGCCGGCCAGCCTGACCTGGTGCATGCCGCTGGACAGCGGCAGGATCCGGAAGAAGCAGGATTATCACGATGCGGTATACGAGCTGCCGGCGCCATTTACCAGTGAGCCAAAAGAGCTATTTCAGACAAAGCTGCGTTTTCAGCGGGTCATCTGGGGCAATGACAGCACGGCACTCGTGTTCGAGGGGTTGCGCAGTCGTCAGGTGGACCAAATGCTGCGCTACGACCCTTCGGGCGGAACGCTGACCTTGCTGAACGAGCACAATTCGACGGATGCCTACAGCGACCCCGGGATGCCGGTGCTTACCCGCAACAAATACGGGCAGCCCGTCCTGCAGACGGTGGACAAAGGCAGTAAATTGCTGTTGAACAACCCGGTAGGAAGCTCCCCGCACGGAGACCTCCCCTTCCTCGCAAAATTCGATCTTGGGTCGCGGCAGAACGAGATTGTCTGGCGTTGCGCGGAAGGACGATACGAATACATCAGTGCAGTGCTGGACGCAGATAAGCTGCGCTTGCTAAGCCGAAGGGAAAGCCATACAGAAGCGCCAAATTATTATCTCAAGCAATTGGCATCGCCCTCTCCCGACAAACCGGTGACGGCTTTTACCAATCCTTATCCGCAGCTGGATGGCATTACCCGCGAGAAGGTTGGGTACAAGCGTGCCGATGGAGTAGACCTTACCGGCGACCTGTATTTGCCAAAAGGATATGACGCCAAACGCGATGGCCCGCTCCCGGTGATCATCTGGGCTTATCCCCGCGAATTCAATTCCGCCAGCGACGCCGCGCAGATAAGGGGCAGTAAGGACCGCTTCACGACGGTCTCCTGGGCATCTCCGGTATTCTGGGTGACACAGGGTTATGCCGTACTCGACAATGCCGAAATGCCGATCGTCGCCACGGACAGTACGAAGAAACCCAATGACGATTTCGTCCACCAGCTGACGATGAATGCGGAGGCAGCTATTCACCAGCTGTCGGCGATGGGTGTCGGCGACAGCAACCGTGTCGCAGTGGGCGGCCATAGCTACGGAGCTTTTATGACCGTCAACCTCCTGGCGCATACAAAGCTGTTCAAGGCAGGTATTGCCCGCAGCGGGGCGTATAACCGGACCTTGACCCCATTCGGCTTCCAGAACGAAGACCGGACCTATTGGGAAGATCCGCAACTATATTACGATATGAGCCCTTTCAGCTACGCCGACAAGATCACTACACCCCTGTTGCTGATCCACGGCGAGATGGATGATAATTCGGGTACCTTCCCTATCCAGAGCGAGCGGCTTTACAACGCTATCAAAGGGAACGGGGGCACGGTAAGATACGTGGTGCTTCCCTACGAGGCCCATGGCTACCGGGGCCGGGAAAATCTACTGCATATGTTATACGAGCAAAATGCGTGGCTGGAAAAATATGTAAAGAACGGGGGCGCAAATGCCGGCGGCGGGGCGGCGAAAAAAGCCTTTTAGCTTAAAATTTGTTATTTTGCAGCACGCATGACACTTTACATAGCCTCCCTCAATTCCGGCAGCAACGGTAACTGTTATTATATCGGCAACAGCCGGGAGGCGGTGCTCGTCGATGCCGGGATTCCCTGCCGGGAAACAGAAAAGCGGATGCGGCGGCTTGGTCTCTCCCTATCCGCAGTGAAAGGGATTTTTATTTCCCATGAACATGACGATCATATCCGCGGCCTGGAGGTATTGTCACGGCGTTACCAATTGCCGGTTTATATAACCGCGGCAACGCAACAAAACAGCAGGCTGGCCCTCGAAGCTCACCTGGTAAGGCCCTTCCTTCCCCATGAGCCTGTGACAGCCGGGGGATTAACCGTGACCGCCTTTCCCAAATCACACGACGCCTGCGACCCGTATAGCTTTGTCGTCTCCTCCCCCACGGTGCGGGTCGGCATCTTTACCGATCTCGGTATTGTCTGTGAACAATTGATCCACCATTTCCGGCAATGTCATGCAGCCTTCCTGGAAAGTAATTATGATGAGCTGTTGCTGGAACAGGGACGGTATCCGCATTTTCTAAAGAACCGGATCCGGGGCGGCCTGGGACATTTGTCGAACCGGCAGGCGCTGGAGCTGTTTGTCCGGCACCGGCCCTCCTATATGAGCCACCTCTTCCCCGCACATCTTTCCAGGGACAACAACCGGCCGGAACTGGTGCAGGCGCTCTTTGAGCAGGAGGCCAATGGAACAAAAATCGTGATCGCTTCCAGGGACCAGGAGACAGAGCTGTATGCGATCGACGGGATGTACAGAGGACACGCCGGTCCAACGTCCTCCGCCGCATTGCGCGCCGCGGTCGTCTCCCGCGTCGGCGCCGCCATAGTCCAGGGTTCACTCTTTTAATCCAACAGCACCTCATGTTAACGGCTTCCTTCGTAACGACAACAGAAGAACTCGATCAGATAGCCCGTTTATCCACCACCAACCTGGTTACAAATTTAACGGCGGCGGAAAAGGCAAAAGAAGGGTTTGTCACCTGGCCATACACGCCGGAATCCCTGCGCGTCCTTCACTCGATCACCCCGTCCGTCCTTGTCAAAGACGATGACCTGGTTGTCGGCTATGCTATTGTACTGACCCGGGAGTGCGCCGCCGTTTACCCACCCCTTGGAGAAGCAATGCATTATTATGGCGCCGTCCAATACCGGGGCAAATCCCTGCTGGACTATCACGCATATTTTATGGGGCAGATCTGTGTCCACCCCGACTACCGCGGAAAGGGCGTTTTCGGGCTCCTGTACGATTTTCACCGGCAGCGGCTCTTTCCGCAATATGAAATGCTGATAACGGAAATATCCACCGCCAACCCACGTTCCTTGCGGGCGCATGAACGAACGGGGTTTGTCATTATCGACACCCGCCGGGATGAGACGGACGAATGGGATCTGGTGGTATGGGATTGGCGCTAACCCGAAGGGGAATTCTTCTGCAGGCGGTCAAGGACGATCGTAGGTAATATTAAAGACGGCCGGGAGCGAGCCGGTAACATTCAACAAGGCAACCCTGCCGGAAGAGTCATAGGCATAGTTGATATTGAGATCGCCGCCCGACCCCATGCCATAGGTCTCCACCATATGCGCGTTCTGAACATAGTAAGCTCCATAATTCAGAAATTGCTCCAATTGCCAATAGTCGCCCGGCATATCCGGCTGATTGGAATAGTAGGCGAAATTACGCCCATTGGAAGTGGCGGTGATGTCGCCGTCGGCAGAGGCATAGGTGGACGCGACTGCCTCGTTGTTATCCGTCTGATCCGTTTCCCCGGTAAGGACACCCTGACTATCGTAGGTAAAAACACGATTCAGCACAGCCCTGCCCGACCGGCTTACGATAGCGCTTATTTTCCCGTCATCGTTCAACACAACGGAGTCCATAGTCAACGTATCGGTAAAGGTTCTGGCGGTCACCAGGATACTGTTCCCGGTATAAACAAATGACGTATTGACCTCAGATCCTCCGGTGACCGATTTTTGCGTGACCACCCTTCCCTGGTTATCATAGGTGAAGGAAAAATCGGTAGTATCGGTGCCAAACTGGATACGCTGAACAGCGGCAATCCGGTAGCCCGAAGTCCCTTCACCGGCATGAGTGCCGGAGCTGCCTTTTTTGCTGCAGGCGGTAACCAGCGTCAGGAGGAGCACCACGGTCAAAAAGGATAAGAATGGTTTGGCTTCCATTATTAAGCGCTTTTGTCAGCGCTCCTGCAACTTATTTTATAAGCCGGGCATGGAGAAGAGTCAATCGATCAATCGTCGTTTAAATCGATGAAAAAATTTATTTTCCGAACAGCGTGGCGAAGAAATTCTTCATCGCGCTCCAGGAAGCGGTATCCGCTTTGGCGTTGTAGGCAATGGGCATGTGGAATTTCTGTCCATTGGCGGTAGAGGCCGGGTTGGTAAAGGCATGGGTAGCGCTGTCATAACCGATAAAGGTATAGGAGGCGCCGATAGAATCCATTTGCTTTTTAAATAGCGCAACATCTTTTGCCGTTACAAACTGATCCGCATTACCGTGACAGACGAGGATCTTTGTCCGCAAAAGATCTTTGCGGGCGGGAGTTCCGATCAGGCTGCCATGGAAACTGACAACGCCTTTGAGATCATCGCCAAGCCTCGCCGTATTCAGCAGGACGCCACCGCCAAAGCAATAACCGATCGCACCGATATTAGCCGGGTCTACCACATCGAAGGTCTTGAGCTTTGCAATAGCCGAGTCGATACGGATCTTCCCTTTTTCGGGATTCGTATAAAATGGCTTGGAATAAGCCTGGGCAGCGGCAGGGCTGTCGGCCACCCTCGCGTTTCCGTACATATCGACCGCCATGGCAACATAACCCAGTTGGGCCAGCATCCGGGCGCGCATCCGGGGATAGTCATTGAGGCCCCACCATTCGGGTATGACAAGGACGGCCGGCCTCTTTCCTTTGATTGAGTCGTTGTAAGCGACATAGCAGATGAGCGTATCCCCATCGACGTTCACCGTGACCGTTTGCTCTTTCAAGGCAGTCGAGGAATCTCCGGCCGCCGCAGCGGGGGCGGACTGTTCAGGCTGGTTGTTACAGGCAGCAAAAAGTCCGCACAGTAAGACACTGCCGGTAAAAATTTTCAGATAGTTCTTGAATAACATTATTTATACATTGAAGGTTAAAAATACGTAAAACGCAGGAAGGCGGGCAACGGATGCCTCTATTCTCTCTATGGCAGCGCGAAGGCAACATAGGCATCTCCGGATTTTTTATGCAGCTTGCCACCGCCGCAGGCGATCACGATATACTCGCGGCCGCCTGCTTCATAGACAGACGGAGTAGCAAAACCAGCGGCAGGCAGATCGGTCTCCCAAAGCAGCTGGCCGGTGCGCTTGTTAAAGACCCGGAATTTTGCATCGCTGGTAGCGGCGATAAATAGCAACCCGCCGGCGGTTACAACGGAGCCGCCATAATTTTCGGTCCCGCTATGTATGCCCCTGGCCTTTAATTCCGGACAGTCTCCCAGCGTATCTTTCCAGGCGATGGCAGCTTTGTTGAGATCGACCGCGGTGAGGGTGCCCCAGGGGGGCATCACCGCCGGATAGCCTTCTTTTGTCAGGAATTTATTATAGCCGGTGGAGGTATAGGGCAGCCGGAAGTACGGGTCCTCCGGCTTGCTGGCCTTGTCGACAAAAGCCTGCTTCTCGCGGGGGCCATTGTCCAACAGGAAGGCGGCAAGAGCCTGCTTTTCCGCCGCGCTTAGCTGTTTGAAAGCCGGCATCATCCTCCGCCCGGAGGAAAGCAAATTGAGGAACTGGTCTTCGGTGTATTTACTTTTTACGCCGATAAGAGAAGGATAATTACCACCGCCCTGCCGGTTAGGACCATGACAGGTCATACAGTTGCTCGTGTAGAGGGACCGGGCCGCCTGCCCGACCGTCATAGACCCGGCTACAGGCGGCGGCGGCGCAGCATCCACCATAGTGAGGACCCAGGGCATTTCATTGGCGTTGACATAGAGCAGACCGGTCTCGGGATCATAAGCAGGCCCACCCCATTCAGCGCCGCCGTCAAATCCGGGAAAAATAATGGTGCCTTCGCGGCTGGGCGGGACGAACATCCCGGTATGATAGCCGGCCAGCCTCTTTTTGATGTCCTGGTAGGACGAATCCGGGACGAGCGTGTTGAGGTCGGCAGCCGTAAGCGATTGACGGGCAAAAGGCGGCATCACCATAGGATAAGGCTGGGTCGGTGAAAGTCTTTCCCCTGTCAGTTCGCTGCTGTCGGAGACCCGTCTTTCCGCAACGGGATAGAGGGGCTGGCCTGTTGCTCTGTCCAACAAAAAGATCAGCCCGGATTTGGTGACCTGCACCAGGGCCGGGATCGCCCTACCCTCTTTTTTCACCGTTATCAGAACGGGCGGAGTAGGAGGATCCCGGTCCCAGAGATCGTGGTGTACCGTCTGGTAATGCCAGATACGACGGCCGGTGCCGGCATCAAGCGCAACCACGCAATCGGCAAAAAGATCGTTGCCAAGCCGGCGCCCGCCATAAAAATCGAAGCTGGCTGACCCCACAGGCGCGAAGACGATGCCCTTGTCTTCATCCAGGCTGAACCCTGCCCAGGTATTGGCCCCGCCGAGATGCCTATACGCAGCTGTATCGGCCCAGGAATCATAGCCTGCCTCGCCCGGATAGGGAATCGTATGAAAGATCCACCGGAGACGCCCGGTATGGACATCATAGGCCCGGATATGGCCGGGGGCCGCAGCGGCTTCTTCCGCCACCCGGTCGCCGATAATAAGGAGATCTTTATAGATAATGCCCGGCGTCGTACCCGCGACATAGAGGTCCTTTACATCACGGCCGAGATCATGATGCAGATCGATCCTGCCATTTTCGCCAAAACTGGTGACAGGATTTCCCGTCAGCGCATCGATACAATACAAAGAAGACCCGGCGGAATAAAACAGTCGTTGATCGTCCGGGCGCCCTCGGTAATAGGTGACACCCCGGCAGGCATTGATGGCAATTTTACCACCGGCGGCGGAAAGGGCGGGATCATAAACCCATTTGACCCGGCCGGTAGCCGCATCGAGCGCAAAGAGCTTGAGATGCGGTGAGACGCCATAAAGGGTATTGTCGATAATGATACTATTGACCTGGATCTGGGAAATACTGTCCGCATCCCCGGTATGATACTCCCAGACCTGCCGCAGGCTGCCGATATTACCGGTATCGATCTGCCGCAGCGTCGAATAATGAATATTCTCCTTACTGCCGCCGTAGACGGGCCAGGAGTCGTATTTCTCCTGCGCACGATGACAGGCGGGGAAGACCACCGCGGCGAGCAACAGAAAAGACAAAAATTTACCGTTCATAGGCCCTTGCAATAGTTAATGGACTAATTTTATCACCTCAATTTATCATTATGTCCGCATATAAACAATCCTTTTTACTGACGCGGCTGGCAGTCGGTACCAGTCTTTTCGGTCATGGCCTGGTGAGACTGCCAAAGCTGGATAAGTTTAGCCATGGGATGACCGGTCTGTTTCAGCACTCTATCCTCCCATCCTCCCTGGTGCTGGGCTTCGGTTATCTTTTACCGTTCGCCGAATTCGGGATCGGACTTCTGACGCTGGTAGGCCTGTTCACCCGGCAGGCGGCGCTGGCAGGAGTGGTGATAATGATCCTGCTGATTTTCGGGACCACGACGGTCGAGCAATGGGATAACATCACTCCCCAGTTGATGCATATCGTTTTTTTTCTCGCAGTGCTGATCTTCGTCAACCGGTATGACAGCTGGTCGCTGGACCTGGCATTGGGAATCCGGAAATCGGGAGGCATCCTGCCGTGAGTAGAGCCTTGCCATTATTCATCCGCTATTGCTGATCGCCGCTGACACTCGGATGCAGGACATTCCCTTCATAAGTGTAAACGAGCGGCGATGCCATCCGGATCTCATTACCCGTGGCAGCACTCCATAAAACAGCGCCGGTCGTAATATCAAACGCATACAAATTGTGATCTTGAGATCCGACATACACAGCGCTATTGCCGCAGACGGGACTGGACAAGATCCGGCCGCCTGTGGCGGCGCTCCAAAGTTTGGCGCCGGTCTGCGCATTAAAAGCGTAAAGGCTGTTATCAAAGCTGCCGGCATACACGACCCCGTTTCTGACAGCGGGGCTGGACTGGATGCGGCCGCCGGTGGCAGTGTTCCAAAGTTTGGCGCCAGTCTGCGCATTAAAGGCGTAGAGGTTGTTGTCATAGCTGCCGACATAGACGATGCCATTCGCGACCGTCGGACTGGACACGATGCTGTCATTGGTGGCAGCCGACCAGTTCAGCTTGCCGGTGATCGCGTCAAAGGCATACAGATGCCAGTCGCTGCTCCCGATATAGACCATACCATTGCTGACCGCAGGACTGGAGTTGATGGTATCGCCGGTCGGTGCAGACCATTGGGTGACACCGGTGCTGGCATTCAGCGCATACAAATTGTGATCCTGGCCGCCGATATACACCAGGCCGTTGGCTACGGTGGGGCTTGAGAAAATAAGCTGTGCAGTACCATTCAGCTCCACACTCCAGTCTTCGTGCCCCGTAGCCGTATCCACCCGAAATACATAACCGCTATAGCTGGCAATATAGACGGCGCCGTCGGAATAAGCCGGGCTGCTGATAATGGGTCCCTGCGTCAGGGCATTCCAATGAACGAGGCCCGTGAATGGATTGAGCGAATAAAGCCGCTGGTCGGTGCCCGCGAAATAGAGCTCCCCGTTGACGATGGTAGCGCTGGATTCTATGTCACCGTGTGTGGGAAATGACCATATTTTATTGCCGGTGAGCGCCTGGAAGCAATAGAAATTCTCATCCTGGCTGCCGATATAGACATAACGGTCATCGGAGGTATCGGCCGTAGTAAGCGCGATCGTATTGGAATAGGCCGTAACGGCGCCACTGGAACTAACAGCCTGAACCCGGTAATAATAGTGAGTAGTCATAGAAAGACCCGTAACATCAAAGGAAAGGGCTTTTACAGAGAGGGGGTTATAGTTGCTTACAGGCTGGGTAAACCCGGTGTCGGTCGCGACAAACAAGTTATAGCTGGCAGCCGGGCCAACCTTATCCCAATCTGCAACAACATAATATACGCCGAGGTCGGCGGGCTGCAGCGCAACAGGTGCAATAAAGGGGCCTTCGTTATTATTTTTTTTGCAGGAAACGGAAAACAGTATTACTGCTGTGATAGGCAAAAAATTGACTTTCAGATGGCGAATGGTCGGATTCATGGTAACTAAATTAGTATTGACAAACTATCGGCCCAGGATGATTGGAGGATTTAGCAGGGAATAAAAGAAAATAACCCAAAAACGGGTTATTCTTAAAAGGATATTGCTTTTGAATAGCAATTGTTTTAGCGACGGCCTGGCGATAAGCCATAAAGATACATAACCTTTTCCTATAATTGCATAAGGCGATGAAAAAAAAGGGGCAAAAACTAAGGCAGCAAAACAATAATAATTTGATTTGAAACGATTTACAAAATACATAAATTTACCTTTATGCCGGCCGATAAAACTCCTGTGACTCCTGAATTCCTGTCCGGCGGAGGCGAAATGGGCCGGAGGATAAGAGAATTTGACTGGTCTAAGACCAGCCTCGGCCCCATGCAGTTGTGGCCGCAAAGTCTGAGAACCTGTATCCGGATCATGCTTACTTCCCGTCAGCCGATCTGGATTGGATGGGGCAGAGATCTGATCAAACTCTATAACGATCCTTATAAGGCGATCGTCGGCGGCAAACATCCCTGGGCATTGGGTAAGCCGGCTTCGGTTGTCTGGAAGGATATCTGGCGCGACATCGAGCCCATGCTGCGGCAGGTGATGGAAAAAGACGAAGGCACCTATGTAGAGTCGCAATTGCTGATCATGGAACGGAACGGATATCCTGAAGAAACATATTATACTTTCTCCTACACACCCATCCCCGGTGACACCGGCGGCACAGCAGGAATGATCTGCTTCAACACCGACGACACGGACCGGATCATCAGCGAAAGACATCTGAAGACTGTGACCAGGCTGGGAAAGAATCTCACGGATTCCCAATCAGGCGCCGAAATCGCCCGGAATACCATCGATACGTTAAGGGAGAACCCACATGATTTTCCGCTTGCCTGTTTCTATACGATCGCTGACAATAAGGCTATCCTTTTCACCCCGGACTCCCCGGCCATCGACTTGCCGCGGGAAATCGACCTGACCGTCGGCCAGGGCATCGCTGCGCTGCTAAAACAAGCACTGGTCAAAAAACAACCGCAACTTGTCGATGACGCCCGGACACAACTTCTCGATAACGCGCAGACACAACTCATTGACGGCACCCGGACACAACCGGGGCGATTACCACTGGGAGCCTGGCCAATTCCTCCATCCAAAGCCGTCATTCTGCCCATCCTTCAAAGCGGGATAAAAGACCCTTATGGCTTACTGCTGGTAGGGCTGAACCCATACCTGTTACCGGATGAAAAATATCTCGGCTTTCTTTCCTTATTGGCCGACCAGGTGACCACCAGCTTTGGGAACCTCTATATCCTGGAAACAGAAAGAAAAAGAGTACAGGCATTGGCGGAGATAGACCTGGCGAAAACCACTTTCTTTTCCAATATCAGCCATGAGTTCAGGACTCCGCTGACCTTGCTGCTGGGGCCGATCGAAGACGCGATGAACGAGCCGGATAACACGGAGAATAACCGGGTACGGATGGGCGTCGCCTTCCGCAATGCCCTGCGGATGCAAAAGCTGGTGAACACCCTGCTTGAGTTTTCCCGCATCGAGGCCGGGAGAACGGAAGGGCAATTCCACGCTGTCGATATTGCCGCCTTTACCGCGGAACTGGCTAGCTCTTTTCGCTCTGCCGTTGAAAAGGCCGGTATGCAATTGTTTCTGAACCTGGAGTCGGTAAAGGAAGAAGTCTATGTCGACACCGGCATGTGGGAGAAGATTGTCCTGAACCTGGTGTCCAACGCATTCAAGTACACCAGCCGCGGCTCGATCACGATAGAAGTACAGGAACAGAACGGCAAAGTCCGGGTATCCGTTACCGATACCGGCATCGGTATCCCGGAAGACCAGCAGAGCCTGATCTTCGACCGTTTTCACCGGGTGGAAAACAATTCCGTTCGCAGCCAGGAGGGCACCGGGATCGGTCTTTCGCTGGTCAAAGAGTTGGTCAATATCCACCAGGGACATATCGAAGTACAAAGCCGGCCCGGGGAAGGCTCGACCTTTACCGTCGTACTCCCTACCGGTAAGACACACCTCCCCGCAGACAGGATCGCCGCAGACGGATGGAAGATAACGGGAAACAATGACCATAATATTTATGTGGAAGAATCCCTGCAATGGCTGCCCGATACGGAAGAGGACCAGGAAAAGCCGGCATTCCTGTCTTCCCTGCCGGCGCATCCCTTCATGTCTGCGCATCCCTCCACGTCGGCACATCCCTCCACGTCTGCGCATCCCTCCACGTCTGCACATCCCTCCACGCCGGCAGCAAAAAGATTCAAAATTTTGCTGGCGGACGATAACACGGATATGCGGAACTATGTAGGCAGGCTACTGACAGGGCAATATGATCTTATCCTGGCCAGGGATGGCGAAGAAGCCTTTGAAAAAATACTCTCGGCCAGACCGGACCTGCTGTTAACGGATATCATGATGCCAAAGCTGGACGGTTTCGGTCTCCTGGAAAAAATCCGGAATCATCCTGAAATCAAGACAACTCCCGTGATCTTTTTATCCGCCAGGGCCGGTGAAGAGGCCAAGGTAAAAGGGTTGGAAGCCGGGGCGGACGATTATCTGGTCAAACCGTTTTCTGCCAAAGAATTGATCGCCAGAGTCGATGCCAATCTCCGGATCAATACCGCCAGGCGGCTCGTCGAGCAGGAAGTGGAAAAACGTACCAATGACCTGAATAAGCTAAATATAAGTCTTCAGCAGTCGAATGATGACCTGCGGCAATTTGCCCACGTAGCCAGCCATGACCTCAGGGAGCCCGTCCGGAAAGTGAAGATCTATACGGGCCGGCTGGAAGACGACACAAGCACCATTTTCTCCGGAAAAGCCCGGGCCTATCTGGAGAAGATAAACGCCGCGGCAGACAGGATGATGACCATGGTCGAAGGCGTGCTGCATTATTCGACCATCAATTCCACGGAACAGAAAACGGAGGCAGTAGATCTGAACAGGATCATAAAGAACATCGAATCGGATCTGGAATTATTGTTCCAGCAGAAAAAGGCAAACCTTGAATACTCCCAGCTTCCCGTTATAGAAGGTGCATCCGTCCTTTTGTATCAGCTGTTCTACAACCTGATCAATAATTCGCTAAAGTTTTCAAAGACAGACACACCCTGCCGGATCAGTATCACTGCTATCGTAGAAAATGGCCAGGCGCTGATCACGCTGACAGATAACGGGATTGGGTTCGACCAGAACCACTCGGAAAGGATATTTGATACTTTTTCCCGGCTGAATGCAAAGGATAAATATGAAGGGACCGGCCTGGGCTTGTCCTTATGTAAAAGGATCGTCCTTCGCCATGGCGGGCAGATAGAAGCCAGCGGCAGGAAGGGAGAGGGCTCCGAATTCCAGATCCGGCTTCCGGTGAAAGGAGGAACAGGATATCTGATCTGATTTTGAGGACTCGTTGATGTACGAAACGCTGATCCAAACCTATGAATGCTCTTTTCCGAAGCCGCAAAAAGCCACAAAAGACAAGGTTTGCCCAAAATGTGGATAACCGATGGAAAAAAGGCCCGGACTATCGGGAATTTATTCGTATATTGAAATACATGAAGGCCCTTTACATCTGTTTATTGTTTCTGCCAACCTTTATTCCGGGTTCCGACAAAAATGAATGGACCTTGAAAAAGGAAAAAGATGGCATGAATATCTATAGCCGGCATTCGGATTTCTCCAAGTTCAACGATATCCGCGTGGACATGGATCTCCCGGGCACCGTCGAGCAATTGGCCTCCATTCTGCTCGACGTGAGCAAGTATTCAAAATGGATATATGCTACAAAGTCCTCGACGGTGATGAAAAAAGTCAATGAAAGCGAGGTAATTTACTATTCAGAGATCGGGACGCCCTGGCCGGCCGCCAACCGTGATTTTTATGCGGACCTGAAGATCATCCTGAACCCGGTCACCCATTCCATGAATGTGGTTTCCGTGGGAATGAAGGACTATCAACCGGAAAAAAAGGACCTGGTCCGGATCCCGATGTCAAAAAGCTTTTGGAGTATCACCTCCGGGCTGGATAAAACAATTCATTTACAATATATCTTGCAGGTAGATCCGGGCGGTTCGGTACCGGCATGGATCTTAAATACTTTCGCTACCCGGGGGCCGTTGGAAACATTTTCCAACCTGAAGAAGAAAATGGAAGACCTGAATAAATAGCCCCCTTTCCCTCAATCCCTCAGGAAGTAATATGATTGCACATGGCGGTTCGGGCTTTCAAGTCATTTAGCCAGCAAAATATACACTCATCTGCCTTCTTGGCTTATAATATAGCCATCCATGCCTAATTTGTCAGCATCGAAAATCGGGACGGTTTTTTGCTTCTACCATGCAGGTTTATCCCAATTCTTAAACAAAAAGAGGAAATAAAAATGTCAGAAACATGGAACAAAAGAGAACGGGAGAGAAACAAGCAGCAAAAAAAGAAAGAAAAGCTTGAAAGAAGACAGGAAAAGAGATCAGCCACAAAAGGCAATCATGATCTGGAAGGCATGCTGGCTTATGTTGATGAAAACGGTAATCTCTCTTCCAAACCGGCAGATCCCAATAAGGTCCCAAAGGTCTGAATTGGTTATTTCAACTTTTCATTAAAAAAATCGATCGTCCTTTGCCAGGCGAGTTCAGCAGCAGTCTTGTCATAACGTGGCGTGGTGTCGTTATGGAAGCCATGATTTACGCCGGGATAAATGAAGGCTTTGTACTCCTTGTTGTTCGCTTTCAAAGCTGATTCATATGCCGGCCAACCGTCAGTTATATGGGTATCCAACCCTGCATAGTGCAACAGTAGCGGGGCCTTTATCTTCGGCACATCTTCCGCCGCGGGCTGGCTTCCGTAAAAAGGGACCGCAGCCGACAAGCCCGGGATGCGAACAGCCATCATGTTGGCTATCCAGCCCCCAAAGCAAAAGCCGACTACCCCGACCTTCCCGTTGCAGTCCTTTTGTGTTTGCAGGTATTCATATGCAGCGATAAAATCTTCCAGCATCTCATTCTTGTCGCGCTTGCTTTGCATCTCGCGGCCCGCATCATCATTGCCCGGATAGCCGCCTAATGGGGTTAATGCATCGGGAGCAATGGAAATAAAGCCCGCAAGCGCAGCCCTTCTTGCAACATCTTCGATATACGGGTTTAAACCACGATTTTCGTGCACCACTACAATGCCGCCCAGCTTTGTTTTTCCATCTGCGGGCATTGACAACAACGCTTTGATGTTGCCGCCACCCTTCGGCGATGAATAATTGACGTATGCTGAGTTTATACGCGGGTCATCCGCTTTTATTTGCAGAGCGCTTTTATAATCCGGCATCAGGAAACTCATAAGAGAGGCTACTGTAAAGCCGCCTACCGCGTAAATAGAAAGCTTTTGCATAAAGTCCAGCCTGCTAAGCCGGTTATGGGCGTAGTCATCATAGAGGTCAAACACTTCCTGCTTGATGTCTTCCTTCCTGATCGTCGGCGTATCGGCTGGCATATAGTCGGGTTGAACTATAATTTACGACTTTTAAAATAATTCCCTTTTGCAGTATGACCAGCATACTATCGGGCTATGAAGAGGATGCAGGCATGACGAACCTGATGCTGGCTCTGGGAGAAAAGGACTTTAATAAGTTTTTCCCGGATTTCTTTTCGGATTCTACTCCGGTAGCGCCGGGTGTGCATTCAGCGATCAACCCTGCGTTAGCCTATGTTAAAAAACCGGGCTATCTTGATTTTTCTTTTTTAGCGGCGCGGCCGGTCCTTGAAAAGAACCCTTATAATCCCCGGCTTGGAAGCAATTCCTGGGCTGTCTCCGGCAACAGAACGAGGTCCGGTATGCCCATCCTTTGCAATGACCCCCATTTAAACCTCTCCCTTCCGTCCATATGGCTGGAAATGCAGCTGTCCGGACCTGGCGAGAATGTATATGGTGTTGCCATTCCCGGAACGCCGGCTATTATCATAGGCTTTACGGATAAGATCGCATGGGGTCTGACCAATGGCGCAGACGATGTCAAAGACTGGTACAAACTGAAGATCTCCGATAACTATAAAAAATATGAATATGGCGGAAAGTGGATCAATATGGATTATACAGTCGAGGCCATCGGGAGAAGAGGTGAATCGGTGTTCTTAGACACGCTCTATCATAGTATCCAGGGTCCTATCCCCTATAACAAATCTTTCCCGGGCCCTCGTCCGGAGCTTAGGAATTATGCGCTGAAGTGGGATCTGCATGATCCTTCCAATGAATTTCTCTGTTTTATCAAATTGAACCGGGCGCAAAATTATAAAGAGTACAAAGAAGCCATCAGCCACTATTCCTCTCCGATCCAGAATTTTACCTTTGCCTGTAACGACAATACCATTGCCATTAACCACCAGGGCAAAATGGCCATCAAATCGCCCGGGCAGGGAAAATTTATTTTAGATGGGTCCGATCCCACTCAATTGTATTCCCGGTATATTCCCCAGGATAGCCTGCCTTTCTGCCTAAATCCTTTATGCGACTATGTTTTTTCGGCAAACCAGCATCCTACGTCGGAAGATTACCCTTATTACTATAACGGCTATTTTTTCGAGTCAAGAGCCAGGAGGATCAAGCAGCTGCTTGACAGGGATACAAAATTCGATATTTCGAAGATGGAGGCGATGCAACTGGACGATTTCAACTGCTTCTCGGCCGAAGCATTGCCTGTTCTGCTGCGAGCCATCGATACAGTCCGGTTGGATCCGACCGACAAAGCCAGGCTGCGCGGGCTTGGCGCCTGGGATAGCCGTTATGGCCCGGAAGACAGGAATGCCGGGCTTTTTGAGCTTTGGTGGAAGAACGTAAAAGAATACACCTGGGATGAGTTCCGGAACTATTCCTTCAGCGCTGAGCTGCCGGATGATCATATTCTGGTCGCTCTGATCCAGCATGAACCGGATAACATTTACTTCGATGTACAGGGTACTTCGGCCAAAGAGAATGCTTCCGATATTGTTACCGGAGCATTCCGGGAAGCGTCCCGCAGCTATAATGAGCTGGAAAAGAAAGGTAGCGCGACGTGGGGAGCAATGAACAAGGTTTCCATAATGCATCCGACCAATATAGAATCGTTTAGCAGGACGGGTATTATTTCAGGCGGTTGCGAGGACGCCATCAATGCGATGTCGCCCACCTGGGGGCCGTCGTGGAGAATGGTCGTTCAGTTGGGGAAAAGACCTGAAGCTATGGGTATCTATGGAGGCGGAGAGTCAGGAAACATTGCAGGCCGGTATTATGACTCTTTTGTGGATGATTGGAGTAAGGGTCATTTTTATCCTTTGCGACTCTTTATTTCCCCGGACGAAGCGAAAAAACAGTCGACAACCACCTGGGAACTGGCACCCCAGGATAAAAACAGGTTTCCCCATGAAAAGTAAAAAACGATCCCGCATTCTGGTTTTTCTTGTGCTGTCCTTACTCATACTGCTTTTCAGAATGATCGACGGGCCTCCCTGGTGGAGCTTTATCATTCCTGTAATGGTATTGGGAGCATGCATTCCCGCGGGGAGGTTCGATATATCCTATTTTCCAGTAGGTTTTTCCTCGGGCTTTTTTGTATGGATCGCATCTACCTTGTATTATCATTTGATCTATGAAGGTGTTTTGATCAACAGGATAGGCATGGGATATGGAGTCATTGCCTTAATAGCATCGGGGATGATTGGCGGTTTGCTGACAGGACTGGCCTTCTATGCCGGTAAATCATTAACTGTTTATAGTAACAATAAGCGTAACTTGTAGGTTGCTATTTTAAAACCTTATGCTATGTTAAAAAATTATTTTAGATTGGCCTGGCGTAAACTAGGGAAGGATAAGCTCTCAAGTTTCATCAATATTGGCGGATTGACGATTGGGCTTGCTACGGGCATTATTATCATGCTTGTCGTTTCGGACGAGCTTAGCTACGATAAATTCAATAGCCATCTATCATCTACCTATTTGTTGATGGGCAACCAGAAGGAGACCGGAGATATTTTTACAGGAAGATCGACTCCGGGGCCTCTTGCCGCCAGTCTGAGGGATGAGATGCCGGGTGTTCAATATGCAACGCATACCTCCTATCCTGATCAGGAGCTGATCAAGGTGGGCGAGAACAGCACTTATGAATCGGCGATCTATGCGGAGTCCGATTTCTTCAGGATCATGACTTATCAAGCCCTGGAGGGAGACCCGGTATCTGCTTTACAGGATCCCAGGACAGTAGTGATCACCGAGCGGATGGCAAAAAAGCTCTTTCCCAATGAAGATGCGCTCGGCAAGACCATCATTCATAATAACACCAATGGGTTGAAGGTCGGAGCTGTTA
>Ga0302326_10008467_pt1 | contig 22677 bp, 22 predicted proteins | sample Palsa_T0_3_FD_202264 | JGI IMG/M metagenome (GOLD analysis project Ga0302326, IMG submission 202264) | Peat permafrost microbial communities from Stordalen Mire near Abisko, Sweden - Palsa_T0_3 | ecosystem: Environmental > Terrestrial > Soil > Palsa > Peat permafrost | place: Sweden: Abisko... | reverse complement strand
CGGTCAAGGACGTCGGTGTGAGTGCGACCGCGCACCGACGTTACGTCAGCGTGGACGGCGGGATGAGCGATAACATCCGCACGGCGCTCTACGGCGCCGATTACGACGTACGGCTGGTGTCCCGGGCCACCGATGCGACATCGACGCTCGCCCGCGTCGTCGGAAAGCATTGCGAGAGCGGCGATATTGTGGTTCGGGATACGTGGATACCGGACGACATAGCGCCGGGCGACCTGGTTGCCGTGGCTGCGACCGGTGCCTATTGCTACTCGTTGTCGAGCCGTTATAACTTGATCGGCCGCCCTGCGGTGGTTGCGGTGCGCGACGGGCGTCCGCGGCTGATCCTGCGCCGCGAAACGGTCGACGATCTATTGAGTCTGGAAGTGAGGTGAGACGTGAGCCGCGCTGACGACGATGCAGAACGTAGTGATGTGGGGGCACCTCCCGCTTGCGGGGGAGAGGAGTGGCGCAGATGACCACTGATGAAAAGCCGGTCGGTGTAGCGGTTTTGGGACTAGGCAATGTGGGCAGTGAGGTTGTTCGCATCATCGAGCGGAGCGCTGACGACCTTGCCGCCCGGATCGGTGCGCCGCTGGTGTTGCGCGGTATCGGGGTACGCCGAGTATCCGAAGACCGCGGTGCGCCAGTCGATCTGCTCACCGACAACATCGAGGAGCTCGTCTCCCGCGAGGACGTCGACATCGTCGTCGAAGTGATGGGGCCGGTCGAAGCGTCGCGCAAGGCGATCCTTTCTGCGCTCGAGCACGGCAAGTCAGTTGTGACCGCGAACAAGGCCCTGCTGTCGGTTGCCACCGGCGAACTCGCGCAGGCAGCCGAAAACGCACGTGTCGATCTTTATTTCGAAGCCGCAGTGGCCGGTGCCATTCCGGTGATCCGTCCACTGACTCAGTCGCTGGCCGGTGACACGGTGCAACGGGTAGCCGGCATTGTCAACGGCACCACCAACTACATCCTGTCCGAGATGGACAGCACCGGAGCCGATTACGAGCAGGCTCTGGCCGACGCGAGCGCGCTCGGCTACGCCGAAGCCGACCCCACTGCCGATGTGGAAGGTTTTGACGCTGCGGCGAAAGCGGCAATCCTGGCGTCCATCGCGTTCCACACCCGGGTGACCGCCGACGACGTCTACCGCGAGGGCATCACGAAGATCAGCCCGGACGACTTCGTCTCCGCACGCGGACTGGGCTGCACGATCAAGCTGCTGTCGATCTGTGAACGGATCACCACTGACGATGGGCAGCAGCGGGTCTCGGCGCGGGTGTACCCAGCGTTGGTCCCGTTGGAGCATCCGCTCGCTACGGTCAACGGTGCGTTCAATGCCGTGGTGGTTGAGGCCGAGGCCGCGGGCCGGCTGATGTTCTACGGCCAGGGCGCCGGCGGCAAGCCCACCGCATCGGCGGTCGCCGGCGATCTGGTGATGGCAGCTCGTAACCGGGTACTGGGCAGCCGAGCGCCTAAAGAGTCCAAGTACGCCGAACTGTCCGTCGCCCCGATGGGGGTAATCCCGACCCGTTATTACGTCAGCATGAACGTCGCCGACAAGCCGGGCGTATTGGCTTCGGTGGCAGCAGAATTCGCCAAGCGCGAAGTCAGCATCGCCGAAGTTCGCCAGGAAGGCGTGGTCGGCGAGGGCGGGCGACGGGTCGGAGCTCGGATCGTGGTGGTCACCCACACCGCGATGGACGCCGCCCTGTCCGAGACCGTCGACGCGTTGGCAGGGCTCGACGTCGTGCAGAGCGTGGCCAGCGTCCTGCGGCTGGAAGGAACCACCGCGTGAGTGCGGCCGGTGCCGCCAGCGCCAGCACCCGTCAGCAGTGGCCCGGTCTCATCGCGGCTTACCGGGACCGGCTGCCCGTCGGCGACGACTGGGTTCCCGTCACCCTGTTCGAGGGCGGCACGCCGCTGATACCGGCACCCCGACTCTCGGCGAAGACCGGGTGCACGGTTCATCTCAAGGTCGAGGGTCTCAATCCCACCGGCTCTTTCAAGGACCGTGGTATGACGATGGCCGTCACCGACGCGGTGGCTCGCGGTAAGCAGGCGGTGCTCTGCGCGTCGACGGGAAATACGTCGGCGTCGGCCGCGGCTTACGCCGCCCGCGCAGGCATCACCTGCGCGGTGCTGATCCCGCAGGGCAAGATTGCCATGGGCAAGCTCGCGCAGGCTGTCATGCACGGCGCCAGGATCATTCAGATCGACGGCAACTTCGACGACTGCCTGGAGCTTGCCCGCAAGATCGTCGCCGACTTCCCGACGATCTCATTGGTCAACTCCGTCAACCCGGTTCGGATCGAAGGCCAGAAGACGGCGGCGTTCGAGATTGTCGACGTGCTGGGGACCGCGCCGGACGTGCACGCGTTGCCAGTTGGCAACGCGGGCAACATCACGGCGTACTGGAAGGGCTATACCGAGTATCACGCTGACGGCATTATCGACAAGCTGCCGCGCATGCTGGGCACGCAGGCGGCCGGCGCGGCCCCGTTGGTGTACGGCGAACCGGTGAGCCACCCCGAGACCATCGCCACCGCGATCCGCATCGGCTCGCCGGCGTCGTGGGGGCCGGCCGTGGCGGCACAGCAACAGTCCAACGGGCGATTCCTGGCCGCCACCGACGACGAGATCCTCGATGCGTACCACTTGGTGGCCGGCACCGAAGGCGTGTTCGTGGAGCCGGCGTCGGCGGCAAGCATCGCCGGTCTGCTCAAGGCCGTCGATGATGGCTGGGTGGCACGGGGCTCGACCGTGGTGTGCACGGTGACCGGCAACGGCCTCAAGGATCCCGACACCGCATTGCGCGACATGCCCAGCGTGTCGCCGCTTCCCGTGGACCCCGTCGCCGTCGTCGCGAAATTGGGGTTGGTCTAGTGGCGATGCTGCCCGTCGGGCTGCTGGCCAGCTCGGTTGTTGCGGGTTCCAGCGCCAACCTCGGCCCTGGTTTCGACAGCATCGGGCTGGCGCTGAGTCTTTACGACGAAATCATCGTCGAGACAACCGATTCCGGGTTGGTGATCGAAGTCGAGGGCGAGGGCGCCGGAGAGCTGGCGCTCGACGCCGGCCATTTGGTGGTTCGCGCCATCGAGCGCGGGTTCCAGGCCGCAGGAGTGGGCGCTCTCGGCCTGAGGGTGCGCTGCCGTAACGCCATCCCGCACTCCCGCGGTCTTGGCTCGTCGGCGGCCGCAGTCGTCGGCGGGCTTGCGGCAGTCAATGGTCTTCTCGCACAGGCGGGTTCAACCCCGCTGAGCCAGGTTGAGCTGGTTCAGTTGGCCTCGGAATTCGAAGGGCATCCCGATAACGCGTCGGCGGCGGTACTCGGCGGCGCGGTTGTTTCATGGACCGACCCGAGTGGTGCTCCGCCGGCCTATTCGGCAGCTCCGGTGCGGCTGCATCCCGACATCCGGCTGTTCCCCGCGATTCCCGGCCAGCGCTCGGCGACGGCCGAGGCGCGGGTGCTGCTCCCTGCGCAGGTCAGCCACGAGGACGCCCGGTTCAACGTCAGCCGCGCGGCGCTGCTGGTGGTGGCGCTGACCGAGCGGCCCGACCTGCTGATGGCCGCCACCGAAGACCTGCTTCACCAGCCGCAGCGAGCGCCCGCGATGCCGTCGTCAGCGGAATATCTGCGACTTTTGCGCCGTCACAATGTGGCAGCTGTGCTTTCCGGTGCTGGTCCGGCGGTGATCGCGCTGAGCACCGCTCCCGAGTTACCCGCCGAGACTCAGGAGTACGCGGCCGCAAACGGGTTTGCGGTCAGCGAGATGACGGTCGGCGAAGGCGTACGCTGGAGCTCGGGGGTGGCAGTCCCCAGCTAGTGTTCCCGCAGATGGCGGAGGGGTTCTTGCTTCCAGCATCGAAGCAGGTTATCCTCGAATCCGTCCAGGAATCGCAGCATCTGCATCTGCGTCGACACTAGGACGAACACCAAATTCTTCTCGTAGACAATGGTTCGCCATTCGCGCCGCCAATCTTGGCGATCACCGTTGGAGAGTCGACTCTTGGCATGCACTCGGCGGTTTGGCCGATTGCAACTAACCCCTGGCTTGATTCGATCAGCGAGGGAGAGAAAGGAAATCCGTGACCGATACGGACCTCGTTACGGCTGGCGACAGCGGCACCGAAAGTGACAAGCTGCCCAGTCCCGTGACAACAGATTCTTCCAGCGAGACCGACGCACATCCGAAAGCGTCGGATGGCTCGCTGTCCACGATGGTGCTTCCCGAACTGCGCGCCCTGGCCAATTCGGCCGGCGTCAAGGGCACATCGGGAATGCGTAAAAGCGAGCTGATCGCGGCCATCCGGGAAACCCGCCAGGGCCACGCCAATGGCGCGTCATCCAACGGTGACGCCGGCAATCGATCAGACACGCGGGACGCCACAGCGGCGACCAACCACGCTGAACCGGCCGTCGAGGACGCGCCCCAATCCGCGGCCGACCGCGCGGGGCAGCAGCAAGACAAGACCAACCGGGCCGAAAAGAACCATCAGTCCGAAACCGACAAGCCCGCACGTGACCAGCAGGACAGCAAGTCCGAGCAGCGCGAGTCCGACAGGGACTCCGACAAGAACGATCAGCAGGGTTCGGGTGGCCAGCAGAACCGCGGTGGTTCGAATAACGGGGGCTCGAATAATCAGCAAGACGACGACGGCGACGGGCGCGGCGGCCGCCGCGGGCGCCGGTTCCGGGAACGCAGACGCCGTGGTGACCGGCCCGGCGACGGCAGTGGCGGCGGCGGCGGTGACACCGAACTGCGCGAAGACGACGTCGTTCAACCGGTGGCCGGCATCCTCGACGTATTGGACAACTACGCGTTCGTGCGCACCTCTGGCTATCTGGCCGGGCCGTCAGACGTCTATGTCTCGATGAACATGGTGCGCAAGAACGGCTTACGCCGCGGCGACGCGGTGACCGGCGCGGTGCGGATTTCCAAGGACGGCGAACAGCCCAATCAGCGGCAGAAATTCAACCCGTTGGTGCGGTTGGACAGCGTCAACGGCGGGCCGGTCGAGGACGTCAAGAACCGTCCGGACTTCACCAAGCTGACGCCGCTGTATCCCAACCAGCGGCTGCGCCTCGAGACCACACCCGACCGGTTGACCACGCGGGTGATCGATCTGATCATGCCGATCGGCAAGGGCCAGCGTGCGTTGATCGTGTCGCCGCCAAAGGCAGGTAAGACGACAATCCTGCAGGACATCGCCAACGCGATCACCGTGAACAACCCGGAATGTCACCTGATGGTCGTGCTCGTCGACGAGCGACCTGAAGAGGTCACCGATATGACCCGCTCAGTTAAGGGCGAGGTGATTGCTTCCACGTTCGACCGGCCGCCGTCAGATCACACGCAGGCCGCAGAGTTGGCCATCGAACGGGCCAAGCGCCTCGTCGAGCAGGGCAAGGACGTCGTCGTGCTGCTCGATTCGATCACTCGCCTCGGTCGTGCCTACAACAACGCGTCGCCCGCGTCCGGCCGCATCCTGTCCGGTGGTGTCGACTCGACGGCGCTGTATCCGCCGAAGCGGTTCCTCGGCGCGGCCCGCAACATCGAGTTCGGCGGTTCGTTGACCATCATCGCCACCGCTATGGTCGAGACGGGCAGCACCGGCGACACGGTGATCTTCGAGGAGTTCAAGGGCACCGGTAACGCGGAGCTCAAGCTCGACCGCAAGATCTCCGAGCGCCGGGTGTTCCCCGCCGTCGACGTGAACCCATCGGGTACTCGTAAGGACGAATTGCTGCTGTCACCAGACGAATTCAGCGTCGTGCACAAGTTGCGCCGCGTGCTGTCGGGGCTGGATTCGCACCAAGCCATCGACTTGCTGATGTCGCAGCTGCGAAAGACCAAGACCAACTATGAGTTCCTGGTCCAGGTGTCCAAGACGACCCCGGGCGGGGACAACGACTAAGCCGGACCGAGCCGGTTAGCACATCACCGCGGCCGGAGAACATCGCCCTTCCCGCTGAGCAGCTGACGTTGCAGCGGTAACCTGCGCCCTGTCGGAATCGACGGGAAAGTGGTGGTGAGCCGTGGCGGACACTATTCAGCAACTGCTTCGCACACGTAGTTGCGACTCGACTCCCGCGGTCAAATACGGCGATCGGGTATGGACCTGGCGTGAGCATCTGACGGATGCCTCGACGACCGCCTCCGCACTGATCGGCATCGCCGATCCCAACCGTCCGCTGCACGTCGGAGCGCTGCTGGGCAACACGCCCGAGATGCTCACCGCGATGGCGGGGGCAGCGCTCGGCGGGTACGTGTTATGCGGCATAAACGACACCCGTCGGGGCGCGGCCCTGGTCAAAGACATCATCCGCGCCGACTGCCAGATACTGCTCGTCGATCCGGCGCATCGCGCGCTGCTCGACGGCTTGGAGTTGTCCGGAGTCCGCGTCGTCGACGTCGCCGCCGATGAGTGGTCGGGTTTGCTCGCGGCGGCCGGGCCGCTGATCCCGCATCGCGAGGTCGCCCCTACCGACACGTTGATGATGATCTTCACGTCAGGCACCAGCGGTGAGCCCAAGGCGGTCCAGATCACTCACCTGACCGTTATCTTCGCCGGCGCCAACCTGATTGGCCGGTTCGATGTCGATTCGTCCGGCGTCTGCTATCTCTCGATGCCACTGTTTCACTCCAACGCCCTGCTCGCCGGCTGGAGCGTCGCCGTCGGCTCCGGGTCGGCGATGGTGCCGGCAACCTTCTCCGCGTCAGGTTTGCTGTCAGATTTGCGACGCTACGGCGCGACCTACATGAACTACGTCGGCAAGCCGTTGGCTTACGTACTGGCCACCCCCGAGCAGCCTGACGATGCGGACAACCCGCTGCGCGTCGCGTTCGGCAACGAGGCGAGCGACCGCGACATCGCGGAATTCAGCCGGCGTTTCGACTGCACGGTCTGGGACGGCTTCGGCTCCAGCGAAGGCGCGATCATCATCACCCGCGAGGACGGCTGCCCGGCCGGCTCACTCGGCCGCGGCTTTCCCGGAGTCGGGATTTACAACCCCGACACCCTCGCCGAATGCGCGGTGGCCAGATTCGACGACGACGGCGCGCTGATCAACGCCGACGAAGCGATCGGGGAACTGGTCAACACGACCGGTGCGGGGCTGTTCGCCGGCTACTACAACGACAAGGACGCCACCGACGCGCGACTGCGCAACGGCATGTTCTGGTCGGGTGACCTGGCCTACCAAGACGCCGAGGGCTGGATCTACTTCGCCGGGCGCAGCGGCGATTGGTTGCGGGTCGACGGCGAAAACATGACGACCGCGCCCATCGAGCGCATTCTGCAGCGGCTTTCTGCGGTCAGCCAGGTCGCGGTGTACGCGGTACCCGATGAGCAGGTGGGGGACCAGGTGATGGCGGCGTTGGTGTTGGTGGACGGCGCCGAGCTGACACCAGATGAGTTCCACCGGTTCTTGGCCGAACAGCCTGATCTATCGCCGAAAGCCTGGCCGCGGCACGTGTGGATCACCGGCAGCCTGCCGACGACTGCCACCAATAAAGTCCTCAAGCGGGACCTGAGCGCCCTCGGCAGCACCCCGGACGGCGGCACCCTGTGGACCCGGATCGGCCGCGACACCAACTTTACCGTCGTCGATCGCGGCGGGAATGCACACCCTCCTGCAGGCGTTTAGGGACGTAGCGGCTGACCTGGCATAATCAGGAGCCGTAGTCGAGGTTCCGGTTCACGTCCGTTGATGAGGGCGACCCGGCGACCGCTAATCGAAGAGGACATCATGAAATCTGACATTCATCCCGCATACGGCGAGACCACCGTGGTTTGTGGTTGTGGCAACTCGTTCCAGACCCGCAGCACCAAAGAAAACGGCCACATCGTGGTCGAGGTCTGCTCGCAGTGCCACCCGTTCTACACCGGTAAGCAGAAGATTTTGGACAGCGGTGGCCGGGTCGCGCGCTTCGAGAGGCGCTACGGCAAGCGCAAGACCGGCGCCGAGAGTGAAGCTTCGGCCGACAAGTAGCAGGACCGACGCCCGAACTGTGCGTAACACCGCACAGGGCGGGCGTCGTTTTGCGTTCGAGGCCGTCGGTTTGCTGCCATCGGTTTGAGCTGGGAAGGAGGAGCATGGCGAAGAGCGTGCAGGCAATTGACGCGCTGGTGGCCGAACACGCCGACCTCGAGCGTCAGCTGTCCGATCCCGAGTTGCACAGCGATGCCGACAATGCGCGCAAGGTCGGGCGCCGATTCGCTCAATTGGGCCCGATCGTCGCGGCACACCGCAAGCTCACATCGGCCCGTGGCGATCTGGAGACCGCACGTGAATTCGCCGCCGACGACACGTCGTTCGTCGACGAAGTCGTGGAGTTGGAATCACGGGTCGCCGAGTTGGATACCCAGCTCACCGACATGCTGGCGCCGCGTGATCCGCACGACGGCGACGACATCGTGCTTGAGGTCAAATCCGGTGAGGGCGGAGAAGAGTCGGCGTTGTTCGCCGCGGACCTGGCCAGGATGTACATCCGCTACGCCGAGCGGCACGGCTGGAATGTGACCGTACTGGACGAGACGACGTCGGATTTGGGCGGCTACAAGGATGCGACGCTGACGATCGCCAGCAAGGGCAATTCGGCCGACGGCGTGTGGTCGCGAATGAAATTCGAGGGTGGGGTTCACCGGGTGCAACGTGTACCGGTTACCGAATCCCAGGGCCGCGTGCATACTTCGGCGGCGGGCGTACTGGTCTATCCCGAGCCCGAAGAAGTGGCCGAGGTGGCGATCGACGAGTCGGACCTGCGCATCGATGTCTACCGGTCCTCCGGCAAGGGCGGCCAAGGCGTCAACACCACTGACTCAGCGGTCCGAATCACTCACTTGCCCACCGGAATTGTCGTCACCTGTCAAAATGAGCGATCACAGCTGCAGAACAAGGCGCGTGCCATGCTGGTGCTTGCGGCCCGTCTGCAGGCGCTCGCTGAAGAACAGGCTTCGGCCGACGCGTCGGCGGACCGCGCCAGCCAGATCCGCACTGTGGACCGCAGCGAACGCATCCGCACTTACAACTACCCGGAGAACCGGATCACCGACCATCGGATCGGTTACAAAGCACATAATCTCGATCAGCTTCTCGATGGCGACCTCGACGCGTTGTTCGACGCGCTGGGCGCCGCCGACAAGCAGTCCCGGCTCCAACAGGCATGACAATTCAGTCCGAGCTACGACGTTGCTCGCCGAAGCCGGAATCGATTCGGCCCGCTACGACGCCGAGGAACTGGCTGCGCACCTGGCCGGCACCGAGCGCGGACGGCTGCCGCTGATCGGCTCGCCCGATGACATCTTTTTTGACAGCTACCACGCCGCGATCGCGGCACGATCGCGGCGAGTTCCCTTGCAGCACCTCACCGGCACAGCCGCATTCGGTCCGTTGACGCTGTCGGTCGGGCCTGGTGTGTTCATCCCGCGCCCGGAAACCGAAGCCATGCTGGAGTGGGCGAGCTCCCAGCGTCTTGTCGGAACTCCCGCCCGGCCGGTGATTGCCGACGTCTGCACCGGTTCGGGTGCGCTCGCGCTTGCGCTGGCGCGGTACCGGCCTGATGCGCGCGTGATCGGCATCGACGATTCCGAAGCGGCGCTTGACTATGCGCGCAGAAACTCGGTCGGCACCGCGGTGGAGCTACGTCACGCCGACGTCACCGAACCTGGCTTGCTGCCTGAGCTCGACGGGCGGGTCGACCTCGTAGTGTCCAACCCGCCCTACGTCCCGGCTGATGCCGAGCTCGAACCTGAAGTGCTAGAACATGATCCGCCCCATGCCGTGTTCGCCGGCCGGGACGGGATGGCGGTGATCCCCGCTGTTGTCCAGCTCGCTGGACGCTGGTTGCGCCCTGGCGGCTTGTTCGGCGTCGAGCACGACGACACCACGTCTGCTCTAACGTGTGAAGTGATCACTCGCACGGGCCTTTTCGACGACATCGTAGCGCGGCGGGATCTCACCGGACGGCCCAGATTCGTGACGGCTCGCAGGAGAGACGACAGCGATGGGGATAAGGGGCGCCGATGAGCACCCTGTTCGACTGCACCGACCCCGAGCAGCGCTCCCGCGGAATCGCAGCTGCCGCCGCGGCCGTCAAAAACGGTGGGCTGGTGGTACTCCCGACGGACACCGTGTATGGCGTGGGCGCTGATGCATTCGACAGCGCGGCGGTCGCTGCGCTGCTGTCGGCGAAGGGCCGTGGCCGTGACATGCCGGTGCCGGTGCTGGTCGGCTCCTGGCACACCATCGACGGCCTTGCCCAATCGGTATCCAAGGCGATGCGCGACCTGATCCGAGCCTTCTGGCCCGGCGCGCTGAGCTTCGTGGTCCGCCAGGCGCCCTCCGTGCGATGGGACCTCGGCGATGCCCGCGGCACGGTGATGCTGCGCATGCCGCTGCATCCGGTCGCCATCGAGCTCTTGCGTGAGGTCGGGCCGATGGCGGTGTCGAGCGCCAACGTCTCCGGCCGTCCGGCCGCCGTCGATGCCGGAAACGCTCGCGAGCAGCTGGGTGACCTGGTGGATGTCTATCTCGACGCCGGTCCGTCGGCCCAACAGGCGGCCTCGACCATCTTGGATTTGACCGGACCCGAACCACGCGTCCTGCGATCTGGACCGGTCAGCGCCGAGAGTATCGCCGCAGTACTCGGTGTGGACGCCGCGACTTTGAGCAGTTGATCCGCCGGGCGACTCACTTCGATCTCAGGGCGGTGCAGTACGGTCTTCCGGATGGTCAGCGGTGCCGACAACCTCGCCGGCGGTCTGCTCGCCTTATCTGATCGCGGCGCCGGAGTTCCGTTGCGCGAACTCGCGCTCGTCGGGCTGACGGCCGCGATCATCACTTACTTTGCGACCGGACCGGTGCGGGTGCTGGCGACCCGGCTCGGCGCGGTGGCCTATCCGCGCGAACGCGATGTGCACGTAACGCCGACGCCACGAATGGGCGGCTTGGCGATGTACATCGGCGTCGTCGCGGCGGTCTTTCTGGCCTCTCAACTACCGGCACTGACCCGCGGTTTCGTCTACTCCACGGGCATGCCGGCGGTGCTGTTCGCGGGTGGCGTGATCATGGCCATCGGGCTGATCGATGACCGGTGGGGCCTGGACGCGCTGACGAAGTTCGCCGGTCAGATCACCGCGGCCAGTGTGCTGGTCACCATGGGCGTCGCCTGGAGCGTTCTCTACATCCCCTTGGGCGGGGTGGGAACCATTGTGTTGGACCAGGCTTCGTCGATTCTGCTGACGTTGGCGCTGACCGTGTCGATTGTCAACGCGATGAATTTCGTCGACGGTCTCGATGGTCTGGCCGCCGGGCTGGGACTCATCACCGCGCTGGCGATATGCATGTTCTCCGTCGGCCTGCTGCGCGACCACGGGGGCGACGTGCTCTTCTACCCACCCGCGGTCATCTCGGTGGTGCTGGCCGGAGCCTGCCTGGGCTTCCTGCCGCATAACTTTCACCCGGCCAAGGTGTTCATGGGGGACTCGGGGTCGATGCTGATCGGTCTGATGCTGGCCGCGGCGTCGACGACGGCGGCGGGACCGATTTCGCAGAACGCCTACGGCGCCCGCGATGTGTTTGCTCTGCTGTCACCTTTCCTTTTGGTTGTGGCCGTCATGTGGCTACCTATGCTCGACTTGCTGCTGGCGATCGTGCGGCGCACCCGGGCGGGTCGTAGCGCGTTCAGCCCGGACAAGATGCACCTGCATCATCGACTGCTGCAGATCGGTCATTCGCATCGGCGGGTGGTGCTGTTGATCTGTTTATGGGGGGGCATCGTCGCTTTCGGCACCGCGAGCACGATCTTCTTCAACCCGCGGGATACCGCCGCGGTGATGCTGGGCGCCATCGCGTTTGCGGTCATCGCGACCCTGATCCCGCTGCTACGCCGCAGCGACAGTGCCTACGACGACGAGTAGTAGGGTCGTCGTGGATGTGGTACGGTGCTGGTAGAGCCCGAATTAACCTCGCGGGTTGCCGGCCACCGGCCATCGGATTTGCCTCCGATAACGCCGACGAAAGACCGACAATGGGGAGCTGTCCCTTGGGTGATGCGAGTGCGATCAAGGCCCTCCGATACGCTCTACGGGCCACGCACGAATCATCCGGGCAACTCCCTTCTTACGAGGACTGAGGTGCAGCAGTGACAACACCAGCGCAGGACGCGCCGTTGGTGTTCCCCTCCGTTGCTTTCCGGCCGACACGCCTGCTCGCCACGTCGCTCGTGCTGACCGTCGTCGCGGTCGCCGTCGCAGGTTCGCTTGGCCACCCGCTGGTGGGTCTGTTCTTCGGCCTGGGGCTTTTATTGGGTTTGCTCAACGCGCTCGGTGTGCAACGTTCGGTGGCGTCGATCACCGCGGATGCGCATCCGCTGAAAAAGAAAATGGCCCTCAACTCGGCAAGCAGGTTGTTGTTCATCACCGTTGTCGGATTGACCGTCGCATTTGTATTCCGCCCCGCCGGTCTGGGCGTGGTATTCGGGCTTGCGCTCTTCCAGGTGTTGCTGGTGCTGTCGACCGCGCTGCCGGTCTGGAAGACGTTGCGTAACGGGGCCGTCGAGGCCAGTGAAGGGACGGGAAGCAGCGATGACTGAGGCGTTTTTGGCCGAGGGTGCCATCGAGGTCGGCGTTCACGACACCCACAACTGGTTCGGCTTGAATGTCAACGTCGACACCGTGGCGTCGGCCGGGATCGCTGCCCTCATCGTCATCGGATTGGCGTTCTTCCTTCGCGCCAAGGTGACGTCCACCGGCGTTCCCGGTGGTGTCCAGCTGTTCTTCGAGGCGATCACCATCCAGATGCGCAACCAGATCGAGAGCGCGATTGGCATGCGAATCGCGCCCTTCGTATTACCGCTGGCCGTAACGCTTTTCATCTATATCCTGATCTCGAACTGGTTGTCTGTGCTGCCGTTGCAGTACTCCGACCACGGCAAGAACACCGAGTTGCTCTCCTCGGCGGCGGCCGACATCAACTACGTGCTCGCGTTGGCTCTCTTCGTGTTCATCTGCTACCACGCCGCGGGGATCTGGCGCCGGGGCATCATCGGACACCCGGTCGCGGTCCTCAAGGGGCACGTGGCCGTGCTCGCGCCGATCAACCTGGTGGAAGAACTTGCCAAGCCGATCTCGCTGTCGCTCCGACTTTTTGGCAATATTTTCGCCGGCGGCATCCTGGTCGGGCTGATCGCACTGTTCCCGCCGGAAATCTTGTGGTTGCCCAACGCGATCTGGAAGACATTCGACCTATTCGTCGGCGCGATTCAGGCGTTCATCTTCGCGTTGCTGACGATCTTGTACTTCAGTCAAGCGATGGAGCTGGAGGGGGAGCACGAGTAGTACCGCACGAACCGCTGGCTCCCAGCATCACTACAGACTTGGTAGACCACTACCAAATATCTAGAGAGGATAAGCAATGTCAGACCCCAATCTCATTGGCCTTGGTGCCCTTATCGGCGGCGGACTCATCCTGGCCGGCGGCGCGATCGGCGCCGGAATCGGTGACGGTGTCGCCGGTAACGCGTTGATCTCTGGGATCGCGCGACAGCCCGAGGCGCAGGGCCGACTGTTCACCCCGTTCTTCATCACGGTGGGTCTGGTCGAGGCCGCTTACTTCATCAACCTGGCGTTCATGGCGTTGTTCGTCTTCGCCACACCAATAGCGCCAATAAAGTAGTCCGCGACGATGGGTGACATGAGCGCTGTGGTCTTGGCTGTCAGCCAGGCTGAGGGAGGCGGCAGTAACTTCCTCGTCCCGAACGGCACCTTTTTTGTCGTGCTGATCATCTTCTTGATCGTGCTCGGCGTGATCGGCACCTTCGTGGTACCGCCGATCTCGAAGGTGCTCAACGAGCGCGACGCCATGGTCACCAAAACTGCTGCTGACAACAAGAAATCGGCCGAGCAGTTCGCCGCCGCCCGGGACGACTACGAGAAGGCGATGGCCGACGCTCGGGTCACGGCATCGGCGGCCCGCGACGAGGCTCGAGCGGATGGCCGCAAGGTCCTCGAGGAATTGCGTGGCAGTGCCGAGGAACAAGTTTCCTCGACGCTGCAGGTCGCCGCTGAGCAACTCAAGCGGGAGGGCGATGCCGTTGCGGCGGAACTTCGCGCGCGAGTCGAGACCATCTCTTCGACGCTGGCCAGCCGCATCCTCGGCGTCGAGATCACCACCTCGGTGACGGCCACGGGTTCGGGGCGGTAGCGAAAATGGGAACATTCATCGGCCAGCTGGTCGGATTCGCCCTCATCGTATGGCTGATCTGGCGCTTTGTCGTGCCGCCGGTTCGCAAGCTGATGACGGACCGTCAAGACGTTGTGCGCCAAGAACTAAAGGACTCCAAGGCCGCCGCCGATCGACTGGCGGAAGCGACTGGTGCACACAGCAAGGCGAAGCAAGACGCCGAGGCGCAGGCGAAGCGTCTCACCGAAGAGGCGCAGTCAGATGCCAAACGCATCGGCGAACAGTTGCGCGTCCAGGCTGACAGCGAAGTCGAGCGGATCAAAGTGCAGGGCGGCAGGCAGGTCGAGCTGTTACGTGCGCAACTGATTCGTCAGCTTCGCCAGGACGTCGGCGCTGAATCCGTCCGGCGGGCAGGCGAACTCGTGCGTGGCTTCGTCGCCGAATCGGCTCAGCAATCGGCCACGGTCGATCGGTTCCTCGACGATCTCGACGCCATGGCGCCCTCAGAGGCAGAAGTCGAGTATCCCGTTGCGGAGAAGATGCGCTCGGCCAGCCGGGCGGCGCTGACGGGTCTGCTGAAACATTTCGGTGAGATAGCAGAGGGCCTTGACGATAAAGGGTTGTCGACGCTTGCCGATGATCTGACTTCGGTGGCCGCGCTGTTGATTCGCGAGACGGTCGTCACGCGCTACCTCACGTTGCCCGCTGAGGACGCATCGCCCAGAGTTCGATTGGTCGAGCGGCTGGTGTCCGACAAAGTCGGCCAGCCCGCGCTTGATGTCATCAAGAGTGCTGCTGCCGAACGCTGGTCGGCCGCTTCCGATCTCATCGACGCCGTCGAGTTGGTGTCACGTCAGGCGTTGTTGACCCGCGCCGAGCGGGCCGGGCGTCTCGACGAGGTGGAAGACCAACTGTTCAGGTTTTCCCGCATCCTCGACGCCCAGCCGCGGTTGGCCATCTTGCTGAGCGACTACGAGGTCGCCGCCGATTCCCGAATTCAGTTGCTGCGCAACGTACTCGGAAATGCAGGTGCCGACGTCGATGCGATCACGACCGAGCTGCTTACCAAGACGGTCGAGTTGTTGCGAGGACAGTCGGCCGAAGGGGCGGTGCTGGGTCTGGCCGAAGTGGCGGTGGCTCGCCGCGGCGAGGTCGTCGCACACGTCAAGGCGGCAGCCGAACTCAGCGATGCGCAGCAGACCCGCCTCACCGAGGTGCTGAGCCGGATCTACGGTCACCCGGTCACGGCACAGACCCACATCGACCCTGAGCTACTCGGCGGGCTCGCAATTTCGGTCGGCGACGAGATCATCGACGGCACGCTCTCGTCTCGTCTCGCCGCGGCCCAGACCCAGCTACCGGACTGATACGTCCCCCACTCAACACCATCGACAACCAGGAAGAACGAAAAGCTATGGCAGAGTTGACAATCTCCGCTGAAGATATCCAGGGCGCGATCGAGGAATATGTAAGCTCCTTCTCCACCGATACCGCCCGGGAGGAGGTCGGAACGGTCGTCGACACCGGCGACGGAATCGCGCACATCGAGGGCTTGCCCTCAGTGATGACGCAGGAGCTCCTGGAATTCCCGGGCGGGGTCCTGGGTGTCGCGCTCAACCTTGACGAGCACAGCATCGGCGCGGTCATCCTGGGCGACTACGAGACCCTTGCGGAGGGCCAGCAAGTAAAGCGCACCGGCGAAGTGCTTTCCGTACCGGTCGGCGACAACTTCCTGGGCCGTGTCGTCAACCCACTCGGACAGCCGATCGACGGCCAGGGTGACATCGAACCCGAGACTCATCGAGCACTGGAGATCCAGGCGCCGTCGGTGGTACAGCGGCAGGGCGTGAAAGAGCCGCTCCAGACCGGGATCAAGGCCATCGACGCCATGACGCCGATCGGCCGCGGCCAGCGCCAGCTGATCATCGGTGACCGAAAGACCGGCAAGACCGCCGTCTGCGTCGACACGATCCTCAACCAGCGCCAGAACTGGGAGACCGGGGACCCCAAAAAGCAGGTGCGGTGCGTCTACGTCGCTATCGGCCAGAAGGGCACCACGATCGCTTCGGTGCGGCGCGCCCTGGATGAGGGCGGCGCGATGGACTACACCACCATCGTCGCGGCGCCGGCGTCCGACTCTGCCGGGTTCAAATGGCTTGCTCCCTACACTGGTTCGGCCATCGCTCAGCACTGGATGTATGACGGCAAGCACGTGCTGATCGTCTTCGACGATTTGAGCAAGCAGGCCGAGGCTTACCGCGCGATCTCACTTCTGTTGCGGCGCCCGCCCGGTCGTGAGGCTTACCCGGGTGACGTGTTCTATCTGCACTCACGGCTGCTGGAGCGCTGCGCAAAGTTGTCCGACGAACTCGGTGGCGGTTCCCTGACCGGTCTGCCGGTCATCGAGACCAAGGCCAACGACATCTCGGCCTACATTCCGACCAACGTCATCTCGATCACCGACGGGCAGTGCTTCCTGGAATCCGACTTGTTCAACCAGGGTGTCCGACCCGCGATCAACGTCGGTGTGTCGGTGTCCCGAGTGGGTGGTGCGGCGCAGATCAAGGCAATGAAAGAGGTGGCAGGAAGTCTCCGCTTGGACCTGTCGCAGTTCCGCGAGCTGGAATCGTTCGCGGCATTCGCCTCTGACTTGGACGCAGTGTCGAAGGCGCAGTTGGAGCGCGGCGCCCGGCTCGTCGAGCTACTCAAGCAGCCGCAGTATCGGCCGTCACCGGTTGAGGCGCAGGTGGTTTCCATTTTCCTCGGTACCGGTGGTCACCTGGATTCGGTTCCGGTCGAAGACGTCGGGCGGTTCGAAGCCGAACTCATCGACCACATTCGCGCTTCTCACGAAGACATCCTGACCGATATCCGGGAATCCCAGAAACTCAGCGAGGAGAACGAGAACAAGTTGGTCGATGTGATCAAGGAGTTCAAGAAGGGCTTCGCGGCCACCGGTGGCGGCTCGGTGGTGCCGGACGAGCATGTGGATGCCCTCGACGAAGACCAGGTGGAGAAAGAAGCCGTGCAGGTTCACAAGCCCGCACCACCGGAGCAGAAGAAGTAATCGAGAATGGCTGCCACACTTCGCGAATTGCGAGGACGAATCCGCTCTGCCGGGTCGATCAAAAAGATCACCAAGGCACAGGAGATGATCGCGACATCGCGTATCGGCAAGGCGCAGGCCCGGTTACGGGAGGCCCAGCCGTACGCCGTCGAGCTCACCCGTGTTCTCACCACGCTAGCCGACGAGGCCGCTCTGGACCACCCACTGCTGGTTGAAAGCCCCGAACCGAAACGGGCGGCTGTCCTGGTCGTTTCATCCGACCGCGGCCTCTGCGGCGCTTACAACTCAAGCGCTTTCCGGCGTGCCGAAGAACTCTTCTCGCTGCTGCGAGAAAGTGGCAAGACGCCGGTGCTCTACACCATCGGCCGCAAAGCGCAGGGCTACTACAGTTTCCGCAACTGGGACATCAGTGAGTCATGGACCGGCTTCTCGGAGCGACCCAGCTACGAGGATGCCGTCGAGGTGGCCGAAACCCTGGTGGGCGCTTTCTTGGCCGGCAGGGGAGACGACGGTGAGGCGCAGGAGAAGTCCGGCGTGGACGAGCTGCACATCGTCTACACCGAGTTCAAGTCGATGATGTCGCAATCGGTCGCGACAAACCGCATCGCACCGATGGTGGTGGAATACGTCGGGGAAGACACTGGGCTGCACACGTTGTACTCATTCGAGCCAGACGCGACGACGCTGTTCGACGCGCTGCTGCCGCGGTACGTGAGCACTCGCGTGTACGCGGCATTGCTCGATTCCGCTGCATCAGAGTTGGCCTCGCGCCAGCGGGCGATGAAGTCGGCGAGCGACAACGCCGACGATCTCATCAAGGCACTCACGCTCGAGGCCAACCGTGAGCGGCAGGCCCAGATCACCCAGGAAATCAGCGAAATTGTCGGTGGCGCAAACGCGCTCGCCGACGCCGCCAAATAAGCCCCATTAGGAAGCGAAGAAGATATGGCTGCGACCACCAAACAGACTGAGAAGTCGAAGAACTCCAAGGCCGCCGACACCAATGGCCGCGTAGTGCGGATCACCGGACCCGTGGTCGACGTCGAGTTTCCGCGCGGCTCGGTACCCCCCCTGTTCAACGCTCTGCACGCCGAGGTCACCTACGAGGCGCTCGCGAAGACGCTGACGCTGGAAGTCGCGCAGCACCTCGGCGACAGCTTGGTCCGCACCATCTCGCTGCAGCCGACCGACGGGCTGGTGCGCGGCGTCGAGGTGACCGACACCGGAGAATATATTTCGGTGCCGGTCGGCGACGGTGTCAAGGGCCACGTGTTCAACGCCCTGGGCGCCTGCCTGGACGACGTTGGTTACGGAGAAGACTTCGACCACTGGCCTATTCACCGCAAGCCCCCGCCGTTCGACGAGCTGGAGCCGCGTACCGAGATGCTCGAGACCGGGCTGAAGGTCGTCGACTTGCTCACGCCCTATGTGCGTGGTGGCAAGATCGCGCTGTTCGGCGGTGCGGGCGTGGGCAAGACGGTCCTTATCCAGGAGATGATCAACCGTATCGCCCGAAATTTCGGTGGCACTTCGGTGTTCGCCGGTGTGGGGGAGCGGACCCGCGAGGGCAACGACCTGTGGGTGGAACTCGCCGAAGCCGACGTGCTCAAGGACACCGCGTTGGTCTTCGGGCAGATGGACGAGCCGCCCGGCACCCGTATGCGGGTTGCGTTGTCGGCTTTGACGATGGCCGAGTACTTCCGCGACGAGCAGGGCCAGGACGTTTTGTTGTTCATCGACAACATCTTCCGATTCACCCAGGCCGGATCCGAGGTGTCCACGCTGCTCGGCCGGATGCCCTCGGCGGTGGGCTATCAGCCGACACTGGCTGACGAAATGGGCGAACTGCAGGAACGGATCACCTCGACCCGTGGTAAGTCCATCACCTCGATGCAGGCCGTGTACGTGCCCGCCGACGACTACACCGACCCTGCTCCGGCAACGACATTCGCGCACTTGGACGCCACTACCGAGCTATCCCGAAATGTGTTCTCCAAGGGCATCTTCCCCGCGGTGGACCCGTTGGCGTCCAGCTCCACCATCCTGGACCCCGCGGTGGTCGGTGACGAGCACTACCGAGTCGCACAGGAAGTGATTCGAATCCTGCAGCGCTACAAGGACCTTCAGGACATCATCGCGATTCTGGGTATCGATGAGCTGTCCGAGGAGGACAAGCAGCAGGTCAACCGGGCGCGACGCATCGAGCGGTTCCTTTCCCAGAACATGATGGCGGCCGAGCAGTTCACTGGCCAGCCAGGTTCTACCGTTCCGTTGAAGGAGACCATCGAGGCGTTCGACAAGCTGGCAAAGGGCGATTTCGACCACGTACCCGAGCAGGCGTTCTTCCTCATCGGTGGTCTCGACGACCTGGCCAAGAAAGCCGAAAGCTTCGGCGCCAAGCTGTGATGTGTTCTTGCCGGCGGCGAGAGCTTGAGCACGAAAGGGCAGGTGTGAGATGGTCGCGATGAACGTGGATATCGTTGCCGTCGACCGGAAGATCTGGTCGGGCGAGGCGAAGTTCCTCTTCACCCGCACCACTGTGGGTGAGATCGGTATTTTCCCCCGCCATATCCCGCTGGTCGCACAGCTGGTTGACGATGCCATGGTTCGCGTCGAGCGCGAGGGTGAGGACGACCTGCGGGTCGCGGTGGACGGCGGCTTTTTGTCGGTCACCGAGGAGGGTGTCAGCATCTTGGCCGAATCCGCGGAATTCGATTCGGAGATCGACGAGGCTTCGGCCAAGGAAGATTCGGAGTCAGACGATCCCCGCACTGCCGCGAGGGGCCGCGCAAGATTGCGCGCCGTCGGCGCGCTCGACTAGCGGACCGCGGCGATGAGCACGCTGATGACCGTCATGGTCGTGCTCGTCGCCTTGCTGGGGATTGCGGTCGTAGCGTTGAGCTTTCGCTTGTGGAAGCTGGGCCAGGGCGGAACGGCGGCGATCATGCGGGACATACCTGCGGTCGGAGGCCATGGTTGGCGTCACGGCGTGATTCGGTATCGCGGTGGGGATGCCGCGTTTTACCGATTGTCCAGCATTCGCTTGTGGCCGGATCGTCAGCTGAGCAGTCGCGGTGTGGAGGTCATTTCGCGACGCCCGCCACGCGGTGACGAGCACGACATCATGACCGAAGAGGTCGTTGTGCTCGAACTTCGTGACACCACACAGGAGCGCAGGGCGGGCTACGAAATCGCGCTGGACAAGGGCGCGTTGACGGCCTTTCAGTCGTGGTTGGAATCACGTCCTTCGCCACGCGCACGCCGCCGCAGCACCTGATGTAGGGGTCTACTTTCCGACCTTGTCTGGGTGTCCGCCGCCAGGTTGCCAGAGCACGTCGCCGTCAGGATTGACCGCACGGCACAAGATAAACAGCAAGTCGGACAGGCGGTTCAGGTACTTCGCGGGTAACGGACTGACATCAGACGGGTGTTGCTCTATTGCATCCCATGCTGAGCGCTCGGCGCGTCGTGCCACTGTGCGGGCGACGTGCAGCAGTGCGGAGAGTGCTGAACCACCTGGCAGCACAAAGGATTTGAGGGGCGGTAAGCTTTCGTTGAATTCGTCGCACCAGCCCTCGAGTCGGTCGACGTAGGACGGCGTGATGCGCAGCGGCGGATGCTTCGGGTTCTGCACAACCGGTGTCGAGAGATCCGCGCCTGCGTCGAACAGATCGTTCTGGATCTGGCGCAACACGTCGGTGATGTGCGGCGGTGGATTTCCCAGGGCGATCGCAGCGCCGATCGCCGCATTAGCCTCGTCGCAGTCGGCATACGCCACTAACCGCGCGTCGTTCTTGGCGACCCTGGAGAAGTCGCTCAACCCCGTCGTTCCGTCGTCGCCGGTCCGGGTATAGATGCGGGTCAGGTGCACTGCCATGGGTAAAAGGTACCGCCCGACTGACGCAGCTGACTGACAGGGCGATACGCCTTCACTAAACTGGGCGAGTGGCCGAGCGTTTCGTTGTGACCGGTGGTAGTCGGTTGGCGGGCGAAGTCGCTGTTGGCGGAGCCAAGAACAGTGTTCTCAAGTTGATGGCTGCGGCACTGCTGGCCGAAGGCACCAGCACGATCACCAACTGCCCCGACATCCTCGATGTCCCGTTGATGGCGGAGGTGCTGAGGGGACTGGGCGCCACCGTCGAACTGGCCGGCGCAACCGTGCACATCATCTCCCCGGACGAGCCAAAATACGACGCCGACTTCGCCGCGGTCCGCCAGTTCCGGGCATCGGTCTGCGTGCTCGGCCCCCTGATGGGACGGTGCAAGCGAGCCAAAGTTGCATTGCCGGGCGGTGACGCCATCGGTTCACGTCCGCTGGACATGCACCAAGCTGGTCTGCGACAACTCGGAGCTGTCTGCAACATCGAGCACGGCTGCGTCGTCGCCCACGCAGATACGCTGCGGGGTGCCGAAATTCAGCTGGAGTTCCCGTCGGTCGGAGCAACCGAGAACATCTTGATGGCTGCGGTTCTGGCTGAGGGCGTCACGACGATCCACAATGCGGCTCGCGAGCCCGACGTGGTGGATCTGTGCACGATGCTGAACCAGATGGGTGCGCAGGTCGAAGGTGCGGGTTCGCCGACGATGACGATTACCGGCGTACCAAGGCTCTACCCGACGGAGCATCGCGTCATCGGGGACAGGATCGTGGCCGCCACCTGGGGTATTGCCGCAGCGATGACTCGCGGGGACATCACGGTGACCGGCATTGATCCAGCGCATCTCCAGGTCGTGCTGCACAAACTGCACGATGTGGGCGCCACTGTCACCCAGACGGATCACAGTTTCCGGGTGACTCAGTACGAGCGGCCGAAGGCGGTCAATTTCGCGACGTTGCCCTATCCAGGATTCCCGACGGACCTGCAGCCGATGGCGATTGCCTTGGCGTCGATCGCCGATGGCTTGTCGATGATCACCGAAAATGTCTTCGAGGCGCGGTTCCGGTTCGTCGAGGAGATGATCCGACTCGGTGCCGACGCCCGCACCGACGGACACCACGCCGTCGTACGAGGTCTGCCGCAACTTTCCAGTGCGCCGGTGTGGTCTTCGGACATCCGGGCCGGCGCGGGACTGGTCCTTGCCGGATTGGTGGCCGACGGTGACACCGAGGTACACGATGTCTTTCACATCGACCGGGGTTACCCGTTGTTCGTGGAGAATTTGGTTGGTCTTGGCGCGGAGATCGAGCGCGTAGACTAGCCCCAACATAAAGAAGCACACCGCCTGTGCGAGAGCGGTTCGTGCAAGTTGACGGCACTTGGGCTAAGGAGTACAGTAGCAGGGTTGCCCGAAAACGGGTGTTGTTTGAGAACTCAATAGTGTGTTTGGTGGTTTTGTTTTTGTTGTTGTTTTTTTGTGCCGCATTTTGATGCTCCCGTGTTGGGGTGCGGTTTTTTTGGATGCCGGTTTTTGGTGTCTGTTT
>Ga0302326_10008466_pt1 | contig 22678 bp, 17 predicted proteins | sample Palsa_T0_3_FD_202264 | JGI IMG/M metagenome (GOLD analysis project Ga0302326, IMG submission 202264) | Peat permafrost microbial communities from Stordalen Mire near Abisko, Sweden - Palsa_T0_3 | ecosystem: Environmental > Terrestrial > Soil > Palsa > Peat permafrost | place: Sweden: Abisko... | reverse complement strand
GATAGTGTCGCCATGAGCCGCGATGGTCGAGCGCACGGCGTGCATGGCGAGGCCAAACTGCAGCTCCATCACGCTATGGCCCGACAGAACGGCGCCGTTGCCGTCGAGAATCGTCACCGAGTAGTCCTTGCTCTCGGTCACGATCGGGCTGATTGCCGTCTGCTCGACCGCGCTTCCGGCTTCTTGACAGATGGCTTCCAGCTGAGTGCGCAGTATCTCGGGCACGATGGGGTCGTCCGCACGGCCGATGTGCGCTGTCATGGTCTTGAGTCGATGATCAAAGTGCTATGGGCGCTCATCTGGGCGTGCATGCCGCCGGGCACCCAGATCGTCATGTCGGTCCCATCGACCAGCGCTGGACCGGAGAGGCAGTCGCCAGGCTCCAGGTCAACTGCGTTGTAGGTGGACACGAATGAATCGGGGCACGCTCTGTCGATCTGCACGCGGCGACCGCCCACGGGCGATGTGCGCTTGGCTGGAGCATCCCCGACCGGCACGGCACTCATAGCGGGTGCACCCATGCGCCCGAGGCCCACCGCACGCAGCGAAACAAGTTCGACGATATTCGAAGCAGAAGTCGCGGCCGGCCCAAATCGCCGCCGATACTCAGTGCGAAACACGGTCTGCAGTTCCTCACCGCTATCGCCCATCATCGGATCAGCAGGCAGCGACACGGTCACTTCCCAACGTTGGCCGACAAAACGCAGGTCGGCTTCGAACTGGATGACACGGTCCTCCTCGTGTACACCGTCAGCCTCGAGGTCACAGCGGACTGCCTCGCGCAACGCAGCGTAGGAGCGGTCAAGCTGCGCCTGATCGCATGGCAAGCGCAACAGCAGCGAAGCAAGGCGTTCGCGGCGGATGTCCATCGTCGCCGCACCGTAAGCCGAAAGCACCGAAGCAAGTTCAGGCACCAGTACTCGACGCAGGCCCGACTTCATTGCGACTTCGCCTGCAAACAAAGCGCCACAGCCGCCGTAGCTCACCAGGCTATGCTCGCAGGCAAGCAGCGCGTGCCCCGACAGGCGCGCTCGGATCGCTTTCAGCATACCGGCGAGCGCGATGCCCCGAATACCCCAGGCGGTCTCCAGGGCGTCGAGCCCCAGTCGCTCTCCGAGCTCTGCGCAGGCCGCCGTTGCGGCGGCCCGATCAAGCTTCATTTGGCCGCCGAGGAAGCGGTCGGGGTCGATGTAGCCGAGCACCAGGAGGGCATCCGTCAGCGCCGGCCGTAATCCGCCTCGGCCGTAGCAGACCGGTCCAGGGGACGACCCGACGGAGAGCGGGCCGACCCGCAGCATACGCCGCTCATCGATCCAGGCGACCGAGCCGCCGCCTGCGCCGACCGATTCGACGTTGACGCGCGGCAGCGCAGTGAAGATTCCCATCAGGTCCCCGCGCTGGATGCGCGCGGGCACGCTGTCATGCAAATGCGCCACATCGAACGAGGTGCCGCCAAGGTCGCAGGTCAAGGCCCGCGACTCGCCCGCTTCGAGGGCGATGTGCGCGGCGGCCGCTACACCGGCAGCGGGACCTGAGGCAGCCAACCAGACCGGTTGCTGACGCGCCTGGTCGATGGACATCGAGCCGCCGCCGGAATGACAAAGCAAGATCGGTGCGGCCATACCGGCGCCGCGCAGAATTCCTGCGAGCTCTTCGACGCCCGCATACGCGCCAAAGCTGTACGCATTCAGTACCGCCAGAGTGGTGCGCTCGTATTCCCGAATCACAGGACGCAGATCGGCGGCGCTGGTAATCGGCAAGTTCGGCAGCTCTTCCGCGAGGATCGAGACCGCGCGCCGCTCATGCGCTGGATTGAGAAAGGACCAGAGAAATGACACGGCGACACTGTCGACACCGCGCCCCTTAAGCCGCTGACCCGCCTTGCGAACGTCGGCATCATCGAGCGGCACTATGATCTCGCCTCGCGAATCGATGCGTTCGTCGATGCCGACGATGTCGTCTTGTTCGACGAGCAGCGGAGGCGGATGCAGCCAGCCGTTGGTCTGGTGCACCCGCGCACGAGCGATGCGCAGCGTCTCCTCAAACCCTTTGGTGGTCAGCAGTCCCACCTGTAGTCCGGTCCGAGCCGCAATCGTGTTGGTAACCGCCGTCGTACCCAGGCCGAAGCGCCTGACCCGCGGCAAGAGAGCTTCCAGCGTGAAGTTCGCCGATCCTGCCGCGAGTCTGCAGGACTGCAGCACGCCACGGCCGATATCCGGATAGGTGCTGAAGGATTTGGCGCGATATTTATCGTTCCCGATGACCACCACGGCATCGGTAAACGTGCCGCCGACATCAACCCCTATGAGGACGTCCGGTCTCGGCATCAGCTGCGATTTCCCGCGGCCATGCGGCCGGTCCAGCGGTCGGGACTGCATTCGAACACGCTCGATCCGTCGCGCTGAAGGATCTCCAGCAAGAGACGTCGGCCTGTGATTGGGTCGAGATAGGAACGCGTCCCGACGACGTAGCCATTCGCACCGATGTCCTGCTCATCGAGGACGAGGCATCCGTCGGTCCACGGATGAGGCGCTTCGGCGAGCACCGCGCCACTTTCTTCACTAACCGCCAGGGAGCCAACCTGCACAATGCCGGGAAATAGCGCCAGACCCTGGCCTGTCTTCAACGGTTCAGCTGCAACGGGGCGCACGGCCGGACGCGCCTGACCAAGACGAGCTTGTCGACGCTCTCGGCGCAGCGCTTCGCTCGCTTCCCGATCAGCACTACCCGCCGCCAACACCACCGCATAGAATCGCTGCGCTTCATCAGCCGTGATGCGGCCTTGCCGGGCATCCTGCTCGACCAGTTCGACGGGCCGGAACAGTGGGTCTCCAAATCCGCCGGCCGTAGGACCACGCAACTCGAAGCGTTCGCCGCGGGCAAGGCTGATCCCTGCGGCTTGCAAAGGGACGTCTTCGGTGAGGCCGCTTCCACGCAGGAGCTTGAGCGACGTCCGGGCGCCAAGGCCGCCGCCGCAAGCACCCGGAGTGGGAACGGAACCTCGCGTGCTGATCATGAAGCCCGTGAGGCACAGAGCGCCATGCGGCCGAAGAATTTCGTGGCAGGCGCTGCCCGAACGATAGGTGCCGAGGCCGTGGAATCCTTTGCCCGCATTGCGCTCCTCGATCAGGATCGGATATGCCGCTTCAAGAATCTCGACGTCGGGCATTTCCAGCGATCCCTTGGTTCCGACCAGGTCGGAAGAAAGATCGATGCCGTCGCGATCGGCACCAGCCGGACTGCCGCCCAACGTGCCATCGGTGTGGATAAATGACGCCGGGCTGTTGTCCTCGCGTGCGAAGGCCCATGTCATCATCGCCCAGCCGACCGAGGGCGGCGCCGATATCAGTCGTCGCTCGGGCGCCTCCGGCGAGGCACCTATGGCCAGCAGCATGCACTGCATCGCTGCCGAAATACCGGCGCCCGTCGCATCCATATGCGCAGCACCAATTGGCGCGGGCGGTTCGCAATTGAGCAAAGAACGCGCAGGACAGCGCACTTCGATCAAATCAAGCAACGCCTGGGAATACGGCAGATCCGCGGCGAGCCATCGGTGCAGCTTCGACGCGAGCGTGCTCTGCACGATGTAGGGTTTCGAGTTGAAATAGCGAGGCAGCTGCGGCGGACAGCCGGCGAAGTCGAAACCTAGGCGGCTGCCGGCGACCGTCAGCCTGCATGGGATGGCGTAAACCTCGCGCTCACCAAGTTCGAGCCAGCCGGCGCTGCGATAAACGCCGTCGGCAATCAGCTCTATCCTGCGGTCGAGTGCGTCGCGCGTCGCGCGCTCGAGCCTGGCAATCGATTGCCTGAAGGACTCCGCACCCAGTGCCGCAACCGCTTTTTCAAGCTTCGCGACCGCGACGTTGCAGCCGGCGACGAGCGCTCGCAGATCGGCCTCGATGATCGATGCGGAGCGTACGTTGATCCGCAGTATCGACCAGATATCACGCTCCTCAATTCCCTGACGCAGCAACCGTACGGGCGGAAATCGCAGTGCCTCTTGAAAACATTCCGTTGCCTGCGGCGACAGCGAGCCTGGCGTCATGCCGCCCATGTCCATCATATGCGCCGACACGGCGACCCAGCCCACGATATGGCCTTCCGCGAAGGCGGGGCGCTGGACGATCACATCGTTTGGATGGAGGCCTCCCCCATTGTGTGGGTCGTTGGCGAGAAACACATCGCCCGGTGCGATCGTCCCGCCATGGCGGCCAATGGTTGCCCGCACCGCGTTTACCGAGGCGCCGAAATGGCCCGTGATATAGCCAGTGCCGGTGATCAGGCGGCCGTCCGCATCAATGATGGTTACCGAATAGTCCTTCGTTTCCGAGACAACGGGGCTGATCGCGGTACGCTCGATCGCGAGACCGGCCTCGCGGCCGAGGGCGTCGAGACGGCTGCGTAGCACCTCGACGCTGATCGGATCCGGTTCATTGTGACCGGCGACGCGAATCTGGACGGCGGGAAGCGCTGTCATGCGGGCTCCAGGATAATGCTGCCGGCCCTGTCACGGTACGCAGACACCCCGCCGGGCACCCAGATAGAGGTGTCCCAGCGCTCGATCAACGCTGGGCCGCGTAAAGCATCGCCCACATCGATGGCCGTGTCGTCGAAGATACCCGTATCGATCTTCGAGCAGGCTTCCGACCCGGAACGAACCCGGCGTCTGCGGGCCGAGCCAACCTCCTCCCGCACGTCATCGGCTTCCGTCGCGCAGCTATCCAAGCCGATCGCTGCGCCCGGTCCGGTGCCCACTGCACGAATGACGACGACCTCCACGGGCATGCCGAGTGTGATCGAACCTGCGCCATAGCGCTGTGCATACTCTTGCTCGAACCGACGTCGCAGCATGTGGAAGAAGTCCGAATCAAACGGGACTCCGGTTAACGGTACCGTCAGCTCCCAGTTCTGACGGGCAAATCGCAGGTCGGCCTCGAGTGATATCGAGCGCACGCCGGTCGCTACGCCGTCCGCCTCCAAGTCCGTATCTACCTGCGCCCTCAATATGTCGCTCAAGCTTGCCAGTTCGGCCACGTCCAGCGGCATGACCTTGAGGATGGCACGAACCCGCTCACGCCGCATACCCATCGTGGCGGCACCCAGCGCCGAGAGCACCGATGCTGCGGCCGGCACGATCACAAGTGGCGCCGATAGCGCCTTTGCGATGTCGGCCGTGAACAATGAAGCGCAACCGCCGTAGCTCACCAACGCATAGTCTCTCGGATCGAGTCCGCGCGTGGCCACGCGCGTGCGCACTGCTTTGGTCATCTCCGCGAGCGCGATTTCACGTATACCCCACGCTGCCGCCTCCGCATCCAGCCCGAGCGGCGCGCCGATCGCCGCACAAGAGGAAACCGCAGCATCTCGGTCAAGCTTCATCTCGCCGCCGAGAAAATTATTTGCGTCGATGTAGCCGAGAACGACCAACGCATCGGTAACCGTGGGCTCGCGCCCACCGTTCCCGTACGAGACCGGCCCTGGCCGTGATCCCGCCGATTGGGGACCGACACGGAGCATCCCTCTTGCATCGATCCAGGCGATCGAACCTCCGCCTGCGCCGATCGATTCGACATCGACGCGGGGCAAAGCCGTCCAGATACCCATTAGTTCACCGCGCGTGACCCGCGACGGCGACTCGTCATTGATATCCGACACATCGAAGGACGTTCCACCCATGTCGCAACTGATCACCCGTCTTGCCCCGGAGCGAGCCGCGACGGCGGCGGCGGCCATCACACCCGCCGCGGGCCCGGATTCCGCAAGCAAGACCGGTCGAGCCTTGGCCTCGGCGACAGAAATAGTACCGCCGCCGGAATGGACCAGAAGCAGGGGCGATGCGAGACCGCCTTCGGTCAACCTGCGCCCGAGATCCTCCACACCCTCGCAGGCCCCTGACACATAGGCATTCAGGACCGTGAGCGTCGTGCGTTCATATTCGCGCGGAACGGGTAAGAGATGCGATGCAGCAGTGACCGGCAGCCCGGGCCACTTTGCCCGGATTCCTCGCCAGGCAGCCTCTTCATGCGCAGGGTTGACGACTGACCAAAGGAACGACACGGCAAGCGCTTCAACGCCCGAGTCGACGAGTCTCTGCGCCGCGGCTAGAACTTCGTTGACGTCCAGCGCCTTCAAAACGACACCATTGCGATCGATCCGCTCCGCGATGCCGATAATGTCTTCGCGCGCGACCACGGCGAAATCGTGATGCATTCGAAGGTCGGTGTCGGTGAGGTGCCCGCGTGAAAGGTGCAGGGTCTCTTCGAACCCTTGGGTGGTCAGCAAGCCAACCCTCACGCCGCGGCGCGAGGTGATCATATTCGTCACGGCAGTCGTACCCAGTCCGAAGCGACTGACGCGGGACAGAATGTCGGAGAGCGCATGGCCGGCGCGATGCGCTGCTGCTTCACAAGCCGATATCACGCCATCGGCAAAATTCGAGGTGGTCGGCGATTTCGCCGTCCACATCAGCTGGCCATCGATCAGGACGGCATCCGTAAAAGTGCCGCCAACATCGACACCCATATACATGCCGCTCATCGGGAGGGGAATCCTAGCCGTCGCTCCCGGGAGTTAGGTTGAACAGTTCGACGGCGTTGCGCTCAAGAATGCGCTGACGCGTTACGAAATCACAGCCGCCCAGCGAGGCGGCCAATTTCTGCTGCACACCGGGATAAAGCGATGTTGGATGAGGGAAATCGGTCTCGAACATGACGCGATCGACCCCAATCTCTTCGAGCATATGTTGCGGCGCATAGGTTTCAAACCAGAACGAGACCCAGAAGTTCTTGGAGAAATATTCCTTGGGACGGCGCTGCAGATTATGGTCTTCAACAGTGCGCATCTCATCGAACTGGTGTTCCAACATTTCAAGCACGAATGGCACCCAGCCGATGCCGCTTTCAATGAGACCAATCTTCAGATTCTCATACTTGTCGAGGATGCCGGACACCATGAAATTGCTCATGGTGGCGGCAACCCCGAGAGTATGCAGCATGGCGGTGATCGGCAGCTTCTGCGTGAACTTGAGATTGTCCCACACGGCCGAAGTCGCATCGAGTGACGAGTTGATATGGAAGTTGATCGGCGTACCGGTTGCATTGCAGAGGTCGAAGACCTCTTCCCAGAACGGATTGACCTTTCCGTCCGCGGCGAGATAGCCGGCGACGAGGCGTTCGGGCCGGTCGGGCAGCACGATACCCTTGAGACGCATATCGATGATGCGGCGTGTCTCGGCGATCATCAAGTCCTTGTCCCAATAAGGCAGCGTCGCCATGCAATTGATTCGGCCATCGGACTCGTGCATGCGTTCCGCGCAGGCATCGTTGAAGCCTCGAATCACGGTCATTGCCAGGTCTTCGTCGTTGAGCGCCACTAGCGAACCGCCCTGTGTCAAGCCGCCATTTTGGAAACAGATCTGCGCCCAAATGCCCATCTTGTCCATTTCCTGCAGGCGCGGTTTCACGAGGTAGGAGCCGGGATGGATTTCATCGTAAGTGGTGAAGGCTAGCTTGCCGAGCAGCTTGTTGCGATCCTTGCGGATCACATTGCCGCCAATCGATCCGAAATCCTTTTCGCCGATGAACCATCGGTCCGCCCCGTTGACGCGAACCACGCGCGGGAGCTTGGCCCTCATGCTGGGCGGGGCGTCCCGCTGGAACAGGTCAGGCGGCTCGGTGAAATGGGTGTCACAGTCGACGATCTTAATGCCGTCGAAAAGGGGATTTGTGACTCCGTCATAAAGCGAATGGTCGATCTCGCGGATAAATCCGCCTGCGGTGCGGCCTTCGTCAAGCCAATAGAATTTTGCGTCGTCCGCGCTCGCCTTCGAGGAAGGAAGTTTTGCATCGACTGTCATAATGGCCTCGCGAGCAGGAATCTTGAGGGACGAAAATCGGGTGTCCCGGTCCTGCGGGTTAACGGTTCAACCTTTATAGTAAGCCCTTGCGTCCAATCGGGCGAGCATCAGCCTCGCCTCAGCAGTAGTGCACCAAATCCAAAACCACCGTTACTGACGACGCAAACGCGCGCGTTCTGCACCTGGCGTTCGCCCGCTCGGCCCCAAAGCTGCAGGCAGGCTTCATGCGTATGGCCGAACCCGTGAAACCGGCCAGCGGAGAGCTGTCCCCCGCTGGTATTGAGCGGCAAATCACCACCAGGCCCGATTCGCTTTCCGCCGGCGACAAAGGCGGCCGCCTCGCCGCGTCCGCACAGGCCAAGACTCTCGAGCCACATCAGTGTGTGGATCGAAAAGCCATCGTAGATCTGCGCCAAGTCAACATCGGCGGGCTTGAGATCGGTGCGCGACCACAGCATTGCACCAGCCTTGTCCGAGCGCAGGGACGTAAAATCCCCCAGATGCAGGCCAACTCCGATTCCTCCGAGTGAAATACCCATCGATTCGATCTCGATCGGTTCCCTCTTCAGTTCATACGCGGCATTTCGATGGGACAGCAAAATGGCAGTCGAACCGTCGATATGCGTGTCGCAGTCCAGGACGCGCAGCGGAGAGGATACTATGCGCGACGACATATAGTCGTCGATCGTAATCGGCGTGCGATAGATGGCATTGGGATTGTGAGCCGCCCAGCAACGCCCGTTCACGGCTACGGCGCCTAGCTGGTCCTGGGTGGCACCGTATTTATCCAAGTACGCTTGCGCGTACAGAGCAAATAGATTGGCGGGTGAATAGGCATTGAATGGCAAGGACCACTGGAACCCACCTCGGACGATCGTCCCCTCCTCGGAGCCGCCGCCGAGCACCGACGCGTGACGCTTCACGGCACGTGCACTCGCCTGGGCCACGGTACGGAACACCAATACATGGCGGCACAGGCCCGCGGCAATCGCCTCGATGGCGGCGACGATTGCGCCCATATGATTGTGCCCCTCGGTGGTAGAGCACACCCAGGTGGGGTCTATACCTAAGGCAAACATGGCGTCTGTGGTACCAATGGGGGCAATGCCGCTTGGATCTGCGCTCGCACCGGGATACGTCACCAATCCGTCCACCTGCGCTGCGGTCAGTCCCGCGTCCAGGATCGCCTGACGACAGGCGTCGACCGTGAGCCGCAACGCGCTGTGAGGGGATGGCCGTCCCACGGCCGACTGGCCTATGCCGGTGATGCAGACCCGCTTCTCAGGATAGATGCCGGACTGCACCGCTCATCTCCTGGGCCTGAACATCGGGAGAAAAATCTCTCCGGCCTGCTCGAAGGACACCTCGACTTCCAGGCCGATGTGCACGTCCTCCACCGCACAGCCCACGATATTGGTCAGTACGTATAGTTCGGCCTGCTCCACCAACTCCACGGCCGCGAAAACGTAGGGAACGCTGAGGCCGGGAACCCAAGCCTGATGATTCACCGTGAAAGACGCGACGCGCGCATGACCGGAAACCGGAGAGGGAACCACCGTGCCCTCGGGGCAGGTTGGGCAGTATGGCAAGGGGGGATGGTGATAGCGGCGGCAGGTTTCACATCGGGCGATCAGCAGCTGGCCATGTGCACCGGCCTTCCAGAAGAACTCGGTGCCCTTCTCGAGGGCCGGCATCGGTCGGGGCGGCATGGATCACATCCTGCTGCTTATCGCTGCACGGCGCAATGCCCTATCATACGAGGCGTCAGAAGCGCGTGACGCGCCGGATACCGCTGGAGGACAGGAAGTTCTCGTCGGCCACACGCACGAGGTCCCTGCCCTCGTTTTTGGCAACGTACAAGGCCGAGTCCGCGCGTGCGATGAGTTCATCGAGCGAGCGCACGATGCGGTCGTAAATCGCCACGCCGGCGCTGAGGCTGACTCTCATGCCGGCGCCGGAGGATGGCAGGCGGATGCCGAAGGTGAGCGTGCGCAAGCGTTCCAGTGTGGCCAGCGCAACGTCCAGCGATGCCTCCGGCATGATTAGAAGAAACTCTTCGCCGCCCCAGCGGCCGAGCACGTCATTGGGCTTGAGCGCGCCGCGGCTGGCGTGGGCGAAGCCCTTCAACACGTAGTCCCCGGTGGCATGTCCGCAGCGATCGTTGATGACCTTGAAGTGATCCATGTCGATGATGGCGATCGCCAGCGGCGTACCCGCCTCGCCGGCCGCCGCCAGGGCCGCATTGGCGAGTTCGGCCGTGCGGCGCCGGTTCGGCAGGCCGGTGAGGCTGTCCTGGCTCGCGAGGCGCACCAGCTGTTGTCGATAGCGGTAATTGCTGATCAGGAAATACACCAACATGGCGATTACCACAACGCCCGATACGGCGGCGATCGCATTCCAGCGCAGCTGTTGCGCCTGACGTTGGGTGCGTTCCTGCGACTCCGCCAATTCGCGCTTCAACGAAGCGTTGCGCTCGATTTCCCGGTCGGTTTCGAAGCGCGCGCGCAAAGCCGCGGCCTTGCGGCTGCGCTCCGCATCGTTGACCGTCGTGTAGCGGGTGAGGTACTCGCTCAAGTCGAGATAAGCATCCCGATAATTGCGCAGCGCCGCGTTCGTGCGAGCGCGCCACTCGTACAGCTCGGCGACTCGAATCGGCAATAGATCGGCGCCCTGATGGTCGAGCACCTCGTTGAGAATCGTGAGTGCCTTTTCCGGGTTGCCCTGCGCCAAGTCGATGCGCGCCAACAAGGCCTTGGTGTCCTTGGCCTGATCCCAGTACTTGGTTGCGGTGAAGGTTTTCAACGCGCTGTCGCATGAGGAGCGCGCCTTGTTCAATTGCCCCAAGGCCAGCAGCGCTTCGCAGACGCGCACGTCGACGAAGGCCACGCCCTGCGTGTCGTCGAATTGCGCGCTGATGCGGCCGGACTCGTTGAATTCATCGATGGCCTCCTGGTACTTGCCCATGAGCAGCAGAATGCGGCCGCGCAGGAATCGATCGACCGACAGCGACAACGGCGCCTTTTGCTTGGTGTCCCAGTCGATGGCCTCCTGATTGAGGGTGAGTGCCTGGCCGTAATCGCCCATGCCGCGCAACACCGTGGACAAAGTACCCGCCGCGAGAATGCGTGGTTCGGCAAACCCGGGACGGCTGCTGTCGTGGTAAGCCTGCGTCAGGCTGGCGATGGCGAGGTCCTCGCGGTTCTCGCGAAACTGCAGCAAGCCGCGGCCGATGAGCAGGCACGTATCGGCCAACGATCCTTTGGCCTGCAGCTTGTGCGCCGATTCGATCAACTGGTCGGCCTTGTCGATTTCGGCCTGGTCGTAGACGTTCTCCGCCAGGGTTGCCAGCAAGTCGAGACGAATGGGATCCTGCGGCCCGGTCGCGAATTGCAGGCCCTTCGCCACCGACTCGCGCGCGTCGGCCTCGAGTTCCAAAATGCTGTAGGCCTGAGCTTGAACATCGTACAGCGACGCCAGACGCTGAGTGTTGGGGTGCCGCGCCGCCGTCTCCTGATCCAACAACGCCTGAACCTTGAGGAGCGCGGACTTGGCGTCTTGATTCACCAGCGTTTGCAGATCGCGAATCCCTGGATCGCCGCTCGGCAGGCAGGCCGCGTGCGCCTGGCACTGCACGAAACCCCATGCCGCGAGCAGCAGAGGCAACAGCAACAGCTTCAGCGGCCGAGGAGCGCGCCGGCGCGTGGACATGGATTCGCACATTGGTATGGCGAAGCTACGGGTTTTACGCCAACTCTTCGCTTGCTGAGGTCACGGTTTTGGACACGCGATGTTGCGGCGCGCGAAGGCTCATTTGCGTCCTTTTTATCTTACGACGGACTGTGACCGGTTTCGCAGCAACACGACCGATCGGCGGACGGCCATCGGCAAATTGAACGCACCGCTATCGGACATGTTTTGTAGCAGCCGGCCTACAGAATGTCGTCAAATCATTGCGTTACACTCGTTCCCCCTATAGCGAGTGCCACAATGAACATCAATCTAAGCCTTGCCCCGGTGGTCGCCTTGATTGCCGGTATTTTGATTCTGGTGATGCCGAGGCTCCTGAACTACATCATCGCGATCTACCTGATCGTCGTCGGCTTGCTCGGCTTGTTCGGCGGCGCCGGCTCGTTTCACTCGATGCACTTCCGGTAACCACTCGCGGGCGCTTCAGGCAACGACTCCCGGCAATTTTGTCCCGTTCGGGCTGCCCAGCCCCGTGCAGGCATCCCAACCCACCGCTGCCGCGAAGTCGCCGTTATTGCCCTGGATTATGTCGCGAAATGCCTGTGGCGCTTTATAGATCTGCGGATTCAGATACCCGGCAGCCTTGCCCGAAGCCTGATTGATGCGCGCGATCAGTGCGGCCCACAGCGGCGCGACCGCGCTGGTGCCGCCTATCACCGTATCGGTGCCATCGATGCGCACATCGTAGCCGCTTTCAGGGTCGGCATTGCCCGCAACGTCAGGCACGCCGCGCATCGTGAGCGGCGTGTCCTTGCCGGAGGTGGCGAGCGCCTTCAATCCCGCCTGCCACGCCGCGGCGGGAAACACGCTGCTGATGCCGCCGCCGGTCGCACCGTTGTTGGCGCCTTCGTTCCACACCACTTCCTGCGCGATGTTGCTGCCTTGCGCCGTGAGCCGGGTGCCGCCGCAGGCCAGTGCAAACGGGCTCGAGGCCGGGAAATCAACGTGATCGCCGCTCGCGACGCCGTCGCTCGAACCACTGTCTCCCGCGGCAACGCACACCGTGATGCCCATTGCGGCGGCCGCCTGAAACGCGGAGTCCATGGCGGTCATCGCCTGCGACGTCCAAGAGGATTCCGGGCCGCCCCAGCTGATGGAGATCACCGCAGGTTTGTTCGTCGTATCGTGAATCGCCGTGGTGATCGCGTCCAGAAAACCGGCGTCCGTGTTCGGCGAGAAGTACACCGCGATGTGCGACTGCGGCGCGATGGCACCCACCACTTCCACATCGAGCATCACTTCCCCGTCCGGCCCATCGGCTGATCCGGTGGGCGCGTTCTTGCCGTGGTCGACGGATACGGCCGTGACGCTCGGAGTCGCGACCCCGAGTCCCTTGAAATACGTCTTCAGATCCGCGGGACGAAAGCCGCCGCCCAGCTCGATCAACCCGACGCACTGCCCTTCGCCGCTGCCCTTCGGATAGCCGTATAACGCGGCCACTTGCAGCGGCGTAAACGAGGCTGCCGCGCTCGATGCCGGACGAATCCTGAAATGCGGCCGCGCCTGCGCACGATTGTCCAACCCCAGCACCGCCTCGACGATGTCTTGCAGTTCTGCTGGCACCTCGATGACACCGGTGCGCCCGCGGTAGCTGCCACCCTCATGTTGGTATTCATGCAGCTCGACGTTAAAAGCGCCGCAGAACTGCGCTGCCGTCCCCGACAAGATCACCGTGCGCCTGGCGGCATGTTCCTGCACCACCACCAGCTTGTGGGCGGCCGAGAAGCTGCGCACCGCGGCGAGGTCGGCCTCTGCAGCGCCGTGGCGCCGCGCGAACTCCTCACGGCTCAGGTGCTGCGCGGCTTTGCCCGCGCTTAAATCCGCGATGCGCGCGGCGAATTGCTCGCGCGCTTGGCACCGTACCAACACGCTCACTTCGAACCGTTCGGAAGGGTCCACCGGCGCGATTTTTCGCGCTCCGGGAATCGCATGCCGCTCGCTGCCTTTGAGAGCAACATTGCGCTGACTGTTCGCCATGGTCGACTCCGACGGATTGATCGAGATCCGCAGTGTACCTAAGGCGGCTTGGACGCATCCACCGGCCGCCGCGCAAACCAGCCGAAGATCAGAATCCCGAAATAGCACGCCGCCGGCACGATCAGGGCCTGCTTCAGCCCCCACAAATCCGCCGCATTGCCGGTTATCAGCGGCACCACCGCGCCGCCGACGATGGCCATGCAGATCACGCCCGAGCCTTCCGCGGCGCGCTTGCCGAGACCGTCGTTTGCCAGCGAAAAAATCGTGGGAAACATGATGGAATTGAACAAGCCGACGGCCAGCAAGGACCAGCCGGAAACTGCGCCGCTGGAGTTGGCGGAGATCAGCAGCAACGCGATCACCGCACAGGCGACGCACATCAGCACCTTGCCCGGCGCAAACAAGCGCAGTACATAGGCACCGATGAAGCGCCCGAGCATCGCCCCGCCCCAGTAGAACGGCACGTGCTTGCCGGCTTCTTCCGCGGCGACGCCCAGCGTGCTGGGCTGCATCAGATAGTTGACGATCATCGAGCCGACGGCAACCTCGCCGCCGACGTACAAGAAAATGCACAGCGTGCCGAACGCGAATCGCGGCCGGGTGAGCAGATTGAAGGCACGTAGGATCGGCGTGTTCACCGCCGCCGCCTCCACCAGCCGCTTGCGTTCCAGCCAGACCAGTGTAGCCAGCACCACCAGGGCGATCGCCAGACCCACGTAGGTGTGCACCACGACCCGCGTCTCCACGCCGCGAAAGGTCGCCAAGGCCGCGCCGGACAGCGTCGCAACGTCGACCTTCGCCAGCGACCCCAAGATCAAAATGGAGCCCACGTACGGAAATATTGTCGTGCCCAGCGAATTGAATGCCTGGGCAAAGGTCAGCCGGCTGCTGGTGGTTGCCGCGGGCCCCAACAAGGAGATCAGCGGATTCGCCACCACCTGCACGGTTGTGATGCCCGAAGCCAATACGAACAAGGCCAGCAGAAACAGTCCGAACAATCCGTACGCCGAGGCCGGTATGAACAACACGCAGCCGGCCGTCATGGTGAGCAGCCCCGCGACCGCGGCACGCATGTAGCCGATGCGCCGCACCAGGGCCGCCGCCGGAATCGAGATGATGAAATAGGCGGCGAAGAATGCGGATTGCACCAGCATCACCTCGCCGTAGGTCAGCGTGAACAGCGCCTTGAGTTTGGGGATGATGACGTCGTTGAGACTGGTGATGCCGCCGAAGGCAAAGAACAGCACGAACACGAAGGCTTGTAGATGCGGCGAATACTGCACGTTGCCGCCCGTGCCCGACTCCCGCGAAACCGAAGGGGTATCTGCAAATTCCATTTTCTTACCTGCGACCTTTTTTCTTACCTGCGACCTTTTGTGATCAGGCGAACGGATTTTGGCGAATGATGGTCTGATCCCGATCCGGACCGGTTGAAATGATGGAAATCGGCACCCCCACCAGTGCCTGCAGGTGCCCCAGATAGCTTTTGGCATTCTCGGGCAGATCCTCGTAGTGCGTGATGCCCACGCTGCTCTCCTTCCAGCCCGGCAGTTCCTCGTACACCGCCTGGCATTCGCCGAAATGCGGCGCGAGCAGCGGCGGCGTTTCAATGACCTGACCGTCGATCTTGTAGCCCACGCAGACGCGGATGGTGTCCAGTCCGTCGAGGACATCGAGCTTGGTGACGCACAGCCGGGAACAGCTGTTGTGCACGATCGAGCGGCGCAGCGCGACGGCGTCGAACCAGCCGCAGCGCCTCCGCCGGCCCGTGACCGACCCGAACTCATGGCCGACGCGCGATAAATGCTCGCCGGATTCGTCGAACAACTCGGTGGGAAACGGGCCCGCGCCCACACGGGTGGCGTATGCCTTGACGATACCGAGAACCTCATGCAGCCGCCGCGGCCCCAGACCCGACCCGGCCGCCGCGCCGCCTGCCGTCGTGGTCGAGGAGGTCACGAAAGGATAGGTACCCAGATCGACATCGAGCATTGCGCCCTGTGCGCCTTCGAACAGCACATTGCGTCCCTCGATGCTCAGCTGTTCCAGGATGCCGGTGACGTCAGCCACCAACGGCTTCAGGCGCTCGCCCAACTCCAAATTGGATTCCAGCACCTGCTGGAAATCGACCGCCGTGGTCTGGAAATACCGCTGCAGCACGAAGTTGTGATAGTCCAGGATTTCGCCGAGTTTGGCGGCGAAACGCTCGCGATGGAACAGATCCGAAACGCGCAGCGCGCGACGCGCGACCTTGTCCTCGTACGCCGGCCCGATGCCGCGGCCCGTGGTGCCGATGGCGTTCGGACCTTGCGCCTTCTCGCGCGCCCGGTCGAGCGCCACATGCGAAGCCAGGATCAGCGGACACGCAGGGCTCACACGCAGACGTTCGAATACGGGCACGCCCTGTCCGATCAGCGTGTCCGCCTCCTTGAAGAATGCCTCGAGCGACAGCACCACGCCATTGCCGATCAGGCACTGCACCTGAGGGTGCAATATCCCGGACGGTATCAACGACAGGATGGTTTTTTTGCCGCCGATCACCAGGGTGTGACCGGCATTGTGTCCCCCCTGAAACCGGACCACCGCCCGTGCCTGGTCGGTGAGCAGATCGACGACCTTGCCCTTGCCCTCATCACCCCACTGCAGGCCGATGATGACCAGGTTCTTACCCATTGCGCGCCACCCACAAGAGTGCCAGGCCCGCCACCATGCTGATCAAGCCGCCCCAGCGCAACTGCGCCGGCTCGGTCTTCGCAAGCTTCGCCATAAGACGCTGCGCCGCCGTTGGGTTGACGAAAGGCAATATCCCCTCGAGCACCAGGTACAAGGCGAACGCTCCGCCCAAATAGCGCGCAAGTTCAGTCCATCCGATATCCATCATGGCGGGCGGAACTAACGCTGCGGCGGCTGCGGTTGCGATTTATTGAAGTACTTGAAGTAGGCGTTGTCCGGCGCTATCACCAGAATGTCGCCCTGGGTACCAATGGCCTCGCGGTACGACTGCATGCTGCGATAGAAGCTGTAGAACTCGGCATTTTTGGAATAGGACTTGGCGTAGATTTCGCTCGCCGAGGCATCGCCCTGGCCGCGAATCTCGCCGGCCCGGCGCGCGGCGTTGGCCAGTATCTCGGTCTGTTGCTTGTTGGCATCGGCGCGCGTTCGCTCCGAGGTCTCGATGCCCTCCGCGCGCAGTTTGGCAGCCTGCGCCTTGAAGGAGGAACGCATGCGGTCGAACACCGAATCCTGAACCTGGGGCGGCAGTTCGATCTTGGTGATGCGCACATCCACCAGATTCACGCCCAGCTTGTCGGCTGCCGGCCGCGCGTTCTTCATCATCGCGTCCGTGAACTCGGCGCGCTCCGCCGTGACCACCTGCTGCAAGGTGCGCTGCGTCACCACGCTCTTGATGCTGTCCTTGATGGTTTCACCCAAGCGGTCATTGGCCGCATCCTCCGATCCGCCGGTCGACTCGTAGAACTGCCGCAAGTTGCTGATGCGCCACTTGACGTAGAAATCCACGCGCAACTGTTCTTGTTCGCGCGTCAGGAAGCGTTCCTGGCGGTACAGCTGGGTGATGACGCGCTTGTCGAAACGGCTCACCTCGTGGACGAGCGGAATGCGGAAATGCAATCCGGGCTGCAGCTCGGACTCGACGATTTCTCCGCCGATGGATTTGATCGCCAATTGTCCCTCGCCCACCGTGAACACGCTGGCGCGCACCACCAGGATGCAGGCAACGATCCCGATCAATATGTATAGGACTCTGGTTTGCATCAGAGTTTCCCGCGCGATCGCGCCGGATCCTCGGGCGGCGAGACCTGTATGTCGGGCATGCGAGAGGGGGGTACCGTCATGGTGTCGTTAGGCATGGTGATCGACTGGGGGGCGGCTGATATCAGCTTGTCCAAAGGCAAATACATCATGCTGTTGCCGTTCTTGGTATCGACCAGCACCTTGCGGCCGTTTTTGTAGACATTTTCCATGGTTTCCAAATACATGCGCTCGCGGGTGACGGCGGGCGCCCGTTCGTACTGCGCAAGAACTTGATCGAAGCGCGCCGTTTCGCCCTGCGACAAGGCCACGACCTGCAATTGATACGCTTCGGCGTCGAGCACATCCTTCGACGCCTTGCCGCGCGCTCGCGGCAGCACGTCGTTGCGATACGCCTCCGCGTCCTGTTGGTAGCGCTGCCGATCCTTGTCGGCCTTGATGGCATCCCGCTGCGCGTCCTGCACCGCATCCGGCACGTTGACGTCGGTCAAATTGACGCTGAGGATTTGAATCCCCAAGTCGTACTTGTCCAGCGTCTCCTTCAGCAAGGACTTCGCATGCTCGGTAATGGCCGGATCGAACGCCAGCGCACGGTCGAGCGAAGCCTGGCCGATGGCTTCGCGCATCGCGCTCTCGCTCACCTGCTCCAAGGTTTCGCGCGGGTCGCGCACGGCAAACAGAAACTTGACCGCGTCGGGTTGGATGTACTGGACCGCCGATTTAACCTCCACCAGATTGGTGTCCGCGGTCAGCATGGTGGCATCGTCGGTGATGCTGTTCTGTTTCGAGACGTTGACGATGATCTTGCGTTCGATGGGCCACGGTAGATGCCAGTTGTATCCAGGCCCGGTGGTTTGCAGATACTTGCCGAAGCGCAGCACCACCGCGCGTTCCTGCGCATCGACGCGGTAAACGCCGCTGCCTATCCAGACGGCAACGATGAGGGCCATGACGCTGCCGAAGTTTCTGTTGAAACTGTTGGACGTCTGGCCGCCGCCGATTCCGCCGCTGCGGCCGAATAGTGAAGACAGACGGCGCGAAAGATTCCGCAGCACATCGTCCAAGTCGTTTTGCGCCTGATACGGGCGATTCCAAGCCATGGTTTGCCTAGGTTAGACTTTCGCGTTATTGCGTTGATGGTGAACCAGCCGCGCATTCTAACAGCCGGTTTACCCGAAGGAGGAGGGATTAGGCGACGCGCTGGTCGAGCGGCTTCAGGGCAGGCAGTTCCCGGACGCCCCGGACACCGAGCAATTTGGCAAGCTCGCCCGCATCGAGTTCCACCTCCAGATCCCAGCTGCCGTCCTCGCACTGCCGCTCATGGCGCACGGCGTTGCGCTTATACAAGGCCGAGCGGACTGCAGCGGCCACGAGCTCCAGGTGCAGCGTGCGCCTTAACTGGTTCGGCCGAACGGCATGTGCCAGCGCGTCGCGCAGGTCCGGCAACCCTGAACCGCCGGCGGCCGAGACCCAAACTTGCGTGGCGACCCCGTCCGCTCCCGTCAATGTCCGCGGCGCATCGCCGCTCAAATCGATCTTGTTGAACACCGTTAGTTCGCGGATCTCGCCGGCACCTATGCCGCGCAGCACCTCGCGCACCTGCTGGATACGCTCGTCCCGCAAAGGATCGCTGGCATCGACCACGTGCAGCAGTAGGTCCGCGTCGCGTGCCTCTTGCAGCGTCGAACGAAACGCGGCCACCAGTTCGTGGGGCAGCGCACGCACGAAGCCGACGGTGTCGGCCAGGACCACTTCGCCCACGCCCGCAAGCTTGACGCGCCGGACGGTCGGATCCAAAGTCGCGAACAATTGGTCGGCCACGTAGGCGTCCGATCCTGTAAGCGCATTGAACAGGGTCGATTTGCCCGCGTTCGTATAACCCACCAGCGCCACCGTGGGCACCGGCACCTCACGCCGCACGTGGCGGCCGGTGTCGCGCTGCCGGCCGAGCTTCTCCAAGCGCGACTTCAAAGTACGGATGCGCTTGGCGACCAAGCGGCGGTCGGTCTCCAGCTGAGTCTCGCCAGGGCCGCGCAGGCCGATTCCGCCTTTCTGCCTCTCGAGGTGGGTCCAGCCGCGCACCAAGCGCGTACTCAAATGCGACAGCTGCGCCAATTCGACCTGCAGCTTTCCCTCGAAACTGCGCGCGCGTTGGGCAAAGATGTCCAAAATCAGGCCATTGCGGTCCAATACTCGACGATTTGTGAGTTTCTCGAGATTGCGCTCCTGGCTGGGGCTCAAGGCCTGATCCACCAGGATCAGTTCGGCATCGTTGGCCTCCGCGCACAGGCGGATTTCATCCGCCTTGCCGGAACCGACGAAGAATTTCGGGTCCGGCCGCGCCCGCGAGGCAAGTACGGTCCCGACGCCGACGGTACCCGCGGAAGCGGCCAGGGCCGCAAACTCAGCCGTGTCGTTCGGATCGACCGGATGTCCGATAGCCACGCCGACCAAGATGGCGCGCTCGCCACCCTGCGGTCGTTCAAACAATTGCAGAGCGACACCCCATCATTCGACGATTGCCGGCTCGGTAACCTCGCCGTCTTCACCCGTCGGCAAGCGCACGTTGCGCGCCGGTACGACAGTGGAGATCGCGTGTTTGTAAACCATTTGACTGACGCTATTTCTCAATAGCACCACGAACTGATCGAACGAATCGATCTGACCTTGCAGTTTGATGCCATTCACAAGATAAATTGAGACGGGCACTCTTTCTTTGCGCAGGGCGTTTAAAAAAGGGTCCTGCAGAGACTGGCCACGGGCCATGGGTAAAGCTCCTTGTTTTTTAGTGTCATTTGTAATGCCGTGTCACTTCCTTGCGGCACGAAGCATATGCTAAACAATGCTAGCACAGCACAGCTTCAGACGTTAACGCACGGGTTCCAGGCATTTTGCATCTATGCACGATCGCACTTCGACAGTGCATCAAAAATCTTCAATGCGGCTTCAGGATGCATGGAATCGAACCACTGTGCACGGTCGCGCCGCCGCAGCCACGTGAATTGCCTCTTCGCAAGTTGCCGCGTCGCGACAACCGCAAGTTCCTGTGCCTCCTGCAACGAACATAATCCCGATAAATGCCGCCATAGTTGCCGATATCCGACCGCGCGCATCGCAGGATGTTCCGCAGTTACTGTCCCGGTATCGCGAATCTTTCGCACTTCCTCGAGCAGACCGGCATTCAGCATCTCCCTGAATCTCCGTTCTATCCTGGTGTGTAATTCACGCCGTTCAAGGGGCGCAATGGCAAATTCCATGATGTTCACGTCAGCGAACACTGACACGCGCGATTGTTGCAGGCTCGTGATGCTCTGCCCGGTCAGTTCGTAGACCTCGAGCGCGCGTTGGATGCGCTGCGGGTCGTTCGCGTGAATGCGTGCCGCGGCTGCAGCATCCACTTGGGCGAGACGCCGGTGCATCTCCGGCCAGCCCAGCCGCCGGGCATCGGCCTCGATCGCGGCGCGCAGCGCGTTGTCCGCCTTCGGCAGCTTCGCAATTCCGGTGGTCAGGGCGTGGAAATAGAGCATGGTGCCGCCCACCAGCAGCGGAATGCGCCCGCGGCTCCAGATCTCTTGAACGGCCGCCACGGCATCGCGCGTGAAATCCCCCGCCGAGTAGCCTTCCGCCGGCGAGCGGATGTCGATCAGGTGATGCCGGGTACGCGCGCGCGTGGCCGCATCGGGCTTTGCGGTGCCGATGTCCATGCCGCGGTACACCATCGCCGAATCCACGCTGACGATTTCCAATGGCAGCCGCTCGCTCAAACGGATGGCAAGATCCGACTTGCCCGAGCCGGTGGGCCCCATGAGCAGTATCGCGCGACGCCGCGGCCCCGCATCGCTCATCAACGGCCGCGCAGGAACAGCCGGTCCAGGTCTTGCAGCGACAGCCTGACCCAGGTGGGACGCCCGTGATTGCACTGGTCTGCGCGGTCGGTTCCCTCCATTTCGCGCAGCAAGGCGTTCATCTCCGGGACGCTCAAATTCCGGCGCGCGCGCACGGCCGCATGGCAAGCCATGGTGGCAAGCAAGTGATTGATGGATTCTTGTACGCGACGCGACTGCCCCTGTTCCAGAAGGTCTGACAGCACGTCGCGCACGATGCCGGCAGGATCGCGGCCCGCCAGCAGAGTCGGAATGGCCCGCAGCGCCAACCGATCCGGCGCCATGCGCTCGAGAACGAAGCCCAATTCGGCGAATTCCTCGGCGTGAGCTTCGCCCGCATCGGCTTGCGCCGGGGTAACCTGCAGCGTTTCGGGGATCAGCAGATGCTGCTGCGCCGTTTGTCCCGCCAGCAGCTTTTTCATGCTTTCGTAGACGATGCGCTCGTGTGCAGCGTGCATGTCCACCAGTACCATGCCATCCGCCGACTGCGACAGGATGTATACGCCGTGCAGCTGCGCGATGGCATAGCCCAAGGGCGCATCCATGGCGGGCGTCCCTTCCGCTCCGTCTGCCCTTTGATCAACGCTTTCCACGACGCTTTCCACGACGCTTTCCGCGACGCTCTGCGCGGCCCCCTGCGCCGGCGCGAGGAAAGCGCGGTAGGCATCCAGCGCGCGCGGGCTGGGTGCCGGCGGCAGGCGAAAGCGCGCCTGATGCGAAATCGCGGATTGCTGATCGGTTGCCGTGCCCGCGCCGCCGTTCAACCAGGCGCTGTGACCGCTGCCTGCTGACGCGGCACTGGGACGCGTATCGGCGAGCGCCCGCTCCAACGTGCGGAACACGAACTCGTGAATGCGCCGCGAATCGCGAAAGCGTACCTCGAGTTTCTGCGGATGCGCGTTCACGTCGACCTGCGTCGCATCCATGTCCAAATAAATCAGGTACGCGCAAAAGCGGCCGTGAAACATGGTGTCCTGATAGGCCAGACGCACCGCTCCGGCCAGCAACTTGTCGCGCACGAAGCGACCGTTCAAGTACGAGAACTGCAAATCGGACTGACTGCGCGAGAATGTCGGCAATGCCAGCCAGCCGGACAGGCGCAAATCATCGGAGTCGTAGCGTACTTCCATGACATGCGCGGCAAATTCATCGCCGCAGACTTTTGCCACGCGCTGCAGCCGCTCGGCGGCCGAAATTGCCGGCGGCAAGACCCAGACGCTCTTGCCATTGTGAAGCAGAGTAAAGGCGACATCGAAGCGCGATAAGGCCAGACGCTCCAGCATGCGAACGGTGTGCTGATATTCCGTCGACTCGCTGCGCAGGAACTTGCGCCGCGCCGGCACGTTGAAGAAGAGATCCCGCACCTCGACACTGGTGCCGAGCGGATGCGAGGCCGGTACCGGCGTGGACACGCTACCCTCGTGCACGCCGACCGACCAGGCAT
>Ga0302326_10008465_pt1 | contig 22680 bp, 19 predicted proteins | sample Palsa_T0_3_FD_202264 | JGI IMG/M metagenome (GOLD analysis project Ga0302326, IMG submission 202264) | Peat permafrost microbial communities from Stordalen Mire near Abisko, Sweden - Palsa_T0_3 | ecosystem: Environmental > Terrestrial > Soil > Palsa > Peat permafrost | place: Sweden: Abisko... | reverse complement strand
CGGGTTTCCGCCAACTGGTCTGACCTTGTAGATAGCCCCGAGAAGCTTACTGCATGGATTCGGGACGGCTACCGGTACAACAACTGGGAGGCCGCAGCCAATCTCCGAACTTGACTAAGCATATGAACCGGCACGATGACATCGTGGACGAGTGAAGGCCTACGCCGCGCGATTCGATTTCGACCTACGCAGAATCTCCGAAGATCTCAAAGCAAAGGAAGAGTGCACAAAGGCGATATCGCCAAGTCCCGCCGCAGGCGGGACGAAACTACTTAGCCCACCGCGGAAGCGGTGGGTTGCCGTGGAATTATGATCCAGAGCCCCTTCAGGGGCGACACAAATCATCCCAACGCCCGGTTTGGCTCGACGCGGATGTTCGCCGCCTGCAACATCCCGAGGAATTCCTCTTCATACGAATGCCTGGCGTGATGCGCTGCTTGATTGGCGATATAACGCTTGACTCGTTCGACCTGTGAAGGGCTGACACTGAAAGCTCCATAGCCTTCCTGCCAAGTAAACGACGTTGAGGTTTCTCGCATCAACCGGCTGGAGTTCGCCTTCAGCGTTCGTACCGCGTCCGCCAAAGCAGTGTCGGGCGAAATCGCAAGGAGCATGTGAACGTGGTTTTCCGTTCCGCCAACGGCAAGCATTTGGACGTCGTGATTGCGAGCGATTCCCGCGAGGTAGTTCCATAGTCGCGTTTGAGTTCCCGCGGGAATGAGCTGCCTGCGTTGCTTGGTGCTGAAGACAACGTGAAAAATGGAGCTGACGTAGCTGTGGGGCATAGATGCCGCTATCGTAATGGCGACGAACAGACGTTCTCCGTGACGAGGGTCACGTGCCGACAGGTTGATTTGTGTCGCCCCCGAGGGGCTCGGGATAACAAACATCGCCAACCCACCGCTTCCGCGGTGGGCTAAGTAGTTTCGTCCCGCCTGCGGCGGGACTTGCGGTGGGTTGCCGTAAGTTAATGAATCCGAGCCCTTCAGGGGCGACACAAATCATCCCAACGCCTGGCTTACGGCTGGGTGAGTACGGTGTGGTAGGGATCGAGTGCTAACTGCTTCACATCCGCCGGAGCGGGCAGGGTGAATCGTGTATCGGCGCCCTCGGCGAAGACGCGACCCAAATACACTTGCCGCTCTCCCTCGACGCCATAGATGGGAACGCTGGTGACGAGGTCGAGCGGCGCGGAGTCCTGATGAATGACTCCGCTGACGGTGGTTCCTGCCGTTCTCCGCGCGAACTTCACACCTGACACCTCAAGCTGTGGAAACGCCGTTCCGTTGACCCAGCCATCAAAGAACCAGTCCAGCGACTTGCGATTCTCGAACCACAACGCTGGCGGCAAGACTTCCTCGAGAGCTTGCTCGAAATCGGCATTCGTGATCTCCTTGCCCTGATAGCGATTGACCAGACCACGCAATAGCCCAAGAAAGACGGTGTCGTCGCCGTTGGGATTGGCCGGCGTACGCGAGGCGTCGCGCAGCATCCAGCGCAACATGTGGATCAGCCAGGTACCGCGGCCATAGGCGATGATCTCGTACCCATTAGGAAAGTGTGAGGAGGAAAGCCGGCTGCCCAGCGTCACCGGGCCGGCTTCCACCAGGCGACGCCCATCCCGCGACCGGCTGGCCAAGATCCGGCGATAGTTTTCCAGCGTGAGCTGAACGTCGGCGGGCCGCGAGCGCTCCAGCAGCAGCAGCGAGCAGTAGTTCGCAAAGGCTTCCAGCAACCACTGCTCGTGATAGCTGGCCCACGAGACCTGGTCGCCGTACCACTGGTGCGACAACTCGTGCGGCATCATAACTTCGCTGTAGATGATCGCGTCGGCGGCCGAGAGTTTCATGCCCCTTAATTGCTCCGGCTGGAGGTAGGCGTAACTCGATAAGAAGATCAGTCCCGGCCAGCCCTGACTCTCGGCGCTGGGATTTTCGGTGAGCGAGAGCGAGCTGAAGGGATAAGGCCCCAGCATCTGCGACAGCGAGGTCAGCGTTTCCGCTGCGCGCTCGGCGAGCGATTCACCGGTGCCAGCCGGGTTCTGCAACGGCGGCGGTGGCCACGGTATCGGATCTAACGTTCCGGGCGCGTGCGGCGACAGCAGTGGAGGCGAGCCATTCGTCGCATCGGGAGACGATCGCTGATATTCGGTTCCGCGAGCCGCGTAGGCGTCAACCGCAATGTTCATTGCCTTGGCGGAGCTGCGCACATACTCGCCAAGATTGAATCCAGCGATGGGAATCGGTTGCTCGCTGACCCAGTGACCGACGAAGCCATTGCCTTCGCGCTCCAGCGAAACCCGTTTGCCCGTGGCAATCAGCGACCAGGGCTGCGGAAAGCGAAAGGTGAGATCGTAGTTGGCCATGGCGATGCCGCGATTGGGATACCATGTGCCGCGCGCCCCGACGTACAGCAAACCGCCTCCGGCATCGGAGAGCACCGAGCCCGCATAGGTGAATCGCAAAGTAAAGTGCGCACCTGGCTGCAACGGCGTGGGGAAGACTACCGCAATCGTGTCGTTGCCGCGCCGCGAAAGTTCGCTTCCCTCGAGCGCTTCGTTCTGGATGAAGTCCAACGGCTTGCCTTCGTACTCCACCCGCTTCACTTGCAGGTAACGCGACAACTCGAAGAGCACAATGCGCGTGCCGCCTTCTTTGACATCTACGTCAAGAATCGCATCCGCCGACAGGTTGCGCACAGAGTCCAAACTGGCATTGATGGTGTATTTACTGATCGACAGGACACGTGGCGTCCAGAGTGGGCCGCTCGGGCCGCCAAAGCGCGTGTCGGAGAGCTGCGTTTTGCGCAGCGAGCGCATGGGAAAACTCATCCACAGGTCGTAATAGACCTGATCGCCGTGCGAGGAGGCGTTGCCTACCACAACTTGCTCCGGGCTGCGGGTGTCGAAGAAAACGTCGAAGACACCATAGTGGTCGCCCGCTATACGAGCGTGCAGTAGCCGATCGGGAACGGGCGGGGCCTCGCCCGAAGCGGCAGCGGACGGCGTGCTGGTGAAGGAAATACAGAGCCGCATCGCATCGATTGCGGCAAGCGTGCGCGCATGGCCATCGTTGCGAGCGATAAAGTCGGCAGCATCCTCTGGCGGACGCAGGAACGGTTGCAGCTCCTTCGCCGTGTCATCGTTGAAGCGAAAGTAGCCCGAAGAAAACTTTTCCTCTAACACGCCGGCGTCGGTGAAGAGACCCAGCGAGGCACGCTCCATGCGATCGGGCGGGCGCACCAGCACTTCTCCGTCGCCTTCAAAATAGGCACCGGTGACGTGGCCATCGACGGCCTGGGTGAAGGCGATGGTGCCATCGTTGAGCCAGATGTGTACGTCCTCGCGGTCGATGGCCGCCTCGCGGACCTGGAACACCTGCTGCGGGTCGAGTCCCACGCCGCGCAGAGCGTGATACAGCGGCAGGACGGGTCCGGATGTGGCGAGGGCCTCCGCCGCTTGTGGCGGCGGTTGCGGTGGCGTGGCTGCTGCTCGCTGTTGCTGCGCCAGACCGGCAGACAACAACAACAATAGCAAAACGGGTTGGCGCACGGCCGAAATGGCCAGACATCTCATAGGGCTGCTTCAAGGATGCTACGGAAGGCGCGTTGTTGTCATCTCAAGTGGGACGAGCGGCACTCCAGCGTCGTTCAGTCGGGAACTGATCCAGAAGGAGTATTTTCGGCCAGGACCAGTTTCTCTTCCAGTTCTGCAACGTGTTCCATCAGGTAATGATCGTAGCCTTTGAAGTTGCGCAGGCGATAGAGAAACTCACCCAACAGTAACAGCCGGCAGCAGACTACCACGATAAAAACCAAGGCCAGGGCGGTGTCGAGATTGGCATGGAAATGGGTGTAAGCCTCTTCAACTCCGGCGCGATTGGCAGAACGAATCGAGACCACCTCCAGAAAGATGCCCCCCAAAAATAATCCCATCAGCACCAGGATAAAAACGAAGGAGCGGCCTATATAAACGATGGTGGCGAATGCATTGTTGTGGCACTCGCATAAGTTGAAGAGCTTCGAGTTAACCGAAAGCAGCCGCGCCTTCAGCATCCAGGTACCCGGCCGTTGCGGCGGCAAGGAAAGAAAATGCCGCACGGTATCGGCGTAGAGCGCGACCAGTCCGCTCGAGAGCACCACAAGGATCTCCAGGGTGAGAGCGTGGTCATGCAGCCAATATTGCAAAGAATTCAGCATCTGGGCGCAAATATAACACGAAATCGTACCAGTAGGCGGAGACGTCCGGGCAGCCGGGACGGACTTAGTACACCTCTGGGGAGGCGCACCCGGTCATTCGCTCCTGGAGAATGGCTAGGCAAATCACACGGCCATTGAGAACATTTCTTTCGAAGCTAGTGCGGGCTGCCGATCTCAGCCTTGCGAAAGGCGGGCAGCAGCAGCATCGCGAACACGTAGGCGGCGGCGCCACAGGCGAGCGTCACGGTCAATCCGAACTGAATGGCAATGACGATCGCCAGCACCGATCCCAGCACGCTGGACGCGGCATTCATCGCCCAGGCCCACTCAACCGCGCCGTGCTGCGCAACCGTTCCATCGCCTTCCCCAGACGCCAGAGCGCGCAAACCGCTGGGGAAGGGCATGCCCATGGTGAAGCCGACAGGAAGCAGCAGCAGCGCGCTGATCAGCAGTTTGGCTTCAAACGCAAGGCCAATCATGCCCTCCAACAGGCGCGGCAGAGCGAAAACGTAGATCAGCAGCGCAACCACGATGAACGCCATCGCCAGCAGGACACGCGTAGGCTCGCCGAACCAGCGGCGCGAAACCAGGCTGCCCGCTCCGCTGGACAGCAACATCAGGAAGACCACGACGGTGAGCGCATACGTGGGATATCCCAGAAAGAGCACAAAGCGCTGGATAAACGCGATCTCCACCATGATGTAGCCGAGGCCGATGGCGATGAAGTACAGCACGCCAAGGCTGCGTCCCGAGCGAGTTTCCGGCGAAAGCGCCAGCGGTAGCACCAGAAAGGCGGTCACCGCCGCGATGGAGACCAGGAGCACGATGCCGAGGATCGCGATGCCCAGGTTAACTTTCCAGTCGATACCGCCCTGGTCGGTGCCGTGGAACACCTGCTCCGGTTTCAGGGTGAAGAAGAAGAAGGGCGCGTTGTCGGTCACCGGAGAGACGTTATAGGCATATGCCTTCGAGAAGGCGGGCGCATCCTGGCCGCGGATTAGTTGCGCGAACGCCGGATGCGCCATTCCCAGCTGGTCCGCGGTTGCCGGCAGATAAAGCACATGCAGGTTCAGGTTGGCATCGTGCCCGTCAGTGCCCTGAATATGGTTGAGCACGGTGCGCTGCTCTTCCAGTGTAAACGGCGCCTTCTTGGCCAGCACCACCACCGGCCTGCCATCGGTATCTAACGGCCCGTCGCTGACCACGATGAAATTGCCCCTGGTGTCCTCGACGCCCATCTCATGCAACGCTTCCATGGCCTGCGAGACAACGCGCAGGGCCTCGCGTGGCTGGGTAAACTCCCAGCGCGTGATGGCGATCATGCCATCGGGCTTCAAGTGATCGAAGTACTCACGAAAGGCCTCGACGGTATACAGATTGTTTTCGCTGAGCGCGAATGCTCCGGCGGCGGTTGAGGCCCAAGTGTCCACCAGGGTCATCTGCACCACGTCGTACTTGTCGCGACTGTTGCGTACAAACGAGCGGCCATCGCTGACATGCATGTGCACCTCGGGAATCTGGTAGAGGTGATAGGTGTAGTCGGCGAACCGGTCACGCATGATGTGGTTGGCGATGATGGGATTGATCTCGATGCCGGTGACGTTGGTGCTGCCATTGGCCACGGCGCGTAGCACATCCACGCCGCCGCCTGGTCCGATGATGGCGAAGTCACCGTGGGGACGCAGCACGTTGGCCACTGAAGGCGCGGCTGACATAAGGTTGCGCCGGTAGCCGTCGCTCCAGTGATGCGGGTCGGTATTCATCAGCGAAGTCTGGGCGTCGGCGTCGATAACGATTGCCCTGCCCGTTCCCTGCTGGTCGACTTCAACCCGCGAGATCGCATTCCAGCGCGCATACAGTGGCACGGCGCGCTTCATGCCCTTGGCGTAAACGATGTCGATGAGCAGGCCGTGAAAGTTGATGGCGATCAGCACCAGCATCGCCACCGCCAGACACGCAGGAGCGAGGCGCCTGCCGGGAGAGGCCCATGCGACTGCGGCCAGAGCAACTACGACAGCCGCGAATAGGATTGCGTTCGGTCCGCCGATGAAGTTCAGCAGAGGTACCAGCGCCAGACAGGCCAGCGAGCCTCCCAGCAAGTCCGCTCCGTAGAGCTGCGTGATGCGCGCCTGATGCCGCGCAAAGACGATGGAGAACAACAGTCCGGTAATGAAAAATGGCACCGCCGAGGCGAGATACAGCGCGGTGAGCCGCCAAAAGTTCGGCCAGTTAAGGTGGAGCGACACCGCAGTGTGGACAACCAGCTCAAGCACGGCAAGGATCATGATCGCGTTCGCCGCACAGAGTCCGCTGCCGAGCCGGTTGATGGTCCAGCGCGACAGCCACCGGTGGCGCAGGCAGGCGAATACCGCTCCCGCCCCAAGGCCAAGCAGCGCAATCGAAATCGCCAGAAACGCGAAGTGGTAGAACAGTACCACCGAGAACAGCCGGGTGAGTCCCAGCTCCAGAAGCAGGGCGGCAAAGCTCATGAGAGCCACCGCGATAAGTGTGCTCCAGGAATAACTCTTGGCAGCGGATCGGGCGGGACTAAGGATTTCGGTGGTAGCCATCATGAACAGTTGAGATTACTACGAGCGGCAAAAGATCGGCACGGCCAGCGATTGGGCTGAGGCAAGCGACTTCAGCGTTGCAGCACAACACACTTCCGGCGAATGCGCCACGTCAATAAAACGACAGCTCTTTCATCGGGTAATGCTTGCGATTGCGCGTCCAAAGGGACGCCTCGTTCTGCACGGCAGTCGCCGCAATCAACGCATCGCCCAGCTCCACTCCGTGGCTCTTGCGATATTGCCGGAGATAATCACCCGCCCGGCGGCCCGTTTCACCGTCGACGGAAGCGCAGAGTAGTGCCCGAAAGAGGTTGGTCAACGCTTCATACTCGCGTGGCCTTGCTCCAGCCCAAAGTTCCGCTGCCGTGACCGGTGAATACAAAATGGCGTCCTCGGAATGGCCCAACGCCGTCCATCTGGACAGGACCTCCTGGTCCTTGCCGCGAGAGACCTCGATGAGGATGTCGGAATCGACCAGCACGCTCACCCTTTGCCCAGCCTTTCAGTCCGGGTGCCGCGCCTCAGGCCGCGCACGTAGGCCACAGGATTTCGCAATTCGGGACGGTCCCCCCTTGTCCCGATGAAGGCCTGCATGGCCTCTCTGCGCTGGTCCAGGTTGGGAAAGTAACGCTCGCGAGCGGCTTGCCGCACCATCTCGGAGATTGTCGTTCCCTCGCTGCGCGCCCGGTTGTGCAACGCCTGCCACAGATCGTCGTCCAGATACAACTGCGTCCTCTTCACGATGTATAGTATACATCGCCGCAGATCGCCGGGAACATTGTAGATACCTGCCCTATGGCGGACGCGTTGCGGCGTTGCATCTTGGGGAACCTTTTCTTATCCTAGCTCGTATCATCCTGTGGGAGGGTCTATGTACTGCAACTACTGCGGTAAGGTGATTCAGGACGACGCCAATCTTTGCGCGTATTGCGGCACGCGAGTGAGCTCGGTCGCCGGCCGGCGCAAGCTGATGCGCTCGCGCGCTGATCGCAAAATCGCCGGGGTCTGTGCCGGCTTCGCCGAATACTTCGATCTGGATGTCACCGTAGTTCGGGTGGTATGGCTGATCGTAGCCCTTTTTGGCGGTGGCGGAGTACTGGCCTACATCATTGCGTGGATCGTGATGCCGGAGGAGCCGGTATACGTTCCGGTCGCACCGCCCGCGACCACACCCCAACCTTACCAGGGTCCGTAATGGTTGTGAACGGGTGATGGGCGAAGCGGAGAGCACTCCCTGCTGAGGTCTGTCTCGTTAGTCCATTTGTATCAGGGCGCCCTTCGGCTGCGCTCAGGGCAGGCTCTTTCAGCCGTGCTGTTGGATCGTCAAAGAAGTTGGGCTTTAGCCTCGATGGGAAGCGTGTTGCCGGGGCAGAAGCCCTCGTCCTTTTCGTGTGAGAAAGTCGTGCCCTGATAAAAAATACGCAATCGAGCCCGCTAGTGCCGCCGGCTAAAGTCCGGCTCAGAATTGTTTCTATGCGCATGACCCGGCCCTAAAGGGCCGCTCTTCCACCCTGCCGGAAACGATGCCTACTCTTCGCAACTCCGATGCTCGAGTCTTCTACGAAGTCGCCGGTAATGGTCCTGATGTTGTCCTGCTGCATCCATTTCCGCTGAACCATAGCTTCTGGAAGCCGGTTGCCGAACAGCTCACTACCCGATACCGGCTGATCATGCCCGACCTGCGGGCCCACGGCGACTCCGAACTGGGCGAAGGGCCGGCCACGATGGAGAAACTGGCCGCCGATCTCGCCGCGCTTTGCCGTGAAGAGCGAATCGCAAAGGCGTTCTTTGTGGGCGTCTCCATCGGCGGATACACGCTGTTCGAGTTCTGGCGGCGACACAGCGAGCACGTCGCCGCGCTGGTCCTGGCGAATACGCGCGCGTCTGCCGAAACGCCGGAGAGCCGGGCGAATCGTTTAGCGCTCGCGGACAAGGTCCTCCGCGAAGGTACTGCCGGATTCATCGAAGAGATGCTGCCCAAGGTGCTTTCTCCAGTGACGCTGAGCAACCGGCCCGACATCGTGGACGCGGCGCGGCGCATGATGCAGAAGATGTCGCCGCAGGATGCTGCCGGGGTGCAGCAGGGCATGGCCGACCGTCCGGACTCGATTCCGACGCTGAAAACGATTTCCGTTCCTACGCTGATCATCGTCGGAGAAGACGAGGCTACAGCCGAAGCGGAGCTGATGCGGCAGCACATTTCAGGCAGCCGGTTGCAGGTCATCCCGCGCGCCGGGCATTATGCGGCGCTGGAGCGGCCGGAAGAATTCGTCCGCCTGTTGCGCAGCTTTCTTGATGGCCTGCCGCGGCAATGAGTTCCTGCCTGTGATCGCCGTCACTATCCGGTAATGTCCACTTCGGTAGAATAAGTTTGTCATGCTCGATGCCTTCCTCGTACCGGCAAACACCGTAGTCACCGCCAAGGGCGACAGCGCGCCCCTCGACATTAGCGAAGCTGCCAGCCGTGTTTTTCTGCTGACGCTCTCCGTCTCTTCCATCGTGGAGCAGGAAGCCATCGAGGCAAGCCTGTTCACCTCGGCCGATGGAACAACATGGGAAACCAAGCCAGTGGCCTCGCTGCCGCAGAAGTTCTATCTGGGTGAGTATCCGCTGCTGGTGGATTTGTCGCAGGCGCCGGGCGCGAAATCTGTACGCGCGCATTGGGAGGTCACCCGCTGGGGTCGTGGTTCAACCACGCCGAAATTCGAAATTGGCCTGCGTCTGCGTGAGGTTTCCAAAGAAGCGCTGCAAGAAGCCGAAGCCGAAGCACACACCCGCCGCTAGTACAGCCCAGTGTTATGTGTCATAAAGATCCTGTCGTGGGGCAGGTTTCAGAGGGTCATCGTCCGAGCTTGACTTCTGCAAGGCTGTGAGGTATGTAAGGACTGTGCAGTTTGTGTGACGGGTGAAGGAGTTCACCCACAACCGCTGTCCTACCTGAAACGGGACAGATGATGACTCCTGACGAGGGAAGCTTGTCTCGGAGTCATGTCTCCCCGCGAGCGTTCCCAATAAATAAATGATCTAGGAGCAACCTCCATGGAGAACGGGCGAATATTCTCCTCCGCTACTGCAACTGGACAGCGGAGCTTCAGACCCGGAGAAAGTGCCTTCCGGCGCATCGACCGGAAAGCGTGAGGCAGTGGAGCTGCGCGACGGCGATAGCAAGCGGTTCAGTGGAAAGGGCGTCAAGAAAGCGGTCGGCCATGTACTGGACGAAATCCAGAAGGCAGTGGTGGGTTTTGATGGCCGATCAAGCCGGGCTCGATGAAAAACTGATCCTACTTGACGGAACACCGAATTCCAGGTACGCCGGGCGTGAGGTGTACGCCAAATGGATCGGTGAGGTCGTGCAAAAGTAATGACCGAACTCGTCGAACGCGGCGCACAGTTGGATCACGACGAAGCCGGAATCACAGGGCTCGTGGACGGGCTGTTCTCGCTCACCGAGGGTGAGCTGAGCGTTGCAGCCCTCGTGGGTATTGGCCAGCCTGCGGTTCCGGCTTTGCGCCGCGTTTTGTTGGAGGGGGCACCTGGCACCGTGTATCTGCCACGACAACGACTCGTGCGGACGCTCGGTGAGATGGGGGCGTTTTCCGTTCTAAGCGACTATTTGCTGCGAGAGAAGACCATCCCTGACCCCGATCTGCGGCTGGCCGAAGAGGCAGTCGAGAACACAGCCGCCCGCGAACTGGGACGTAGCCAAACGGACGAAACCTTCTATGTTCTTCGGGCGGTCGCCTCTACCAGAAAGCTGCCCGGTGTGGTTGAGGCGCTCGCTTCTTTCCGCCGGGAGGCAGCAGCACCCGTGCTGGTCGCGGCGCTAGAGAGCGATTTCTGCCGCACTGAAGCAGCTGATGGCATACGCCTGGTTCGCCAAGCGGCAATCCCCTACCTGATCGAGAGTGTTCGCTCGCCGGAGCCCTCGCGCGCCGAGGAAAGCCCGACGAGTCTCCGTCGCCGGCGAGCAGCGATTGGCTTGCTAGCAGAGCAAGAACTTGAAGCCCGTCGCTGGCCTTCGCTGAAGTTTCTGCTTCATGAGAGCGATGAGTGGTTGCAGGCCAGTGCCGCGAAGATTGCCTTCCGCCTGAACGGTTCGGAGCCGGCGATTCGCATTATTCTCAAGCATCTGATGTCTAACGACTGGGTGTTGGTTGATGAGGTCGCGCAATTTCTGCGACAGCACTTATCGGCCGTGAGGGAGCCTATTGTTCAGGAACTCAGCACCGCTTCGGCTTCCACAACTCCCGAGGAGGCAAAGCGTTGCCGTTTACTTCGCTGGGTCCTCAAACCGGAAACAGAACCTAAGGGTTGCGAGACTTAAATTGGACGACAGTCACATCACATTGAATCCTAGCCAGCGACAGCGCTTGCTGATCACGTGCAAGCATATTGACAAGCTGCTGGGCGATGTCGAAGAGACGCTAAACGCTGCCGCGTCCAGGAGTGTATTCCCAAATTATGTGAGCGACATCACCCCTGTCCAACGCAAGACCATCGAGGATTATGTCGCCCGCATCCGCGGGCAGCTTCTGCAAGTGCTGGCCGGGCAGTCGCTGGCGCCAGAAGAGCCCCGCATCTCGGCTGCCCATTCCATCAATGTCAACCTTACGTTCGTTGAGATTGCTATTGCGGATCTCGTGCCCAACTACATGCGTGGCTATGGTCCGGTGTCGCAGGAGGGCGCTACTGACCTGAACGGCATTGTTGCCGAGTTGCAATCTGCCGTGAAAGAGCTGCTTCGCTATGTGTTGCGGCCACGCGCCGGCGATTTGCGAGAAAGAGTTGAGAAGCTGGCGAGCCAGGGATGGGATGTCGAGGCCCTACAAACCTTGGCGAACATTATCGATCGACACGGCCTGACGGAATTTCGTCCCACAATCAGCATGTTGCTCGACCGAGCAGAAGACACGGCACTCGAAATCGCTATTTTCGGACGCGTTAGTACTGGCAAGTCTTCCTTGCTGAATCATGTGATTGGCGCCGATCTGCTGCCGGTGGGAGTAACGCCGATTACGGCCGTGCCGACAAGGATAGGGTACGGCCAAAAACCTTTGGTGAGCCTTTGGCTGGAGGGGCGCGGCGTTTCCGAGCACAGTCTCGAAGAACTAGCTTCGTTCATCGATGAGCGGTTGAATCCAGAGAACCGGAAACGCGTGAGAAGGATTCTGGTGTTGTACCCTTCGGAGCGGCTGCGCGAAGGCATCATTTTTGTGGATACTCCCGGCTTAGGATCACTGGCGACGAGCGGGGCGGCGGAGACGCTGGCCTATCTTCCTCGTTGCGACGCGGGTATTGTGCTGGTGGACGCCGGGTCAACGCTTACGCCAGATGACCTGAAGATCATTAGGGCTCTAACACAGGCCTCCACGCCGACGACCGTTCTCGTAAGCAAAGCGGATATCCTTTCCAAGCAGGACCTTGAGCGGCAAATCGCCTATATCAGCCAGCAACTACAAACCGAATTCGATACTGAGCTGCCGGTACGGCCCGTGAGCGTTATGCCTAGCCGTGCGGCGCTACTTGAGCGATGGTTCGCGGAAGAGTTGTCGCCTTTATACGAGCGCAAGCAACGCCTTCTACAAGAGTCGCTGGCGAGAAAGACTCTCATGCTTGCGGGGGCTGTGCGTTCCGCCCTCGACATGGTTGTCTCGTATCCCCACCCTGAGGGGGAAGATCGCTTGCAATTGGAAGGAATCGATCTCGAGTTACGCCGGAGCGCCGGTGACCTGCAGACATTTCAATCGGACCTTCGTCGCACGACGGAAGAGATTCCCATGCTCAGGTCGTTCATCGTGAACAAGGCGGCGGACACGATTGCCGACCTCTGGCGCTCAGAGCGGGAGGTTGATTGCGCCGAAGTGCTTCGGAATACGGCCGCGGAAGTCGCACTTGAGGTTGCGGGCGAGGTTCGAGGCAAATTGTCCAAGGTACAAGAGTTGCTTCAACAGGAATTGTCGAAGGCAGCCACCTTGCTGAGTTCGATGGATGTGCTACGACCAGACGACTTTCAGGTGCTAGCCGAGATGCCAATGTTCCACATGAATCGGCGTAATGATTTCGCACGACGGCCATTATTGCGCGGCTCCGGGAGATGGTTCCGACTTCGAGCGGCAAAGCGCAAAGTAAAGGCACATGAGAGCGGGCTGGCCCAAGCATTGGAAAGCTTTTCCCGTTTGCTTTACTCCTGGGGACTGGATGCCAGTTCAGACTTGGAACGACGGTTTGACAGCTTTGCGAACCGTTACCGTGCCCAGTTGCAACGACTGCTCCTGGATCGGAATCGAACCACAATCGATCCCGATCGAGTGAGAACTGATCTGGAGAACCTGTCCAAGATGTTTGTTGCGGATATCACCGCGACCAACAATGAGGCAATCGCTTCCTGAATTATGACCTATATAGGGAGGACCGTAGATTTTGCTGAAATACGTCATGGTAGGTGTTGGGGGCTTTCTTGGCGCGATCGCCCGATACTCGCTTGGAGGTTACATCGGAAGCCGTTTCGGAGTCCGCTTCCCGTATGGCACGTTTGTGATCAACGTGAGCGGCTCGTTCCTGATCGGATTGATTCTGACCTTGCTCGCCAGGACGACGGCAAGCGCCTATTGGCGATACTTGATTCCCATCGGGTTTATAGGTGCCTACACGACGTTCTCGACATTCGAGTATGAGACGCTCAGGGCGATTCAAGATGGTCAACTTGTGACAGGATTATTAAATGTAGCGCTCAGCCTTGTCGTCGGTTTCGCCGCGGTGTGGGCTGGCGCCGCTATAGGACGAGTAGTGATATGAGAGCGCAGACTGTCCCACCCTCTCCAGACGCGCCTGTTGTTCAGGCACTCGCTTGGGGCGTGTGCCCGATCTGCGCGCTTATACGGGCTCGAGCAGTTCCCGGCTAGACCGATTTCCGAATCGATGGAATTGCACTCCTGTGATTGGCGTGTAACGCGGCGCGAACATGAAGACGAGAAGTTGGCGGAATATTCCCGAGAGCTGAAGCGCGACAATTTCCGGAGCTGGGTAACCCAATACGGAACTGTCTGTCTCTTTCACGGTCGAGGGTGATCAACATGCTTCCTCCATCCGAGGCGGAGATGATCCGGCACATGCTAGCCAATAATCAAGACGAACTGGAAAGGCTGCTGGCGGCATTCGAGGTTCGAGTGCGAAGAGGAGAAGCAGGGGCGGCGGCGTTCTCGGCCACATAACGGAGTTCCTGGTATCGCAGCGCGGCCTTACGCGCTAGGAGGAAACATGCTAGTGACGGGAGCAGCGAAGAAGGTGACCGTCTACGTAATGGAGGGCCAAACCTATCACGGCTCAGCCTGTTACGCCGCGATCCTCGACTACCTGTTTTTTCGTGGCATCGCCGACGCCACAGTCACCCGCGGAGTGGCCGGATTCGGCACAGATCATAAGATGCACACCAGCCGGCTGGTTGATCTTTCCGACCAGATGCCGATCAAAATCGAGTTTCTCGAAAGTCCCGATCGGGTACAGGAAGTTCTCCCCAAGCTTTCCGAAATGGCGTGTCACGGGATTATCGAGGTTCACGATACAAACGTGATCAGACCCGTACCACCCGGTAAAGAGCTGCAGCCGGAAGCTCCAGCGCCAAAGCTCCAGGCGCAAGCCAAAATGATGCGCATTCTAATCGGGGAACACGACAAATGGAGTGGCAAACCTCTCCACGAAGCTTTGGTGCAGGCATTACGGGCTAACGACATTGCCGGTGTCACAGTTTACCGTGGAATTCTCGGATACGGCGCTAATCGGCGTATGCACAAAGACTCAACCCTGAATTTGTCGCACGATGCGCCGATCCTGCTCACGGTGGTTGATACGGAGGAGAAGTTGCGAGGCTTTTTTCCTGTTTTGGACCAAATGGTACAGCAAGGGCTGGTGGTTCTTTCCGATGTTGACATCATTAAGTATTCCCACGCTCAGCCTTTGCCGGATGCACAGGAGGCATAGAAATGAAACTTGAGGGCAAGGCCAAGATGCTTCGCGTCCATTTCGGCGAGGATGACCAATGGCAGGGACGTCCGCTGTATGAGGCGATCGTCGAGCGCTGCCGCAAACTGGATATTGCCGGAGCCACGGTTTATCGCGGCATTGCGGGCTACGGCGCAAGCACCATGATCCGCAGGTCACACATGTTCCATTTTTCGGCGGATGCTCCCATCCTGATCCAGATCATCGATACGGCAGAAAACATCCGGCGCCTTATTCCGGTACTCGATGAAATGGTGCAGGAAGGATTGATCGCAATGTCTGACGTTGAAGTGATCAAGTATGTACACCAGGAAGGACAAAGATCACAGCCGTGATGGGGAATTCCGAGACGCACAGTGACTCCGGAATAAACCAGGGCCGGGCTGGCACTCAGCCACAGATTTACGGCCGCGCCGAGGAACTCGACCAGCTGCGGCAACGTATGGCCGCAAGGCGGTCTTTCCTGTTGCACGGAGCCGCCGGCGTGGGCAAGACACTCCTCTTGTCTGCCGTCATACCAGACTTTCCTGACATTCTCTATAGCCCGCAGAACCCAACGACACAGGCCCTTTACCGGAGCTTAGCAGAATTGCTTCTGGCAGCGGGCCATCCTGTATTCACGAGGTCGTGTCCGAACGGGTTGGCGTCTCTGCAAGCGAAGAGTGCGGTGTCGCTCAAAGGATTGCTACGGGATACCTTGCTCAACTCCAAGTACCTTGTTGTGCTCGATCACCTCATGTGTCCTTCGCAGTCGCTGGCAGCCTCGATTCGTGAACTCATGCTGAACTGGTCGGTTCCAGCAATTGCTGTTTCACGGTCAGCCCATATGGAGGATGTGGGCTTCGTTTTACCACTATTCGCTGATCGGGCTGAAAAGCTTGCCTTGCGTAACTTCGATCCCGACGATGCTCAGATGTTTGCGGCGGGATGCGCGGAGAGAGCAGGCTTAACCGCCGACAATTTAGTGCAGTTTCTGGAAAGGGTAGTCGAATACAGCGACGGCAATCCTGGAGCCATGCTGCGGATGGTTCGCTTGGCTCTGGATCGCAAATACTTTCATGGGAACCAGATCAAGATCTCGCCACTTTATATCGACTACAAGATTGCGATGGTAAGCCAATAACCAGGTCCTCGAAGGAAGCTCACAAGTTAGCCGGAGATGCATAACATAGAAGACATACCGATCCCTAAGCAGGCTCCGAACGCAGTGCCCGGTGATTCGCAGGCGCTTTGCCGACTGGCGGAAATTGCCGAGACATTGGGCGAAGGCTCTACCAGTGGCGACGTGCGCCAGCTTGTCGCCAGAATCAACGAGGGACGCTTTTTCGTGGCTTGTGTCGGACAGTTCAAACGCGGCAAATCCACCTTGCTCGATGCGTTCGTGGGCGAGCCAATACTTCCAACTGGCGTGGTACCTGTCACTACGGTGCCCACGGTTCTGCGCTACGGGACACAGAGGACCGCACGCGTTCTTATTGACTCAAAATGGCAAACAATCCGTCCGGAAGAGCTTCCCCATTACGTCTCCGAGGAACTCAATCCCGAGAATAAAAAGTGCGTCGAGGGTGTCGAAGCGTTCTTGCCTTCACCGCTGCTGGCTTCAGGCATGTGCCTTGTCGATACTCCGGGGATTGGGTCGGTCTTCGCTGGAAATACCGAAACGACCAATGACTTTATTCCGCAGATTGACGCTGCCATCTTGGTCGTCGGTGCCGATCCTCCCATTTCCGGTGAGGAACTGGCGCTTATCGAGGCAGTGGCCGCAAACGTGGATCAGATTCTCATCGTCCTCAATAAGATTGACCGGGTCTCCTCTACGGAGCGCGAACAGGCCTCAGCGTTCGCGACAAAAGTGCTTGAGGCGCGTCTCAAGAAGCCTGTCGAGCGTATTTACGAAGTCAGCGCGCTGAGCAAGCTGAACAACAGCGCCCATGCGGATGACTGGCACGCGCTGATTGAAGATCTTCGCCGTCTGGCCAGCAAGTCGGGACAGGCGATGACTCGTTCGGCTGCCGAGCGTGGCATGCGCTGCTTCTCCGCTTCGCTGCGGCGTTCGCTCGAGGAAAGGGTTCGGGCACTGAAAGAGCCGATCGCCAGCTCCGAGCGGCGCATTGCGAGCCTTCGGCAAACGGTCAGCCAGGCCGAGCAGTCATTACGCGATCTCGCAGCGCTGTTCTCCGCCGAGCAAATGCGACTTTCCAATACACTCTTAGCTCGGCGCAAAGAATTCTTCAGGCAGGTTCTTCCCGTGGCTTCCGAGGAACTTGATCGCGAGGCGAACTCCGTAACGACTAGCTTTGGGCCGGCGCGGCGCCGCGATCTGATGGCCCTTTCCCAAGCCGTCGCACGCCGCCATGTTATGCCTTGGCTCGACGCCGAGGAGACGAAAGCGGAGGAACTCTATGGTGCGGTTACGCAGCGTTTCGTCAATCTCGTGAACGGACTCCTACAGCGGATCTCGGAGGAGCAGGCGGCCGACTTTTCGCATTTACCAAAGTCGCTGGACGCTGAACAGGGCTTCCGAACCCGCTCGCGTTTCTTCTTTCACGACATGATCACGATCGGGCAACCTGCTTCCCCACTGCTGTACAGTGTCGACTCGCTGATGGGAGCGTTTCATGTCGAACCGTGGTTCCGCAAGGGCGCACGGAATTTTCTAGAGCAGCTTCTGGATACCAACGCTGCGCGCGTTCAGGGAGATGTCGAGCAGCGGGTGGTGGCGAGCCGTCTACGTCTCGAATTTGATGTGCGAAAGCTGCTCCGTGAGGTAAGCGCCACTGCCGAGCAAGCCCTCTCCAATGCCAGAGAAGTTATGGCCGCAGGGACGAATGCGGTAGCCAACGAACTCGAGCGGCTACGCAAGCTGCATGATGAACTCACCGCGCTAGCCGGCACTTCATAGCATGCGCAAGACCGTTCACTCGCCCTTCTCAAGTGTCATGCGAAAGGATCTGACGGCGGGCCAAACTGACAAACTTCTCGGCTTCACTGTGCAACTCCTCGGGAACTGGCACCTTCAACGAAAGATCGCCCACCAGCCGGGTTGTGATTGAGCAAAAGGTGTCGTGCCACCTAATATCAGTAACGTTCTTTAGCGGCGCAATCTACGGTCTGCTCTGGGCTGTGATCCAGAGCGCAGACGGCTTCGCTCGATGGAGTCACACCTGGCGCCGTTGCAGCCTTCTTACTGGAATGGCGTGGTCGCATATTCCTGTCCCAACGACACGTGGTAGGTGTCAATCACGTTCTGTGGAGTCCCGTCCGCCGATCACACGGCCACCTTCTATCAAAATGGCTCGATCACAGAAGCTGGTTGCGTAGTCAAGCGAATGCGTGACGAACAAAATCGTTTTACCAGCGTTGTGAAAGTGCTTAACTAGGATCTATGGTGGCCGGCAATTCAAATCCTGGCAACCACCGACTAATCGGACTCTGAACCTCAAGATGTGCGTCTTGAAAAATAACTCCCGATGCGTGGCGAAGCACAAGTTGAAAGTGAGGACTTGGAACTTCGTACCGTCCGGTCCCAAAAAGGTCATTATATAAAGGTCGCCAACTTGCTTCGCTCAATAGATGGGACGAGTCCGCTATTTCTGGCGTGATGCCCCACGCCGCAAGGTCATTGTGAAGGAGACCATCGTTACCAGCAGCCGCCGATGCTAGAAGGTGTAGCAGTATCCTTAAAGACCGCTGGCCACTATTCTCCTCGTCAATTGCTGCCCTGATTTGGCGAAATATCCTAAGGACATGAGCAGCTATGCTTCGTGCCCTGTCAGGCGCTTCTCTTTCAAGATGGCGGTGAAACTCATGCACTTGCCTAGCAACGCCGCTGTAGGAATATTGTTCCTGTATTGCCGGTCTATCCCAGCGATTAACTACGACCATATCGTTACTGCAGGTGACATATGCCCGACATCGCATGACCATGCGATGTCGCGTTGTGATCCGGGATCGACACCACCGATAAAATCCAGACAAAAATTCCCTGTTGAGCCGTTCAAGAGGACGTACCGATTTTCGGCGACTGCGCGCATTGGCATTGGCAAGAAGCCCAGCGCCATCCGCCACGCATCGACCGTTGTGAACTGCGTAAACGCGTTCATTCGGAAGAGACGGCCATCAAATTGACCCGCTGCGCGTGCCCCGGTACACTTCTTCCGTGGCCAGTCATCGGGAGGCTGCGGGGGATAACGCCATAGAGGCCAATCACCCTAAACCCTCCGCCAAGAACGAGAAGGGTGGCGCGCACAATAATGACGGACCTTTTACATGGTCTGACTTCGAACACTTAGTGGAGCGGGCCGTTCGCACGGCCGCTCGAAAGCCCTCTGCAAAATCGCGTCGAAAATAAGCTTACCGCGATTCAGCCGATTGTATCTGAAACAATATTCGTTCAGATAACTTTGTAGATACTGCTTACCGACAGCGTGGTACACGCCTCCGATGCCCCGTTTTACAAGACCCCAGAATCCATCGATTGTTTGGGCGTGAACGTCTCCATAACATACACGCCCGCCCCGTGATTGATGCGCCGACGTTCATAACCGTGCGATTGCAACCCGTCATATGTCATATGCCGACAGCTCATCGGTGAACACCGTGGACTCTGGCAGCACGTTCTCTTTCGCGACCCCGTGAAGAGTCTCGCGAGTCGCATCATTTGCGGCCAAGGCGACTACGCGCCCTTTTCGCTCTATAACTCCCGCCACGCAGGTTTTCTTCCCGTCGCCAGCAGGCGGACGACCGCGACGCCCCCTTGCGCTTTCCGCCCATGTAGGTTTCATCCATCTCCACTAATGATCCCTCCAGTTGCATGTCAGGTTCGGACAGCAACGAGCGAATCTGGCGGAATATTCGCCAAGCGGTTTTATAGGTCACTCCGGTTTCGCGCTGAATCTGCTTTGCGGATATTCCGCAACGGGTAGAACCCATCTGATACATAGCGTAGAACCACAGATGCAGCGATGTGCTGCTCTTTTCAAAGATCGTTCCCGCCATCGGTGAGATCATGCTTCCGCAGTAATCGCAGGCATAAGCAGGTCTCCCGGTCACGCGATGATGTTTGCGCTCTTGCTCACACCTGGCACAATACGCAATGCCGTTCGGCCAGCGCTTCTCCTTAAGGAACTCCAAACAGGAATCATCATCTGGAAATCTGCGATGAAAATCTTCGACCGTGAAGCGAAGTTCTTTCGGGATGGTCTGTCTGCGGTCCATCATCCAACCTCACAAATACTTTGCCATATCTTCTACTTGATGTAAAGGGATAATTGCAAATGAAAAAGCCCGCTTTGCGAGAAGCGGGCCGGTACGTCACGGATAGCTCTGTCTAGGAGCCTTGCTGACAGATGGTGGTGTAGGGGAAGTCCTGGAAGGTCCACCAATCGTTGACCGAGGTGCCCGCTGGGGCGCCAAAGTAGCGCAGGAACGTCAAGTCCTGCAGGTGATAGGTGAAGTTGTGGAGAGTATAGGCCCAGGTACCATACGGGTGACCGCTGCTGCCACCCTCGAGCGGATCGCCGACTTCCAGGATGCCGCACGGAGTGTTGTTTTCGCTCGGCCACAGAGGATCGTCCGTCCACTCGCCGATTTCATGCGACAGAGCCGATACGTCCTGCGAGAAATCGCCAGAGTAGGTGATGTACTCGAAGTTGGCATAGGTCTGGGCACCATTGGCGCTGTGATAGCCGCCGATGCAGCAACCACCTTCCGTCAGGTAGGTGTTCGCGGTGATGAAAATGGGCAAGCCGGTTGGGTTAATGATGTTGTTGCTGTTCATGTAGGCGCTGATTTCGTTGTCGAAGTAGTCGATGTCCACTTCCGCAACCTGGTGTCCGAATGGCGAACCGATAGTTCCATCCCCCGCAGGGACATTCAGCGTCAGCTCCGGCATGACGGTGATACGAGCCGTGGGACCTCCCAACAGCAGGTGCGAATTCGGATTGTTTTGCACAATGCTCCAGAAGTTGGCCCGCTGGAAGGCGTCATCATACTGGGTAGTGCCGACATCCACTCCGCCCTGGGTATAGGTGGTGCTGGAGTCGAACATCGGGGAAGTGAGTGTCAAGGCCACAGGGCTAAAGGGACCACCCGACAACGGATCAAATATATCTCCGTTGGAGAGGATCAGCTTGACCGGAATGAGCCATGCCGTGATCTCGACTCCAGTGTTGGTGGAAGGATCCGCACCCACCATCACGTAGGTATAGTTATGCGAGTTGTAGGTGAACGAACCGTTCCATTCCTGCAACGTGCCGGAAGGCGGCGGAGTTCCGGGGGCAGCGGGCTTGGGCCGGATTATGGTGAACCGCGGGACCGCGCGTTCATTGTTCACAGAGCTGTCTTGGGCCAGGGCCAGCACCGACAGACAGCAACATGCCAACAGAGTCAGCGCCATCAGCTGACAGAGCCTTGCATTACGTGTCTTCATTAGGTTTGATTCTCCTCGAAATGTTTTGGTTAACTAGGGCCTATCACATCTTCAGCAACAAAAGCAGAGAGACCCCACAACAAAAGCTAGAGACACTCCGTCCAACGAAGCTGCCCTAACACTTGCGGTTGCTAGCACCGAGACGCAACCTGTTATCAGGCTATGCAAAGGGGTTGGACGAAATTGTCGGCGAGTATAACAAGACCTGCTCCAATTGGGCAACTGCCCTGAACTACCCGCAGTAGTAGCAGGATTCTCCGTGGTGAAAAATAGCCGCTACAATCGGAACGATGTCTTTCCGCTTCCAGATAGAGGCCCGCGACGATCACGCGCGCGCCGGACGCTTGTTCACACCGCACGGTGAGGTGCAGACGCCCGTCTTCATGCCCGTCGGTACAGTCGGCACAGTGAAGGGCGTGCCGCAAGATACGCTGGAAGAACTGGGCGTCCAGATACTGCTGAACAACACCTATCATCTCTATCTCCGCCCGGGCGTCGAGATGGTCCGCCAGCTTGGCGGAGTGCAGAAGTTCATGTCGTGGGACCATCCCATCCTCACCGACTCCGGCGGCTTCCAGGTATTCAGCCTGAGCGACCTGCGCAAAGTGACCGAAGAGGGCGTCACCTTTCGCTCGCATCTGGACGGCTCGTCGCATTTCTTCAGCCCCGAGAGCGCCACGGCGGCGCAAATCGGACTTGGCGCCGACATCATCATGGCGTTCGATGAATGCACGGAGCATCCGGCAGAGTACGCCCGCACCCAGGTTTCGATGGAGATGACGCTGCGCTGGGCGGCGCGCAGCAAGAAATACTTTGAGGAGCACAAGCAAGAGGTGCCGTGGTTCGCTGAACGCGGCGGGAAGGGCCAGGCGCTGTTCGGCATCGTGCAGGGTGGAATGTTTGCCGACCTGCGGCGCGAGTCGGCACAGCGCACGGTTGGGCTGGATTTTCCGGGCTACGCTATCGGCGGGCTGAGCGTCGGCGAGCCGCGCCCGATGACCCACGAGATGGTGAACGCTGCAATCCGCTTCCTCCCCGACGATAAGCCGCGCTACCTGATGGGCGTCGGCGCCCCTGAGGAAATTGTGCATTACGTGGCGCAAGGAGTTGACATGATGGATTGCGTGCTGCCCACGCGGGCGGCGCGTCACGGCCTGCTTTTCACTTCCGAGGGTCGCATCACCATCAAGAACGCGCGTTACGCCGGCGACGACAGCCCGCTTGACCCCAACTGCGGCTGCAAGGTGTGCGCCCGCTATTCCCGGGCCTACCTCCGGCATCTTTACGCTTCGAACGAGTTGCTGGCGCAGGTCCTTAACACCATTCACAACCTGGCGTACTACCTTGACACCATGCGCAGGGTGCGGCAATCTATAAAGCTTGGGGAGTTTGCGAGTTTCCTGTCCGGTTTCCGGGCGCCGCATCCGGCGTCCCAATCCGCAGAGGGATCGTGCAATTCGAGTTCGCCGGAAAGCTGAGGCGCGA
>Ga0302326_10008463_pt1 | contig 22682 bp, 20 predicted proteins | sample Palsa_T0_3_FD_202264 | JGI IMG/M metagenome (GOLD analysis project Ga0302326, IMG submission 202264) | Peat permafrost microbial communities from Stordalen Mire near Abisko, Sweden - Palsa_T0_3 | ecosystem: Environmental > Terrestrial > Soil > Palsa > Peat permafrost | place: Sweden: Abisko... | reverse complement strand
GGCGTGACCCTCGTCGGACAGCAGCGCGAAGTCCAGCCCGTACTTGTCATGGAATTTCTTGACCTTTGCGACGGGATCGGGGGAGATCCCGAGCACCACCGAGCCGACCTTCTGATAGTCGCCGCGGTGGTCGCGCACCCCGCATGCCTGGGTCGTGCAACCGGGTGTGTCGGCCTTCGGGTAGAAATAGACCACCACCGGCTGGCCGCGGAAGTCAGACAACTTCACCGCCCGCCCATCCTGGTCTGGCAGCTCGAAGTCGGGGGCCTCGTCGCCCTGCTCGATCATGAGCGGAGTCTAGCCGCTCGGCCTAGAAGTACGTCGCCAGCGATTCGAGGTATTCGTATGTGAGCTCGCGCTTCGTACCGCTGTTGGCCTCGATGCCAAAGCCTTCTTCGGGCGACAGGTCGCGGAAGTCATAGAACGTCACCGCTGGGATATAACCTGTTTGGTTGGCCCATTCCCCGAAGGCATAGATGTTTTTGGCCTGTTCGGTTTCGCTGTAGTGCTCGGAGTATTCCGTGGCTTCGCCCACGGTCCAGCCCACCTCGGTCACATACACCGGCTTGCCGGTCTGAGAGTGGGCCACTTCAACCGTTGGCCTCGCGCCCTGCCACGCTTCCCACGATTTGCCGTCCAGCGTGCCCCCGCTGTAACCGTAGGGATGCACGGTTATGCCATCGACGTAGTTGTTCAGTGCGATTTTGTGTTCTGAAGCCAGTTTCCACACCTGTTCACCCCATGTTACGTCGACATCTTCGCCGCCGTCGTAACTTGCGAGCACCAGTGGTCGCTTGCTGCCGAACTTTTCCTCGAGCGCGGTGTAGGTCGTCTTGACGAGTTCGGCATACGCCAGCTCATTCTGTGAGCTTTTGGCGGTTTCCCCCCAGAACAGGGGATTGGCAGGCTCGTTCAGCAGCTCGACCGCATAGATGAAGGGGTTCGCTTCAACCTGTTCAACGATTTCCTTGGCGAACGTGGTCCTGTTGAGCGAGTGGATTTCTCGGCCGCCGTGTGCCGGGTCGCTTTCACAGACGCCTCCGGCGGGTACCTGGTCGATGATCGCTGCACCCCGTGCGTGCCATTCATCGTATTCGGTGTGCGTGGCTGACTTCGATCCTTCGGCGCAGGTTTCGAGCCGCACGACCGGCACGGAGGACGGAACTTCCTTCACCCCGGCTTTGCCGTAGTTGTAGAGGTTGACCCCGATCTCTGTGCGAGCGGCCACTTTCGTCGCTTTGCGGCTCCTGGCCTGCGCCACCGCCACAAAGCACAAGCTCATGGCACTCGCACACAGAAACAGCGAGATTCTTTCGAGGAGAAGCCTTATCGGCCGCCCGCATGGGGGGCGATGATCGGACATCACCGCCGTTATCGGTCCACCTGGCGCCTAGCTTGAGCTTGCGGCCTCGGGGCGCTGGACGGCGATCAGCTGATGCAGGCAGCGCCCGCCTGATCGCGTGGAGGCGATGCGCGGCGGGAATGACGGGCAGACCCCGCCGGTCATGCCGCGCGCCGCCGGCGGGCATCCTGCGGTCAGGATTGCTCAAATTGCCCTTGACTTGAGCGTGAGGTTTGCGTAGGTTTGCGCCAGAGTACGGTTAGCTGCCCCGGATGAAGGGCATCTGCGTGGCAGCGCTCTTCAAGGACCCAGGAGGGGTCACGCCATGGGGGGGGACATCTGAACGATCGCGCCGCCGCAAGTGCGTCTCTTCGGCGAGGTGCGCTCACGCGAACAGAGTCTGCGGGCATGGGTCGAGCAACGGACTCCACGCCCGACCCGGTGGTCTTACGCAACCGACCCGGTCGTCTTACGCAAAGTAGAGGTGTATCTGATGAGCCATACGCCCTGGTTGCGCCGAGTTATCCCAGCGGTCGCGGCGCTCCGTACCAGCGCAACAAACGGCAAGGAGAGATCAAAAATGCAACGTCCATTCACGTTCAGTCGCGGCCGACGGGCGGCAATCATCGTCGCGCTCGCGGCTCTCGGGCTTACGGTCGGTATGACCGGGATCAGCCAGGCCAGCGGTGTCACCGTGACCGATCTCAACAACGGCGCCACGCCCGCCGGGCTGGCTGAATCGCTCGCCGGCGGTGGTGTCACGATCTCCAATGTGACCTACACCGGCGCCGACCGGGCCGCGGGCACGTTCACGGACGGGGCGGGCAGCATTGGCTTCGAAAATGGGATCGTGCTGGATAGCGGAAAGGTTGAGACCTACCCGACCGACGAACCCTGCTCGCAGGGCGTCGAGGGCCCGAATACCTGCTACGAGGCAACAGAAGGCAAACCGCAAGGCCCGAGCGGGCCCGCTAACAGCACCCAGTTCGGCGAACCCGGCGACGCCGAACTGACCCTACTGTCGGGCTTTCAGACATATGACGCGTCCGTCCTGGAATTCAACTTCGTTCCACAGCATTCGACAGTGCAGTTCAGCTATGTGTTCGGCTCCGAGGAGTACAGCGACTTCGCCAATACCCAGTTCAACGACGTCTTCGCCTTTCTCGTGAACGGCACCAACTGTGCGCTCGTGCCGGGAACGATGGAACCGGTCTCGGTCAACACGATCAACAACGGCAACGACCAGGAAGGGGACGCCACCCCGCACCACCCGGAATTTTTCCGCGACAACGTCAGGCCGTCGCCGTCGATCGAATCGCAGATGGATGGCCTCACGACCGTGCTGACATGCACCGCGACGGTCAAAGAAGGCCAAGAAAACCACATCAAGCTGGCGATCGCGGACGCGAGCGACGAACGGCTCGATTCTGCCGTCTTCATTCAGGCGAAAAGCCTGGTCAGCGGCACCCAGATCAGCACGTCACTCACCGGTGGCGGGCAGTCCGGTGAAAAGATCACGGTGCCGGAAGGGACCGCGGTGACCGATCACGCGACGTTGAGCGGCGCTACCGCATCGAAAGCGACGGGCACAGTCAACTACAAGGTGTACTCCGACAGCGAATGCAAGAAACTCGCCTCCGAAGCGGGCGAAGTCGAAGTGACGGGCGGGGCGGTGCCGGCGTCCACCGCCGAGACACTGGCGCCCGGCACCTACTACTGGCAGGCCTCCTACGGCGGCGACTCCAACAACAACTCCTCGACGAGCGAATGCGGCGCGGAGACGACGACGGTTGTGGCGGTCGGAAAACCGGCGCCGGCACCCACCCAGATCTCGACATCGCTGTCGGGCGGCGGTCAGTCGGGCGGGACCGTCACGGTCAAAGAAGGCACCGCGGTCACCGACAGGGCGACGTTGAGCGGTGAAAACGCATCGAAAGCGACAGGCAAAGTCAGCTACACGGTCTACTCCGACAAAGAATGCAGCACAGCGGTCGCCGAAGTTGAAGCGGGTGAAGTGGAAGTGGCCGGCGGAAAAGTACCGGCCTCGAACCCGGTGACGCTGTCGCCGGGGACCTACTACTGGCAGGCCTCCTATGGCGGCGATGAAGCCAACGAAAAGTCGAGCAGCACATGTGGCTCGGAGGTCGAGACGGTCGAAGCACCCCCGACGTCCGAAGAACCACAGCCGCACTGGTACAGCAACGGCAAGCTGATCCCCGAAGGCGAAGTCGAGCCCGTCCCAACGAGCGGCGAACTGACGCTTCAGGTTCCCGGGAGCAAGCTGTCGGTCACCTGCAAGGTCAAGGACAAGGGCACGATCGTCAATCCGCCCGGAGGCGGCGCCGGCACCGATGAAAACACGGAAATCGTGTTCTCGAGCTGCTCTGGGAAGGCGTCGCCCTGCTCCTCGGGGAAGACGTCGTGGTGCTGCAAGAAGAAGAGCTCCTCGCCCTGCGAAAAGGGCTCAAAGATAGAAATCAGCTCCCCGGCAGGGACGCTTCGCACGCACCTGGTGGCGACACACGGCCAGCCGATCAGGGATGTGATCGAAGGGGTGGTGCTGGAAGTGAAATGCAGCAACGGCACGGTCCTTGACACCTACAAGGGAACCCTGATGCCGAGCGTGGGCAGCAGCGTCCTTCAGTTCGGCGCCGGATCGGGCGAACTGGAAGAAGCGCTGGGAGGCAAGGCCACGGTCAGCGGCAGCGACAAGCTGAAGGGGCCCAAGGGCGATGAAAAGATCACGGCCAAACTGCCGCCGCTGCCACCGCACTGGTACAGCAACGGCAAGCTGATCCACGAAGGCGAAGTCGAGCCCGTCTCAAGCAGCGGCGAACTGACGCTTCAGGTGCCGGGCAGCAAGCTGTCGGTCAGCTGCAAGGTGAAGGACAAGGCGACGATCGTCAATCCGGCCGCAGGCGGCGCCGGCACCGATGAAACCACGGAAGTCGTGTTCTCGAGCTGCTCCGGGAAGGCGTCGCCCTGCTCCTCGGGGAAGACGTCGTGGTGCTGCAAGAAGAAGAGCTCCTCGCCTTGCGAAAAGGGCTCGAGGATAGAAATCAGCTCCCCGGCAGGGACGCTGCCCAGCCACCTGACCTGGGCTCCGGGCCAGCCGGTCAGGGATGTCATCGAAGACGTGGTGCTGGAAGTGAGATGCAGCAACGGCACCGTCCTTGACACGTACAAGGGAACCCTGATGCCAACCGTGGGCAACAGCGTCCTTCAGTTCGGCGCCGGATCAGGCGAACTGGAAGAAGCGCTGGGAGGCAAGGCCACGGTCAGCGGCAGCGACAAGCTGAAGGGGCCGAAGGGCGATGAACGGATCACCGTCGAAAACCCGGAAAGCGAATCGTGGTGAGGAGCGTGGCTGAGCCCTTGGCGACGCCCTGATCAGGTTTGTGGAAGTGATCGACACCGAGCCCCGCGAAAGCGGGGCTCGGTCGTCCAGTCGGAGTGTCGGCCTTCGATAGAAGCAGACAACCGCCGGCAGGCCGCCGAAGTCCGAGAGCTTGACCGCCCGGCCCTCCGCCGCGTGGCATGATGGCAGCACACGACCGTGGGGTGGTGAGCGTGGGCCTTGCGGCAGTTCTCGGATGCGCATCTCGCAGCTTTGGGATTGCTGGCGCTGACCGCCAGCCTGTCGGTGTGGGCGCCACGTCGTCACCCGGGCCGCTGGATCGTGCCGGCGGCGCGCACTCTGGCGCTCGTGATCTTCGCGGGTTGGGCCGGGGAGTACGTCGCGGATGTCGCGCTCGGCACCTGGACGACCCAGTACGACCTTCCGTTGCAGCTCACCGACGCCGTCTCGGTGCTCGCGATCCTCGCGCTATGGAGCCGCCGCGTGCTGCTCGTCGAACTCGTCTACTTCCTGTCGCTCACGGCCTCGCTGCAGGCCGTGCTGACACCCGATCTGGCGTGGAGCTTCCCGAGCGTCTACTACTTCACCTACTTCACCTACCACATCGGCGCCATCGTGGCCGCGTGCTTCCTGGTGCTCGGCTGCCGCATCTACCCGCGCCCGGGAGCGGTGTGGCGCGTGTACGCCGCGGCGCTCGCGTTCACCGCCATCGCGGCGCTCGGCGACGTTGTCACCGGCGGCAACTACATGTACCTGCGGGAAAAGCCTGAACACAGCTCGCTGCTCAACCTGATGGGACCGTGGCCCTGGTACATCGCCGAGACGCTCGTTCTGGCGCTCGTGCTGTTGCTCGCCGTAAAGGTGCTAACCGATTTGGCCCACCGCCGCGACGTCGCCCATGGGGAAGCGCGACAGGCGGCGAGCTGATGCTAATCCCGCGGCCCGTGCGTCAAGCTTCGGGCGTCTCAGGAGTAGTGGTCCGGCGCATGCCTGAGCCGCGACCAGTTGTCCGGATCGTGTCCGAACACGACCAGCGAGCCGGTCTCACTCGCGAGCTGCCGAAGGCGCTCGAGCGAGCGCTTGGCATCGTCGCGTGAATGGAGCGCTCGCGGGCGCAGCTGCCCCTCCCACTGGGCAAGGTTGTCGGCGGCGTCCGCGGTCAGCAGGACGGGACCGGTCTGCTCGAGTTGAAGCAACAGCGACATGTGGCCTGCGGAGTGGCCCGGCGTGCAGACCAGGCGGATCGCCCCGTCGGAGAAGAGATCCAGCTCGCCTTCAACCGGTCGCCAGCCGAGTCCGGGGCGATCAAAGTCCCCGCGGACGTATCCGTGGGCGTGTGGCGGCTCGGCGGTGCGAGCGGCATCGAGCTCCTCGGCCTGCACGATGACCGTCGCGTTGGGAAGGTGCCCGAGAGCGCCCGTGTGATCGATGTGAAGGTGGGTCTGAACGAGGTGTGAAACCGACTGCGGCTCGATGCCGAGCTCGCTCAGCTGGGCGACGCAGTGCTGGCGCTCGGTCATGCGGACACGGAACTGGTCAGCGAGCGCGCCCCAGTGAGCGCGGGCATCTCGGGCGACCGCGAGCGGATTGCCACCGTCCACCAGGACGTCGCCGTCCGGGTGACGGATCAGGTAGAACGGCACCGGCACCTCGACCCCGGCGACCTCGAGCGTGCCGCTGCTGAACAGGTAGAGCATGACGGGCGCGGGCATGCCCACATCGTAGGGGGGCTCAGAGGGCGTGCGCCGGCGGGCGAGACCCCGACGCGGCTGCGCTCGGCAAGATGGCGCTACCGTTGCAGGCGGAAGGTCACCCGTCAGCTCTGCCGGAGGAGATCGTATGTCCCGCTTCGCCGTGGTCAACCTGCTGGAGGTCGAAGACTCTGTCGGCGAGCGCGCCCCTGGGGTTCAGGGCCGGTTCGCCCGCAAGCACCTGGACTCGCGTGACCTTGGGGTCAGCCACTTTCGCTACGCCGCGAACGTGCGCAGTCCGGCGGCGCACAGTCACCGCGAGCAGGAGGAGGCCTACGTAGTCGTGGCCGGATCAGGCCGGATGCTTCTCGATGAGGAGGTCCACGACCTCCGCCTGTGGGATGTGGTGCGCGTTGCGCCGGCCGTCGTGCGCGCCTTCGAGGCCGGCCCCGATGGGCTGGATGTGATCGCTGTCGGCGGTCCCAAGCCCGACGGCGGCGACGGCGTGATGGCTGACGTGGCTTGGCCCGACGCGCAGTAGCCCAACTCAGACGGCGCGAAACCACGTTACAGGGGCTGGAGCGCCGACTCGACCGCGACGGCCGAGTCGGGGACCGCGTGGACCCGGTTGCGGCCTCTCTGCTTGGCGGCATACATTGCATGGTCGGCCTTGCGCAGCAGTTCCTCGGGCTCGCCCGCATCCGTCGGCAGCACAGCCAGGCCGAGGCTCGCTGAGATCGCGCCCACGCCCAGTAGTTCGGCATGCTCGATCGCGCTGCGCAGCTTCTCGGCCACGATCATGGCGGTGTCACGGTCGGTGTCGGGCAGCAGCACCAAGAACTCCTCCCCGCCAAAACGAGCGGCGAAGTCGCTGGCGCGGATGGCGGAGGTGATGATGCGTCCCACCAGGACCAGCGCCCGATCACCGCTCTCGTGGCCATGGATGTCGTTGACTTTCTTGAAGTGGTCGAGATCGAGCAGAATGGCCGACAGAGAGCTCTCGCTGCGACCGGCCTGCGCGGCCATTCGCTTGAGGACTTCGTCGGCCGCACGGCGATTGGGCAGGCCGGTGAGGGCATCGCTGGCCGCGTGTCGCTCGGCGATGGCGAGGTTACGTTGGTTCGCGAGGATCGGCGCTGCCTGGCCTACGGACTCACGCAGGCGAGCGCGGCGGTCGGCATCGATCACCTTCCTCGTGCCGACCAGCACCGAACCGATCGCCTGCCCGCCGATCAACAGCGGCTCGCATGCAGCCGCCCCTTTGATCTGGCCGCAGATCTCGCACTGCTGCAGAGCGCGATCGCCTGGCTCGTGGTCGTAGCCATGACCGAGCCGGACCGCCAAGCACGAGCGCGAACGCATCCGCTCTGTGTTGGCATCCTGTAGCGGTGACTTGCGGCTGCCAAGCGTGAACTCCAAGCGGTCGTCGCTGTTGTTGCGATTCAGCATGGCTGCACCCGCGCCCGGGATCAGTTGTTCGACGTGGCGAATCAGCAGGCCGCGCGACTCCGGCTCAGACTCGGACGCCTGCAGCAGCTCGCGCAGCTCGGATTGATCGTGCTGTCGAGTCTCCTCGGTGCGGGCCATGCGACGCGTCAGCAGCAGCGCGCCCGCTGCCAGCAGGCTCGCGAGCGCCACCGCGACGGCGACGGCCACCGCCGTGGCCGCGGACAGGCTCTGGCGGCGCTGTTGGCCGAGCGACGTTTCGAAGGCAGCGTGGACCGCCCGGAAGCCGTCCATCACGCTCTTGCTGCGAAGCGCTGCGGCAACGGATTGTGAGCGACCGGTCCGCTCGAAGGTGAGGATCTGAGCCTGGGTCGCGGCATGCCAGAGACCTGCGCGACGTTCCTGGTCGCTCAGCGATTGCTGCAGCCCTGCGTTGCCCGCGACCAGCGATCGAAGTTCCGCGAGGTTCGACCCGAACGCACCCGTGCCCTGGGTCCAGGGCTGCAGGAACGCTCGCTGGCCGGTCTGGAAGAAGCCCCTGGCGCCGGTCTCCTGATCGAGCATCGCCGTAAGCAGGCCCTGTGAGGCGACCTGCTGGGCGGCGCTGTGCAGGGCCGCGTTGCGCTGGACGTTGGCCGTGGCCAGCACGGCGCCCGCGATGAGCGCCACCGGGACGGCCAGCAGCAGTCCAACCCGTCGAGAGGAAGCGAGCTTCACGGGTTACGATCGACGCCCTGACCCACTACTTGACCCGGCGGGGCTGGGCTCGGCACACTCGCGCACCCGCCGGCAGGCTCGAGGACCGTCGAGGTGGCAGCGTCCCGGGGGCCTCTAGTAGCCTCAGCAGCCGCCACTTCGCCCACGCGCTCGAACCGGCGTCCCCGATCGAAAGGACCCCAATGCCTCTCGCCACGTTCACCTTTGGAGACGCGCTGCTCACGACCCTCGAGTTCGCGTTTCTGTTCCTGTGGATCTGGATCGCCGTCGGCGTCGTGTTCGACGTGTTCCGCAGCCACGATCTGTCGAACGCGGCCAAGGCCCTGTGGATCCTGTTCATCTTCGTGCTGCCGTTCTTGGGGGTGCTGGCCTATCTGCTCGTGCGCGGGCACACGCTGCACGAACACCAGGAACAGGACCAGGCACGATTCCGGGCATTTCGCCAGCAGGCGCCGGGAGCGGCGGCTGCCGGCACGGCTGACGATCTCGGCAAGCTGGCCGATCTGAGGGACCGCGGCGTGCTCAGCGACGAGGAGTTCGAGCGCGCGAAGGCCAAGGTCCTCGGATAGGGATCGGGGCTCTCAGCGCAAAAGGCGCGAGAGCCTTCGGTCCTTGAGCACCCGCCCTTCGGTCTGGCAGGCGGGACAGTAGGCGATCACGTAGTCCTCGAAGTGAACGGCGCGCAGGGTCTCGGCGCAGCGGGGGCAGGGCTCGCCCTCGTGTCTGTGCACGCGCAGCGGCATCGGCAGCTTGTCGGGGATGGGCAGCGTGATCGACTGCTCGTAGCTTGCGATCGCCGCGCCAAGCGTCAGGACGACCGCCTGGCGCAGCCGCTCGGCCTCATCGCCGTCGAGGTCGGCGCCGCGCTTGTAGGGGGACAGCTGCGACTCCCACAGGATCTCATCGACCCACGAGCGGCCGATGCCCGAGATCGTGCGCTGATCGCGCAGCAGCGTGTGCAGCGGGCGCGGGGCGTCGAGCAGCTCCTCGAGCGCGGGCGGATCCGGCCAGGCTTCGGGCCCGAGCTTCGACAGCGACTCGTCCTGCTCATGCTCGCCGGCGCGCAGGAGCTTCACCCACGCGGCCTGCTTTGAGCCGAACTCGCGCAGGCGCAGCTCGCGCTCGCCGTCCTCGGTGAGCACGCGCAGGAGCAGCCGCGAGGTGCGATCGCGCGGCCCCGCCCGCTTGTCGAACAGCTGCAGGCGCCCGGCGGACATCAGGTGGATGAGCAGCACGAGCTCCCCGCTGAAGTCGACGATCAGGTTCTTGCCGCGACGGCGCACCGCGAGGATCCGCTCACCCTCGAGCGCCGACAGCGGCGGATCGAACGTCTTCAGGGCATTGATGCCAGGGGCCAGCGCTGAGACGACCTGCGCTCCCCGCAGGGCGCGGTCAAGCAGGCGGGCCGTGATCTCGACCTCCGGCAGCTCGGGCATTGCTCCTCACTGTAGGAGCGGGGGAAACTAGGCCGAGGAGGCGCCGATCGGCGGGCCTTCGTAGGTGACGCCGGCGGGGCTCTTCCAGCGCACGCGCCAGTGGACGCCCTTGGTGGAGGAGCTGAAGCCCCAGGCGCCCTGGCCGTTGGTCTGAGCGACCTTCAGGGTGCGGTAGTGCTTGGAGCTCTTCAGCTGCACGAGCACCGTCACCTTCGTCGCCCCGGTCGCCGGGCGCACGAGCCCCCACAGCGAGAATCCGTGCCCCTGCTTGGTGACGACGAGCGGCACCGGGAAGGCGTAGTACAGCGGCTTGGGCGAGCCGCTCACATACTCAAGGCCGGTCTGGAAGCCGATCGTGCCGCCGCTCGCGCTGGAGCCGGGCGCGCCGCCGACTGGATCGTCTTTGAGCAGGTACTGCGAGAACGCCGCCACGCGCGGGTTGCTCCAGGCGATGTGTTCGGCGATCGCGTCGTATTCGGCCTGTTGAGACACCGGCACGCCGAGATACCTGTTGGGCTTGCTCTGCACTCCGAACTCGGTCAGGTAGATCGGCACATGCGCGGGGATCGCGTGCGTCCGGGCAGCCAGATCGAGCGCGTTCGACAGGCGCGAGAGCACGCCGATCATCACGTCGTCGCGTTCGGGCGGAGCGTAGTAGGGGCTCGTCGCCTGCGTATAGGCGTGGTGGGCATAGCCGCTCATCTGAAGCTCGCCGCAGGAGCCCGACCGCTTGTACTTGGCGTTCAGGCACAGGGCTTCGCGCAGGAACGCGAGCGGCGCGACGTCGTGCAGCAGCCCTTCCCGGCGGGCGTTGACCTTGTCCGAGCCGGTCGGCGCCGTTTCGCCGAACAGCACCTTGGGGTGGGGGATGCCCGCAGCCACCAGCCCGGCGTAGCCGGCCTGGTACAGGCCCCGGTAGATGCGCGGCGAGGCGGGTGTGCCGTTGGCGTTGAACTGCGGCAACAGGAACGCCGGGTGGTTGGGCTCGTTCCAGATCGAATACAGCGAGACCTCCGAGCCGTAGTGGCGAGCCACCGCCGTCATGAATTCCTGGAAGTCGAGCACGTCCGGGCGGGTGATGTAGGGGGCTTTGCCGTTGGACGTGGCCCACCGGGGCACCGGCGAGGTGACCGTCAGCAGCACCTGCCAGTGCAGTCGCTGCGCTTCGGCCAGCAGCGCGTCGTACTGGCCCCAGTTGTAGCTCGCGGGGTTGGTCGCTTCGAATTTCGGGCGCGTCGCGCTGGTCGGGCTGGGCGCGACGTCAGACCAGTAGAGCTCGACCCGCAGAGCCTTGACGCCGAGGTGCTGCAGCTGCGCGAGCGCGTGCGGGCGCGTGGCCGGGCTGAGCAGGAGATCAGAAGCCTCGAAGTAGGTGACCTCGCCGTGGGAGGCGGAAGCCTGACCGGCGCCGGCTGCGCCGGCGAGGAGCATCGTCGCGGCCAGCGTGCAGAGGAGCTTGGGTATACGGGACATGGTCGCTTGAGACACCTCGCTGCAGAGAAGGTTGCGGTTGTGTTGGGCGTCTTTAGGTTTCACGCGCCCGGACGAGGCTGCAGTCCGCAAATAGCGGAAATCGACTCATGCATGCCGGATCCGCAGGCGTGGCAGACGTGGGATAGCGTTGTGGCCATGAGCATGACCACCGCTCCAGACGACATTGTGCGCACGCACGCCGATTCCGCCGCCAACGCCCGTCCGGCGCTTCTCGTGCTCGAGCCGCTGCGAGTGTTCCTCGACGAACATGGTCTCGGCGAGGGCGAGATCGAGGCGAGCCCGATCGGGGAGGGGCACTCGAACGTCACCTACCTGATCACGCGCGGGGATGCGGAGATGGTCCTGCGCCGCCCGCCCCGCCCGCCCTTGCCCCCGAGCGCGCACGACGTGCTTCGTGAGGCGCGCCTGTTGCGGGCGCTGAAGGACACGCAGGCGCGCGTGCCGGAGGTGCTCGCCGTGTGCGAGGACCCGCAGACGATCGGCTGCCCGTTCTATGTGATGGACCGGATCGAGGGCGAGGTGATCGTCGCGAGCGTCCCGCAGGCGCTCGACACGCTCGAACAGCGCGGGCGGATCGCCGAGGAGCTGATCGACGCGCTGGCTGAGATCCACGACGTGGACTGGCGGGCCGCGGGCCTCGAGGGCTTCGGCAAGCCGACCGGCTACCTGGAGCGCCAGCTGCGGCGCTTCACCGGGCTGTGGGAGGTGAACAAGACGCGCGAGATTCAAGCGGTCGAGCGTGTCGGGCGGTGGCTGGCCGAGAACATGCCGAGCTCGGGCCCGGCCACGATCGTGCATGGCGACTACCGCCTGGGCAACACGATCTACGCCGCCGAGCCGCCGGCCCGCCTGCTCGCCGTGCTCGACTGGGAGATGGCGACGATCGGCGACCCGCTCGCCGATCTCGGCTACCTGTGCATGATGTGGACCGACAGGAACGACCCCAAGGGCGGGATGCGGGAGAACCTGGGCGGGGTCACCCGCCAGCCGGGCTTCCCCACCCGCGAGGAGCTGATCGACTCCTATGAGCAGCGCACCGGCCGCTCGATGCAGGACCTGCGCTGGTACACAACGCTCGCCCTGTGGAAGTCGATCGTGTTCATGGAGGGCAACTACAAGCGCGCCGTGTCCGGCAGCACCGACGACCCCTACCTCAAGCAGTTCGCCGACGGCGTGCTCGAGCTCGCGCGCCAGGCCGAGGAGGTGTCCCGTGGCGGCTGACGGCGAGCCCCGCACAGGCCTCTTGATCGACTGGGGCGGGGTGCTCACGACGAACCTGTTCGCCTCCTTCCACGCCTACTGCCTGCGCGCGGAGATCGACCCCAAGGAGCTGCGCGGACGGTTCTCCTCCGACCCGCAGGCGCGCGAGCTGCTGATCGCACTTGAGAAGGGTGAGCTCGCCGAGGGGGACTTCGAGCGCCAGTTCGCCACCCTGCTGGGCGTCGAGCCGGCGGGGCTGATCGACGGGCTGTTCTCGGGCGTGCACCCGGACGTGGCGATGGTCGACGCCGTTCGCAGCGCGCACGCTCAAGGCGTGCGCACGGCGCTCGTGTCGAACTCGTGGGGCGTCCACCGCTACCCCCATGACATGTTCTCAGAGCTGTTCGACGGCGTCGTGATCTCCGGCGAGGAGGGCATACGCAAGCCCTCGCGGCGCATGTATGAGCTCGGCGCCGAGCGCGCCGGCGCGCCGGCCGAGAGCTGCGTCTACGTCGACGACCTTGCCTTCAATCTCGTGCCCGCCGAGAAGCTGGGCATGGCCACCGTGCACCACACGAGCGCCGACAGCACCATCCCGGAGCTCGAGAGGCTGCTCGGCATCCCGCTGCAGGCCGAGGAGCCCGTCGGCTAGGGCTCCGCCGGCCAGGCGCTTTGTCAGTCGCGCTTTCCGCGTCCGTACAGGAGCTTGAACACGCCCGCCAACAGCCGCGAGGTGCGACCGCTGTAGGGATACATGTGCACCTCGCGCTTGAGCGCCAGCCGCGGTGTGACCACGATCGCCTGCTGGGATGCGTACTTGCGGATGCCGCCCGGGCCGTGGCGCGAGCCGAGGCCCGAGGCCTTGGCGCCGCCCATCGGCAGCTCGAGCACCGTGTAGTTGATCATCGCGTCGTTGACGTTGGCCGCACCGGTCTCAAGCCGCCGCGCGATCTGCTCGCCCCGCTCGGTGTCCCTGGTGAAGACGGAGGAGCCGAGCCCATAGGGCGAGTCGTTGGCCAGCCGCACAGCCTCCTCTGCGTCTGCGACCTTCATGATCGGCAGCGTCGGCCCGAACGTCTCCTCGGTCATGATCTTCATCGTGTGGTCGACGTCGACCAGCACCGTCGGCTCGTAGAAGCGCCCGCCCTCCGACTGCGGGGCGTGGCCGCCGGCGAGCACCCGCGCGCCCTTGTCGACCGCGTCTGCGACGTGGTCTTCGATCGTCTGAAGCTGGGGCGGGAAGGTGATCGCGCCCACCTCGACCGAGCCCGGCCCCTGCGGGGGCCCGACCCGCAGCGCGCGAACCTTCTCTGAGACTTTCGCGACGAACTCGTCGTACACGGGCTCCTCGACATACACGCGCTCGATCGAGATGCACGTCTGGCCGGCGTTCTGCATCGAGTAGTAGGTGGCGAAGTTGGCGGCCCGCTCGAGATCGGCGTCTGACAATACGATCATCGGGTCCTTGCCGCCGAGCTCGAGCGACGCCGGGATCAGCCGGCGGGCGGCGGCCTCGGCGACCTTGCGTCCTGTCCGCGTGGACCCCGTGAACATGATCATGTCCACCTGCTCGACGAGCGCCGCGCCGGTCTCGCCGCGGCCGGTGGCGATCTGAAGGACGTCCTCGGGCAGGCCGCATTCGCGCAGGCCTTCGGCCATCAGCATCGAGGTCAGCGGCGTGATCTCCGAGGGCTTGAGGATGACGCTGTTTCCCGCCGCGAGCGCGGGTATGCAGTCGCCGAAGGAGTTCGTGAGGGGGTAGTTCCAGGGTCCGATCACTCCGATCAGGCCCAGCGGCCGGTAGCGCAGGATCAGCTTCTTGCCCTTGACCAGCAGCTGTCCGGACTTGACGCGCTCGTCGGCGAGGTACTCCGGCGCGTGCTTGGCCCAGAAGCCGAACGCGTTGCCCGCGTAGGAGATCTCCGCGAGCGAGGCGTCCTCGAAGGTCTTGCCGGTCTCGGACATGATCGTCGCGATGACCTGCTTTGAGTTGTCCATCAGCCACTTCTGCGCGCGCAAGAGGATCCGTCCGCGGCCCTCGAAGCCGTAGGCCTCCCATGCCGGCTGCGCGGCGCGGCCGCGCGCGGCCATCTCCGCGACGACCTCGGCGCCGAGGTCGGGAACGGTGGCGAGGATCTCGCCCGTGGCGGGATTCTCCACAGGGATGTCCTGCTCGGCGTGCGCCACGCCGTTGTGCGTCTCACCCGGGTGCTGCTCGACCGTCGCCATCTCATCTCCCCTTCTCGTTCGCTCGTAACAGACAGACTACTCCGACCGGGCGCTCCTGCCGGGGCAGTGGCCGGCTGTTACTCGGACAACTCGATCGAGGCGATGCCGATCGGCTCGGCCGGGCGGTCCGAGGCGTCGGTAGCGACGCCCTCGAGCTTGTCCACCACATCCATCCCCTCCGTCACCTGGCCGAACACGGTGTGCTTGCCGTCCAGCCAGGCGCACTCCTCAGCCGTGACGATGAAGAACTGGGAGCCGTTGGTGTCCGGTCCGGCGTTGGCCATCGCCAGCGCGCCGCGGACGATCTTGTGGGGGTTGATCTCGTCCTCGAAGGTGTACCCCGGTCCGCCCGTGCCCGTCCCCTCCGGGCAGCCGCCCTGGATCATGAAGTCCTTGATCACGCGGTGGAAGACGAGGCCGTCGTAGAAGCCCTCCGAGGAGAGCTTTCGAAAGTTCTCGACCGTCTTGGGTGCGTCTGCGTCGAACAGCTCGAAGACGATCGGACCCTCGGTGGTTTGCATCGTGGCGGTTGACATGCGCCCTAGCCTACTCGCTGCAGGCTGAGCGACTGCCCGCGCACGTCATGGCCGTCGAGCGCGTCGATCACCCGGTCGGCCTGCCCGGCCGGGACCGACAGGAAGGAGAAGCGGTCGAGCACCATCACGTCGCGCACCGCCTCGCCGTCGAGGCCGGCCGAGGAGGTGACCGCGCCCACGACGTCGGCCACGCGCAGTCCTGCGGCGCGCCCTCCCGACAGCACCAGCTTGACGTAGGGCTCCTCCTCGCCCCGCCCCGAGATGCGGGGCTTGGAGTGCCTGCGCGGCCGCGTCTTGACGGGCGTGGGCGTGGCCACCGCACCCTCGCGCCACTGGGCGATGGACGTGCCGATATGCCGTTCGATCGCCTCGAGCTCGCGCTTCTGGCGGTCCTCGACGAACGTGATCGCCCTGCCGGAGCGCCCGACGCGGCCGGTGCGCCCGATGCGATGCACGTAGATGTCGGGGGACACGGGCACGTCGTAGTTGATCACGTGTGTCACCGTCGAGATGTCGAGGCCACGCGCGGCCACGTCGGTCGCCACCAGGATCGGTACGCGCCCGCCCTTGAAGGCGAGCATCACCCCGTCACGCGACCCCTGGCTCATGTCGCCGTGCAGCGCCCTCACGTTCATTCCGCGGTCGCGCAGCGTGCGGTAGAGCTGGTCGCAGCGGACCTTGGTGCGCACGAACACGATCGCCTGCGCCGGTTTCTCCGCGCGCAGCACCTCGACGAGCTTGTCGGGCTTGCCCTTGGCGTCGACCGGGAGCTGGAACTGCTCGACCGTGTCGATCGTGAGCGTCTCGGCCTCGACCTGGATGATCATCGGGTCGTACATGTAGCGGTCGGCGAGCGTGCGGATCGGCGGCGGCATCGTCGCCGAGAAGAGCGCGGTCTGGCGAGAAGATGGCGTCAGCGAGAGGATCTTCTCGACGTCCTCGAGAAAGCCGAGGTCGAGCATCTCATCAGCCTCGTCCAGCACCAAGAAGCGGCAATCGTGCAGCACGAGCGAGTGGCGGGAGATCAGATCCAGCACCCGCCCCACCGTCCCCACGACGACATGCCCGCCGGCGCGCAGCTGCGCCTGCTGAGTCCGGATCGGGGCGCCGCCGAACACCGCCACGACGTCGATCCCGGTGTGCGCTCCGTACGTGCGCAGAGCCTGGGTGACCTGGATGCAGAGCTCGCGCGTGGGCGTCAGCACGAGCGCCTGCACGGTCGGCTCGGAGGGGTCGACGTACTCCATGATGGGCAGCCCGAACGCCGCCGTCTTCCCGGTTCCGGTCTGCGCCTGACCGATCACGTCGCGGCCCTCGAGCAGGGGCGGGATCGCCTGTTCCTGGATCGGGCTGGGCGACTCGTAGGCGACGTCGCGCAGCGCGTGCAGGGTGGACTCCGAGAGCCCCAGATCAGCAAAGGTGGTGGTCATGATGGGAGGGGAGCTTACGCTGCCCTTCAAGCGCACGGATCGAGCAGCAGCTTGCCGGTGGTGCGCCGCTCGCGAAGGTCGACGTGGGCCTGCGCGGCCTGCTCCAGCGGGTAGGTGTGCCCGACGATCGCCTTCAGCTCGCCCCGCGCCGCCCGCGCGAACAGCTCCGACAGCGCATCGGTGAACATCGCGGGCCGTTCAAGGCAGTGGAACAGGTAGAAGCCGACGACGGCGCGAGAGTGGCGCAGCAGCGAGCCGGTGGAGACCTCGTTGGGCTGCTGGGAGGCGATTCCGCAGACGACGATCCGCCCGAAGGGCGCCAGCGCCTTCAGGGACGCCTCGAACACCTCGCCGCCGGCCATATCGAACACCACGTCCACTCCCCGGCCCCCGTTGGCGGCGATCAATCGGTCGGTCAGGCCATCGGGCGCGGGGTCGATCGCCGCATCGGCGCCCAGCTCGAGCGCGAGCGCCCGCTTGTGCTGGCTGGAGGCGGTCGCGATCACCCGCCCCGCTCCAAGCGGATGGCCCAGCTGCACGGCGAGCGAGCCGACGCCCCCGGCGGCCGCGTGGACCACGACGCTGTCCCCGTCCTGCACGCGGCCGGCGCTGCGATACAGATGCCAGGCGGTGAGCCCCTGGACGATGAGCGCGAGCGCCGTGCCGTCATCGAGCTCGTCCGGGATCGGGAAGACCAGCTCGGCCGGCGCGGTCGCGAACTCGGCGTAGCCGCCGCTGCCCACGAGCGCCACCACCCGCTCGCCCGTATCCTCGCGGATGCCGGCCACCTCGCCGCCGGGGACGAGCGGAAGCGTGGCCTTGCGCACATAGGAGTTCGTGCGCGTATGCGTGTCGGCGAAGTTCAGCCCGGCGCGAGTGACCTTGATCAGCACCTCGCCCGGCGCCGGCTGTGGCCGGGCGAGCTCGGTCAGCCTGAGCACCTCCGGGCCGCCGAACTCGGTCATCTGTATCGCGCGCATCGATCGTCACCTTATCCGAGCCCCGCCGGCGCCCCGCGTGCTCTAAGGTGCGCGCCGATGCCGATCACAGTGGTGGGGTCGATCGCCTTTGACGCCGTGAAGACGCCGTTTGGAGAGCGCGAGCGGATGCTCGGCGGAGCCGCGGTGCACTTCGCGCTGGCGGCCTCCTTCTTTCAGGAGGTGCGCGTCGTCGGCCCGGTCGGAGAGGACTTCGGGGAGGCCGAGCTCGATGTGCTGCGCCGCCGCGGCGTGGACGTCTCGGACGTCGAGCGCATCCCCGGCGGCAAGACGTTCTTCTGGCGCGGCGAGTACGGCTGGGATCTGAACTCGCGCGACACGCTCGACACACAGCTCGGCGTGTTCGAGGGCTTCCAGCCCAAGCTCTCACAGCGCTCGCGCTCGAGCGAGGTCCTGTTCCTCGCGAACATCCAGCCGGATCTGCAGCGCGAGGTGCGCGCGCAGCTGCCGGATGCCCGCTTCGTGGCGCTGGATTCGATGAACCTGTGGATCGACATCGCCCGCGACTCGCTGCTCAGCGCGATCGCGAGCGTCGACTGCGTGATCCTGAACGATGCCGAGCTGCGCCAGCTGACCGGCAAGCCGAACCTGCTGACGGCCGCACGCGAGCTGCTGTCCCTCGGCGACGGCTCGCCCCAGCCGGGCGGGCGGGCGCGCGGCCCGCGCGTGATCGTCGCCAAGCAGGGCGAGTACGGGGAGGCGCTGATAACCGGCGAGAGCTTCTTCGCGCTGCCCGCATATCCGCTTGAGACGGTGATCGACCCCACCGGTGCGGGCGACTCGTTCGCGGGTGGGCTGCTCGGCTACATCGCCGCCCACCCCTCCGAGAAGCTCTCCGATGAGCTGCTGCGAGGAGCGATGGCTCACGCCACGGCGCTTGCGTCCTTCAACGTCGAGGAGTTCGGCACCGAGCGCGTCGAGCGCCTGACTGCGGCGGAGATCGCCGCACGCGTCGAGGAGCTCCGTGCGATCACCCAGTTCAGCGGCGCCCCCGTGGAGCTCCGCGACTGACGGCCGGAGCCCGTGCGGATGCCGGGCGCGGGGCTTGTGCTCGCGCCGCCCCCGGTATACGATCAGCCGGAGTGACCACCTGGACCTTCATCTGGCTGATGGTCTTGTTGAAGATCCCCATCGCGGCGCTGTTTTTCCTCGTGCGATGGGCGGTCCGGGCCCCTGAGGCCGAGCCTGAACAGGACGGCGGCATCGGCCCGCGGTCGCGTCCGCTGCACCCGCACCACCCGCGCTCGCGACCGCCGCGGGCGCCCAGGCGCGGCCCGCACGGCGATCCTGCCCTGCCCCCGCCCCCGCGCGTGCGGGCGGTCGCCTCGCGCCTTCGCCTGCCCCAGAACTGAGCGCATCACGGCCTCCGCGGCGACGCCGGGCGCGCGGACATTCCCCGCCGCGGCGACGCTCTCAGGAGGGCACCGGCGAGGAACACGCCGATGTGTCGCATAATCGGAGGTCGAGCAAACCGTGGATAGGAGAAGCAGATGAGCCCCGACACGCAGACGGGCCCCGACGAGGCAATGACCGGCGGGCCGGTATCCGGCGATGGCGCCGGCTTCGCCAAGGACACGCTCACGGTGACGGACAACCGCACCGGCGTGGTCTATGAGCTGCCGGTCACCGACGGAACGGTGCGGGCGATGGACCTCAGGCAGATGAAAACCGATGACGAGGACTTCGGGCTGATGGCCTATGACCCCGCCTACACGAACACCGCCTCGTGTCGCAGCGCGATCACCTACATCGACGGAGACGCCGGCGTCCTGCAGCACCGCGGCTATCCGATCGAGCAGCTGTGTGAGAACTCCACCTACCTGGAGGTCGCCTACCTGCTGATCAACGGCAGGCTCCCCAATCAGGTCGAGCTGACCGGCTGGATCGATGAGATCACGATCCACACGTTCGTGCACGAGAACGTCAAGGACTTCATGCAGGGCTTCCGCTACGACGCCAATCCGATGGGCATGCTCGTGGCCTCGGTCGGCGCCCTGTCGACGTTCTATCCCGACGCCAACAAGATCCGCGAGGAGCGCGTCCGCGCGATCCAGATCATCAGGCTGCTCGCCAAGATGCCCACGCTGGCCGCGTTCGCCTTCCGCCACAACATGGGCCAGCCCTACGTCTACCCGGACAACGACCTCAACTACGCCGGCAACTTCCTCGGGATGATGTACAAAATGACCGAGCTCAAATACGAGCCCGATCCTCGCCTCGAGCGCGCGCTGGACGTGCTGTTCATCCTGCACGCCGACCACGAACAGAACGCCTCAACAAGCGCGGTGCGCTCGATCGGCTCAACGCAGGTGGACCCCTACTCGGCGGTGGCGGGCGGCGTCGCCGCGCTGTACGGCCCGTTGCACGGGGGCGCCAACGAGGCGGCGCTGCGGATGCTCGAGCGGATCGGCACGGTCGAGAACATCCCCGACTTCCTCGAAGGCGTGAAGGCCGGCAACGAGCGCCTGATGGGCTTCGGCCACCGCGTCTACAAGAACTACGACCCGCGCGCCCGCATCATCCGCAAGTACCTCGACGACGTATTCGAGGTGCGCGGCAAGAGCCCGCTGCTCGACGTGGCCACAGAGCTCGAGAAGCGCGCGCTGGACGACCACTACTTCACCTCGCGCAAGCTGTACCCCAACGTCGACTTCTATTCGGGCCTGATCTATGAGGCCCTCGGCCTGCCGGTGGCGATGTTCCCGGTGATGTTCGCGATCGGGCGCACCAGCGGCTGGATCGCGCAGTGGAAGGAGATGGTCGAAGATCCCGAGCAGAAGATCGCCCGCCCCCGCCAGATATACACGGGCGCGCGCGACCTCGACTACGTCCCGATCGATCAGAGGGGCTGAAGCACGAGCGTCGCTCCGTTGCGCCTCAGCCAGTCGCGGTCCTCGCGATAGCCCGGCCAGTGGCGCTCGAGAAGCCGCCAGTAGCGGGGTGAGTGGTCGAGGATCTCCAGATGGCAGACCTCGTGCCAGACGACGTAGTCGAGCACCCGCTCGGGTGCGAGCAACAGGCGCCAGTTGAAGCTCATCTGCCCGCGCGGCGAGCAGGACGCCCAGCGGGTGCGCTGTGCGCGGATCGCAAGCCCTGAGTAGGTGCTGCCGGCGAGCGCGGTGGCGCGATCCAGGCGGGCGGCGATCTCGCTGCGCGCGGCGCGACGATAGAAGCGCTCGAGCGCCGGGCGGGCATCGCCGGCCGGCACGAGCAGGCGCCCGCCCTGGCGGTGCACGCGCGAGCGCCCGGCCTGCGGCGTCAACTCGAGCGGGGTGCCCAGATAGGGCAGCGTGGCGCCGCGCGCGGTGATCGTCTCGAGCGCCTCGCGGGCCTCATCGAGGCGGCGCTCGATCCACGGGCGCAGCTCCTTCACGGCGGCCGCCGCCGCGCGCTCGGGCGCGCGCTCGGGAAGCACCACCTCGACACCGGTGTGGGCATGCACGTTCACGCGCACCCGCAGCGCGCGGCTTGAGCGGCGCACGGTGTAGGAGATCTCGCCGGGCGGGATGCGGCCCATACCGCTCAGGGTACGCCCAGCATCGGGTGCATAATCCTCACAGCATGCCGAGGAGCCGCCCGCTGTGACACGAGCCCCCCGCTCCAGGGTGAGGCTTCCGCGCGATGTGCGCGAGCCCTATCAGGTGTACCTGAACGGCGTGCCGCAGGAGCTCGGCGTGGACTTCTCGGTGCGCGAAGGCTCGCTCGTGTTCGAGCTTGACCTGCGCAAGGACAGGATCAGCGGATGGCGATGGCTGCTGGGCGCCTGGGGCGTCGGCACCTACCGCCAGGACGACTCGGTGGACGTGCGCTACGAGGCGGCGGACGGCTCGCCGCGGGTGGCCGAGGGACTCGAGATAGAGGCCGGGTAGATCGCCTTCTCCCAGGGCCTGGCGAGCTTCAGGGCGCTGAGGATGGCGCGCGTGGCCGGGGAGCGGTTGAGCGTGTAGAAGTGGATGCCCGGAGCGCCGGCTGCCAAAAGCTCGGCGCACTGCAGCGTGGCGTAGGCGACGCCGAAGTCGAGCACCGCCTCGGGATGGTCTCCGCGCGCGTGCAGCTCGCGGCGCAATCCGTCCGGGATCGAGGAGCCGCACAGCGCCGCCATCCGCTCGGCCTGGCCGGCGTGGGTGATCGGCATGATGCCGGGGATGATCGGCGCCCGGATGCCCGCCGCCCTCGCGCGCTCCAGGAAGTCGAAGTACCGGGAATTGTCGAAGAACAGCTGGGTGATCAGGAAGTCCACGCCCGCCGCGACCTTCTCGGCGAGGCGTTCGACGTCCGCCTCGGCGCTCTCGGCATGGATGTGCGTCTCGGGAAAGCAGGCGGCGCCGATCGCGAACGGGTAGCCGCCGGCGATCATCTCGACGAGTTCGCGCGAGTACTCGAGACCTCCCTCGGTCCTGCTCCACACCTCCTGCCCGCCGGGCGGGTCCCCGCGCAGGGCGAGCACATTGTCGATCCCCGCCCGCTGCATCTCATCGAGCGTCTCGCGCAACTCTCCGGCAGTCGCACCGACGCAGGTGAAGTGGGCCATCGCCTCGAGGCCGTACTCGTCCCGGATCCGCTTGACGATCTCGATCGTCTTCTCGCGGGTTGAGCCGCCCGCGCCGTAGGTGACCGAGACGAACGACGGCTTCAGCGTCTCGAGGTCCGACAGGGCGGCGTACAGGTTGCGCTCGCCCGCCTCGGTCTTGGGCGGGAAGAACTCGAACGAGAACACCGGCTCGCCGCTGCCGAGGATCTCGTCGATTCGCATGCGGAGATCGTATGCGACCGGCCGTCGAGCTCCAAGGCGCGCGGCTCGCCCG